>Ga0105047_10008937_pt1 | contig 16586 bp, 15 predicted proteins | sample MAT04_FD_78384 | JGI IMG/M metagenome (GOLD analysis project Ga0105047, IMG submission 78384) | Freshwater microbial communities from Lake Fryxell liftoff mats and glacier meltwater in Antarctica - MAT-04 (megahit assembly) | ecosystem: Environmental > Aquatic > Freshwater > Ice > Liftoff...
AACGAACACGCCGAGGGAAGCGAACTTCCTTCGGCGTGCGGGGATTTCAGACGTGTTGAGTGGCTGTTATTCCGGTCGTTGGGGTCGCTCGCCGCCCCCTTGTCCTTTACCGCCCTGTCCCTGACTTCTCTGGCTCCCTTGGCCGCCCTGGCCACCCTGTCCCCCTGGGCCTTGCCCACGTCCTCGGCCACCGCGCCCCGCTTGCCCACCACCACCTCCTCCACCACGACCTCCTGGGGGAGGCCCTTTCGGAAGTAACTCTTCTGCGGTCAGCTTCCCATCTCCGTTTTTGTCGAGCTTGATCAACGATGCAGCTGCATTGGCAATCTCCTCTGGAGAGAGCTCTCCGTTTTTGTCGGTGTCGAGGGCCGCAGTCACAGGAAAAAACCGCATGGCCTCTTCACGGCTCATGCCGCCTGGCCCTCCTGGTGGACCATGTCCCCCCGGTCCTTGTCCGCCGGGTCCGCCTCCTCCCTCATGACCATCACCGCCAGGGCCACCATCCTCTCCTGGTCCTCGACCTGGAGGTCCCCCTTCACGATCACTCGGTCCCGCTCCATTCCCGCCTGCCCCCCCTTTGCCTGGCCCATCAGCCATTGCGAAGCTGAAAGCGAACAGTCCCAATCCCGCTGCCAATGTGGCCAAACCGCGTGCGTTTTTCATGACAGTGTCCTGTGAGGAGCAACCCCGAGCGGGTCAAACCACCTGTGATATCCGGTGATTCGCACCCGTCATCATCTTAAACACCAGATCACGTTCGAAGTTTCGAAAAAAACGCATTCGTAGCAGAATCTGTGGGATGCCTCGCGTTCCGTCACGGCTGAAATGTCGAGTCGACCAGTACTCTGGGGGGCATCCCGGAAGATGTCGTAAATATCGGCTTCGTGATCGGCCACACTGACATCCCGCATCTTCGGACACTGCATCATCTGGTCACGCGCTCTGCGATCTCCTTCCAGCCAGCGAAAACTTTCCTTGTCTGCGATCGTCTGCTTCCGATCACGAGAAGTGACCAATGGTCACGGTCGGTCTACAATCTCGACTTAGCGATTTCTCCCATCACGTGTGAGTGCTCTGTTGAACAGAATCGTCATGAACTGCCTGAGTGTCGTGAGCCTCCTGAGTGTCCTCTTCGCGAGCATGACAGTCGTCCGGGCCGATGATCCCCCCTCCGCAGTGGGATCGGTGCTGAAGCTGCTCAAGAGCGGTAAGGTGCCGCCCGCTCGACTCGGGAGTGTGGTCGAGATGGTCTGTACGCGGGGGAACGATCACGATCTCGCGTTCGTGTTTCAACAGACCCTCGACCCGAAGAGCTACACCCCGGAACTGCGGCGACAGTCGCTCGTGTGGTTGAAAGACGCAGCTCTGAATCGGAAGACTCGGCCCGCCGATCGTCAGGGGCTGGCTCAGCTGCTTGATCCGGCAACCACAAAGGACACCACGCTTCAGCTGCGGGCCATCGAACTTGCCCAAGCCTGGAAGGACCCCCATTCGGCGACTCTCCTGGTTCAACTCGCCCGTTCGACGACCAGTACCGACTCGATTCGCGCCGCAGCTGTTTCAGCTCTGGTGATCGTCGACGCCCAAGATGCCCAGGCAATCGCGGGAGAGCTGCTGGCCGACGGGCAGTCCTATCTCAATCGGTCCCTGGGAGTGACCACACTGGCAGGTTTGGATCTGGCGGCGAGTGCGGAAGCGGCAGCGAGGGTCTTGCAGTCGACGACACCGGACGATGACCCGGCTCCGCTGATCGACACGCTACTGGCTCGCGAGGGCGGAGCAGACCAACTCGGAGCGGCACTCAAAGCAACCCCACTCCCCCAAGATGTTGCCAAGCTGTGCCTGCGGAGAGTCTACTCAGCCGGGCGGAGTGACGCGGCGTTGCTGGATGTCCTGGCCCCGCAAGCCGGAGTGAGTGCCAAGCCAGTAAAGCTCACCCCGGAACAAGTGGCCGCTCTGGCCGCTGCCGCGGCGGAGCAGGGTGACCCAGCTCGCGGCGAACAGGTCTTCCGGCGGAGCGACCTGAGCTGCACGAAGTGCCACGCCGTGAACAAAGCCGGGGGTCAAATCGGCCCGGACCTGACTCCGGTCGGGGCCAACTCGCCGATGGAGTATTTGGTGAATGCCCTGTTCGATCCCGATGCGCAGATCAAGGAAGCCTTCATCACCCGCACTGTCACGACTCTCGAAGGGCGAGTCTTTCAGGGGATCACCGTCGACCGCACCGACCAGAAATTGGTCCTGCGAAACACCGATAGCCAGCTGATCGAAATCCCGATCACTGAAATTGATGAAGAGGTCGAGGGGAAGTCGCTGATGCCCAAGGGACTCCCGACTCTGCTGACCGAGAGTGAGACACTCGACCTGCTGAAATTCCTCTCTGCCATGGGCAAGCCCGGCGATTATGAAGTCCGCTCGACTCAGCGATTTCAACGCTGGCGAGTGCTTCAGCGTCCCCAGCCGGAACTGCTCGCAGGGATTCCCAACCTGGTGATTTTCGAAACCGAGATCCTCGACCAGGGCCACTGGAGCTCGGCATACTCCCTGGTGAATGGAACGTTGCCGCTGGATGAGATTGCGAAGTCGCAGAAGTCCCCGGTGTTCTACCTTCAGGGAGAGATCGATGTCGTCGAAGCGGGCTCCGCGAAACTGAACTTCAACTCGGTCAGCGGATTGACGGTCTGGCTCGGCAAAGAGACCATTCACTCCCCCGCGGATGCCACGATCGAACTGAAAACCGGGCGACAGTCGATTACGATTCGAGTCGACACTGCGACCCGAACCGAACCTGGACTGCGCTTGGAACTCACCCGCCCCGAAGGAACGAGCGGGCAGTTCCAGGTCGTCGATGGGCAATAGCTGAACTCGCCGGAATTCGACCTGTCGAAGCCTGCCGTGTTCCGGCATCGTGTTCCGTGACTTATGACCAGCGAACGGATGATCTGATGCCACCTTGGATCGAAGAACTTCTTCAGAACATTCGCGACCATGGATCGAAGCTGCTCGCAGCTGCGGTCTTCACCTTTGTCGGATGGGGAGTCGGTCGTTGGCGTGCTCGTCAGTCCTGGCAGAAACGCGATTTCCTCCATCGATTGAACTTCTCTCTGAATCTCCTGCAGGATGGTCACCTCCTGATCCGGACCCTGATGGAGAAGGCGTGCGAGGATGTTTTTCTGAACCGGTCGGCCACGGAACAGGTGCTCGCCAGCGCAAAGCAGACGACAGCCGCCAATCCATTTTTGCCGTTGCCTCAAGTCGATTACTGGTACTACCTGAACCAGATTCTCAATGAACTGGCCGAGAAATTCGCGACTGGGCAGTTGAAGCGGGATCTGAAGCTTCCGGTCACTTCTGCCACTTATCTGATCTGTTTAACGAGCGAATCGGCGGGTGAGATTCGCACTCGGAAAATCCGGGCGATGCTGATCCGCAAAGACCAGCTCTTGAATCTCCCGGAAGCTGTACCGCAATTCGAGCGTCCCCATCACATTACCCGCTGGGAAACGCTACAACGGATGCGAGCGGCCTATCAGAAAGATCCTTACCTGTTTCTGGAGATGGAATTGAGTGTGTAGTTTTCCCATGTCGACACGTCACTGTCTCACTGTTTTGATTCACACTTCCCCCCTGAAAGCCTGACCATGATTCGTCTTGTTTTGCTGTGCCTGTTGACTCTAACCCCTGCCTTCCTTGGGATGTCGCCCGAGGCGACCGCCGAGGACCGGAAACTCGATCCAGCGAAGAAGTACCTGATCATCCACGCGGACGACGCGGGAATGTCGCACTCGGTCAATAAGGGCACGATCGAGTCGATGGAAAAAGGGGTCGTCTCCTCGGCCAGCATCATGATGCCCTGTCCGTGGGTCCTCGAAATCGCGGAGTACGCCAAGGCTCATCCGGAGAAAGATTTCGGCTTACACCTCACCCTCAATTCCGAGTGGGATCATTTTCGCTGGGGGCCTGTTGCGTCGCTGGACCAGGTGCCGAGCCTCGTTGATCCGAACGGATTTCTGTGGGACAACGTTGGGCAAGTCGCGGGCAATGTGAAAGCCGCCGAAGTCGAGATCGAACTGAAGGCCCAGATTGCCAAGGCTCAGCGTCTCGGGATTCCCGTGACTCACCTCGACACCCACATGGGAGCCCTCGTCTGTCGCCCCGACATTCTCGAAGTTTATGTTCGTGTGGGGCTGGAATCAGGGCTGCCGGTTCTGTTTCTCGACAACGAAAATTCTCGCATGGAATACGAAGCCTTCAACGAAGTCGGCGCCCAACTCGCAGCTGCTCTCCGCAAGAAGGGCCTGCCCATCCTGGATGGACTGGCCCAGTTCTACGGCGGTGACACACACGAAGAGCGTGCGGCCAACTACTTTCGCACCGTCCGCGAACTGAAGCCCGGCGTGACCCAATTGATCATCCACTGCGGTGTTGCGAATGACGAGTTAGAGGCCATCACCTCCAGCTGGGAACGGCGCGACGGGGACCGCCGGATCTTTATCGATCCGAAGATGGCCGAAGAAATCAAGAAGCAAGACATCGAAGTCATTACGTGGAAGCAGTTTCACGAGATGACCAAGGGGCCGTCAGTTCCAAAGTAAGGTGGGAACAACCGCTCCGGGCCCTGAGGTGTCTAGCAGATTGTGAATCGCTCACGCCTGTAACAGCAGGGCTTGATTAGGCTTACGCTGACATCCGGAGATACAAAACTCTTGCCTCTCCAAACGATACAATCCGGATTTGGGGGCGAGGAGAGTTACTCTTGACTCGACACTCATGAAGAACCTGCGAGAGGCTCCGTCAGCCCCAAGGACTGGGAACCTTCTTGATGTCGGGATCCCTCTTGTGAGGCTGAGGGTGACGAAAAGTGAAGGCTACAAAAAGATGTCCATTGTGGTCTTGCCTGCTGAAAATCTGGACTCACGGCTTTTCTGTACGGCGCTACTAGCAGATTAGCCATCGGCCGAAGACTTGTGGGGAGGCCAAGGGAAGAACGAACTCGTGCGGGATTGATACTCCGCGCAGCTGGGGCGGCGAGTGGTGATGGTCTGTTCCAGCAATGTGACGCCGGAGACTCTGAGGAGCAAATACGACATCAGCAACGGACTGAACATCATCCACGCTGCTCCGCCAGCAGCTGCGATGAGAAACAAGCCCCACCAGACACAAAAATCGCCGAAGTAATTGGGGTGTCGCGTGCCCCTCCACAAACCTTCATCCATGACTTTATCTGTGTTGTCCGGATCGGCCCGAAAGCGTGACATCTGGAAATCGCCCGCTGACTCGAACAAAAAAACGACCAGCCAAATGCTCGCCCCAATTGTATCAAGCCAGCTTCGACCCGCGTGAGGCTAGCTCCACTGGACGGCCACCATGCGTGCTCCATCTGCTCTTCCGACATCAAACCGCACTTCACATGCACTTCGATCGAAATGCCAAGCTTTCGAAAGTGACACTGCGACTTCTGCTGATTCGCCGTCATGCCGCACGCGACGTTGCATCGAAAACATGGGGCCGCAAGGATGCGAGAGTTTTCAGCTGAAGCCGCTAAGAGTCAATAGGGGTGCGTCCCACACCTTGGCCCGCATATCGTATAAGTAATTGATCCTGTCCAATGCCAATCGCGCCAGCACCGATTGTCGCCTCGTGAATGCGGGCTCCTGACTCAACTTCGCGATCTCCGACTCTGGCCACCAGGAAAGCACATTCCACATCCCTCGCACGCGATGGATCAGCCAGCATCTTCATTCATTGGCAGAAACGGGCCATCACCAGTCTTGCAACACAGCCTGGAAATCGCCGGTGTTCGGCTCTTTCTACTCCGGTAAGTCATTTTCCGAGTTCTTGACCTTTTTTGATGGAACCTCCGCAGGTTTGGTTGGTGTGTCAGGAGTTGGCTTTTCTTGGGGCTTTGCCGCTGAGCCGGTGTCCGATTTTGGCATCGGACCTAACGCCATCTCGGGAGCGGGAGCACCAGGGTTACTGTTGACCCACTTTGAGCTACGATAGAATATTGAAACTGTACTCAGGAGCAGACCTTTCTGCTTGGCTTTCACGTCATAACCTGCAACACCACCAGACACTTTCTGCCCGCGACCTGTTCCGATGTTGTCATTCGCAAGTTTAGAAATCCCTTTCGTCTTGGGAATGTCATCCATTCCATAGGAATAAAAGACAGCTGTAATCAGCCCCAAATTGTCTTCGAACCCGTCTCCTCCGGGTTGACTGGCCTCACTGGCAACAGCATTAGAAGCTCCGACGACCACGAACTTCTCGTAACTTGCTTGCTTAGTCTGCGGATCAATCTTTTGCCAACCTGAAATGCGACGAGCATCGGGATTCGGTCGAAGAAACCAGGTCCTTTCCGTCGGTGTCTGCTCGGGACGTTCCAATTTCACGCCAATTGAGTTAATCCCATCGACATACAATCCCATGAACACTTCACGCTCACTCCGATTCCAGGCACGGACAACGTATTCGTCACCCGCATCAAGCCGAACGACCATTTGCCCCTCGACTACTGACGGAATCCGCAGCTGACCTTTCACTTCAATTCCGAGACCATAAGGAAAATCATCTCTCAGGAGAGGATGTTCCTGGGGGGCGAGCATGGCGTACTGCTCTTTTTCGGCAGTAGGCCCCGGATCGAACAGTAGTCCACCCGTAAGTCCCGTCGCTTCGAGGCGCTTGCCCTTCCACTCCCGGACTACAAAACTTTCACCAGCGTAGGCAGCGTCGCTCAGGCTCTTCTTGTATTCCTGACGTACTCTTGCCACTGCACTGTTGTCTTTCAAATCAATACCGTTGACGACACGTTTTACCTCAGCTGCGCCGGTCCGCCCTTGTGAGGGGCCCGGATCAGTCACGTCAATTGAAGCCAGAAAGTCCGCGCCTGTTTTCTCGCGAATGACCTTCCACATTTCTTCTGTTCCGACATCCTCGCCTTTTTTCCCCTTCAACGCGTGCAGGATCTCTTGCTCGGAAACAACAGCAAACTTTCCGTTTGAAGTGACAGAGGCATCGATCAGCGATTCATACAACTCGTCGGGCCAGGCATAGCTGAGAGCACCGACGGTGTTGCTGCCGACCACCTTGTTCAAGTTGTCCGCTGAGTGAACGACTACTCTGGGCAGTACCGCAACGCGTTTATACCCCTTGTCAAGAATGGCCTGAACCGTCTTGTCCGCAGGAGATGCAACTTCACTTTCCGTCGTTTCAGCGAAACTTAACCCGCACGCCAGCGTCAGCAAATTGACAGAAACGATTTGCCAGAAACGATTTTTGGCATGCATGAAATTTCTCGAATTTGTTCGAATCCAGGAAAGCGTATTCGGAGGTTGGAGCTACAGCCGCCGATTCAGCTGGTTCCAGTATTGTCATGGTGGGCGGCACTCGTCAAGCGGCACCTTCAGAAGCAACCGACCGTCGGTGTCACCAACGGCCATGTCTCAATTCGCCCTGAGCCGTGCGCAAGGACATTGGCCTCAGCATTACCCACATTTTTACAAGTATGGGCCTCATTGGCGATGTGAGCTGATTTGATGTTTGTGGAGATCTGGCAGTGACTTCCGCGAATCGTGAGGTGAGTGATCTCGGGTGGTCTGGGAGTTGCACGGAGCGTAAGAACCGGGAGGGAATGGGCTCGGTGGCACGGGAGAGGGACTTCAGGGAGGCGGTGTGTTGTTCAAGGATGCGGGACATGTCAGAGGTCATTTGGTCGCCTGCGGAGTGGGCTCGGGCGGAGTTTGGTGAGTGTCAATTGGGAGATCGGCGGCGGGTCGAGCGGGCCGTGAAGTACGCTCAGCAGGTGGCGGCGCTGCCGAACGGGAGTACTCCGGAGCAGACGGAGAGTTGGGCGGACTGCAAGGCGGCGTATCGGTTGTTTGACTGTCCGGACGTGACGTTTGAGCGATTGGCGGAGCCGCATTGGAAGCGGACTCGCGAATCTGCGAGAGGGGTCGTGCTGCTGATCGATGACACGACGGAGACGGACTATGGACGCGGGAGCCACGTGCAGGGATTAGCGGCCACGGGGAATGGAGGAGGCTATGGTTACTATTTACATAGTTCTTTAATGGTGGATGAAAAGACGGAGAGAATATTAGGACTGGCGGGGCAGGAGATATTCCTACGGCGTCCTCGCGAAAAAGGCGAGAACACGAGGCAGCGGACTCAGCGTTCTCGCCCGCAATCGGAGGTCTGGGGGCGCGTGATCAGCCAAGTGGGGTCGCCCGCCGAAGGGGTGCGTTATATTCATGTGTGCGACCGAGGTGCGGACAATCTGGAGGTCTTTTGTCACTTACTTCAGAGGGATTGCGGCTGGGTGATTCGCGCGTCTCATCTCACTCGACGAGTGCGTGATGAGCAGGGAGCATCTCGCTCGCTCGACGAACTGTGCCAACGAGCGAACTCGCTCGGCAGTTTCCAGCTTCCGCTGCGAGAAACCGCCACTCACCCGGCCCGGATTGCGACTCTGGAAGTGCAGGTGAGTCGGGTCTGGTTCCCGCTTCCGAAGCTCGCCACGCCGTGGCTGAAGCAGACGGGCCTGGGGGCTGTCGGCATTACCATCCTGGATGTGCGTGAGGTCTCGCCCCCTGCGGGAGTGCCCCCCTTACGCTGGGTGCTGTGTACGGATGAATCCGTCACCTCCCTCGCCGAATCACAACGCATTATTCATTATTATGAACAACGCTGGCTGATCGAGGAGTTTCATAAAGCCTTAAAGACGGGCTGCCAAATCGAGTCCCGACAATATCAGACACGCTCGCGATTAGAAGCCGTCGCCGGTCTGCTGAGCGTGGTGGCCATTCGTCTGGTGCAACTGAAGCACGCCGCTCGTGAATGTCCCACCGAACCCGCCGAAGTCCGCGTCCCTCGCGAATGGCTCGAGATGCTGAGGTCGTTGAGGAGACGCCCCATCACGACGATCTACGATTTCGTCCGCGAACTCGCCGGACTGGGGGGCCACCTCGGCCGCAAAAGCGACGGCGATCCCGGCTGGATCACCCTCTGGCGCGGCCTCGACAAACTCGTTCTCGCCCTCCGAGGCCACCATGCCAGAAAGCCGAAATGTGGGTAATGCCAAGGACATTGGCTCGAAGGTCGCGACCAGGATTTCAAGCTCTTTCCCAGTTGGAAGGTGAAACCTATCCGGCTTGGGGTTTAGCAGCATTCCAGAGAATGGGTTCGCAAACTCTGTGAACGGACCCACAACAGTCCTGCTCGAGTGATGGAGTTCCAGTGTGGATTCTCTGAAAGTGATTCTGCCCAATTGATGAAAATCCCAGGTCGAGTACCTCAACCAAGCTTCCATGAAAGTAAGCGGTATTTGGTCTTTTGCAGTTGGCTCTTGAATCTGACGATTGAGGATGATAGCGTCGGAGTCACGTGGGATTTGAGCAGTCCTGCCTCCCTGACTACGAGGAAATTGAGATGACGCGAATGAGAAGAGTACTCAACTCGTTAACGGCCTTGTTCAGTTTGACTGCGATCGTTTGCCATCTCAGAATCGACACTCATTCGCTCCAGGCACAAGATTTCGGCAATTTCCTCAACCGAGCGGGAAAGGCGATTGAGGACCGCCAGTACAATCAACGGAACAACCAAAATAAACAACAGAACGACCAGAACAATCAACAGAATCACCAAAACAACCAAAGGAATAACCGAGCCCCAAACGAATTCGATATTTTGGAGAAGCTAGGCGGAGCAATACGCAACGATCCAAACTACAACAACAATTCCGACGCGAAGATTTTCGGAGCAGTCATCGAAGGTTTGCAGCATTTGGAGACTCAGGAGGATCGATTTGGCCGTGAGGAAGATCGACTCAATCGTTTATGGGAGCAGGGTAAGATTAGCGAAGAACGTTACAACGAATTGTTGAACGCCTCAGCTAATCGCCTGGGCAGTGAAGATTCGCAATTCGGTAATTACCAGCCTGGGTGGCAAGAACGACAATCGGAATGGCAACGATTCCAACAGAATCCCGACTACAATGTCGAGCAAAAGAAGCTCACTCTGGAGTACGTGAAATACGGTGACCGACCACTGGAAGTCGACAAAGGAGTGCTGCCCAAACCGAATCCAGTGTTAGGCAATCCCGTTGCCTACGAAACCTCTACTGGAATTACGCTTGCGCGGACAATCAATGACGGATTGAAAGCAGATGTGATCGGATTGAGTCGATCGCTGCCCGAAGATTGCCGAGTGGAGGGTACGCTTAAGGTCGTTGAAGAGCTGAAGGCAGCAGGAGGCCAACAAACGTTGCTAGATAACCTTCAGGCTGCAGTTGTAGATCGAGACACGCGTCGCTTTGAACGAAATGCCCAGGCACTGCAGTTACCACAACGACAGATTCAGCGGATGCTTCTGGGCCTCATGTTTGAAAACTTGCAGGACAAGATTGAGGATAAAGCATCCTCAGAAGAATTGGCAAAAGTTTGTGAGCCGATGGTGAGTCGACTCGATGAAGCGGGACTGGACGAAGATTTTCGGACGTCGTTGATTGATTGGTTGCAAGGCGTCCCTCAACTGGTTCGCATACGGAACGATCTGACTGCAGGGGGAACAGTCGTCGCTCCAAATTGGCCTTCAGGTGACGTACCTGTGGTCTACGATCCACGACTAGTATCTGGCGAGGCGAGAATACTTCCCGGTGGATTTCTAGCCGCTGGGGGAGATGGAGAATCTCAAGTGTCTATGTGGACTGGCAACAAGTACACGGCAAGCGGATTACCGCTTCTTGAAGGGGCCGCTTCCACCAGCGATTCGAAGCGAGCGAGTTATTCTAAGCCCGATGTCCCCTCGCTTTTGCTGGAATATCCTGATGAGGGAGGCGTGCCCCTGAGGTATTCGATTATTTGCTACCAGGACGTACCGACTTCAACACCAGGGGCAACGCCCTCCTCTGAGACATGGCGTCAAGAGTACACAATCGAGGCAGGATTAAGTCAGCCACTCGCACTGAGTTGGAATGGTAAAAAGTGGTACCAAATCACATGCCATTCAACGGGCGGGACGGGAAAGTCAAATGTATATAGCCTGAAGGCGCCTGCAGGTTATAGCCCCACATATGCCTTTGATATCACGGGAAATTCTGTCTCTCTTGTCAAGAAATCCGATTCTCTGACATTAGATAATCGGTCTAATGCTCGCCCTTTTCTTTACATGCTGGGAAATGAATACCACACGATCCGAGCCGGAGGGACGACGACCTTCGATATGGGAGTGACGCTACGGTATGCTCGAAACGGAAAAACGACAGTGCCCAATGATGCGAATGGGCAACCGATTCCTAAGGCGACGGAGGTCAGCACAGACATCTCCACCGTCACCCTGAGAGGCAATGAAACGGGTGTGATAGGGGTAAACGGAGATGGAGACTGGGAAATTCGTAGTGGTGGTGAAGTCCAGGTCGCTCAACGCAATTTCATGAAGCGACCTGTGGCCAGTGCGTCGTCTACAGAACAGCCCAGTACAGTGGTTCCCGCAACGGCGGGTCCTGCTGTAGTGGATCCCAGGGGGACGCTTTATGTCGTGTCAATTGGCGTCTCGAAATACAAGAACTCGAGTGATCTTCCGACGTTGATGTTCGCTGACAAGGACGCGAAGGTGCTGTCTGAATTGTTGGTGCAGCAGAAGAAAGTCATCTTTGAAGATGTCGAAGCAATAACGTTGAGTAACGAAGAGGCCACTGCCTTCAAGGTTCGCATCGCGATGAAAGGGCTCAATCGAAAGGTGACAAAGAATGACACAGTCGCCATCATATTCTCCGGGCACGGCATCGTTGACAAATCAGGCATGTATTATTTGTGCCCATATGATTATGAGTCAGCGAACACTTTGAAGGGAATTTCCTGCAAAGAACTGCGGGAAACTACGAGCGAACTGAGTGCGAAAAATGTCTTTGTTTTCCTCGATAGCTGTTACAGCGGCGGAGCAACTAAGCAATTGCAGAAAGACTTTGATGAGCAGATTTCGCGTGTCGGCAACAGCGGAGTGGTAATTTTCGCGTCGTCGAAGGCTTCCGAATCGAGTCAAGAAGACGCATCCTGGGGTAACGGCGCCTTCACCAAGTCCTTCCTCGACACGGTCGCTAACCCCGAAAATGATCTCAACAAGGACTCCCTCGTTCAGGTGTCTGAGCTGGATATCGGGTTGGCTGCAGGAATCAAACGTTTGACGAGCGGTGGACAACACGCCCAGTCGACAGATTTGGGTAACTCCATCAAGAATCTGCCGCTAGCGCGATACAAGACCAACTAACGTTGAGTTCAGGCCGACTTCTGACAGTTCCGCAGGGCCGATAATGGAAACATGGCAGATTTACGAGATCACGACTCGCCGTTTCCTGGCTCCCATTTTGCCATTGCTTGAAGACCCGTCGGTTTCAGAAGTGATGGTCAACGGCCCGAGTTCGATTTACTTCGAACGTCAGGGGAGAATTCATCGATCGGATTGCCACTTTACCGATGAATTGGCTTTGCTGGCGGCTGCGAGAAACATTGCGGAATTCGTCGGTCGCCGTGTCGATGGTGACCACCACAGTCTCGATGGTCGTCTGCCGGATGGCTCTCGCGTCCACATCATTATTCCGCCCGCCTCCCGCATCGGAGTCTGCCTGACAATTCGTCGATTTCAGAAGTCGACGTTTCAGCTTTCGTCGTTGGTAGAACGCGGCAGCATGTCTCCCGAAGCCAAGGAGTTCCTCGAGCTGGCGGTTGTGTTACACAAAAGCATTCTCATCTCTGGCGGAACAGGGAGTGGCAAAACGTCGTTGTTGAACGCTCTTTCCGCGTCAATCCCTGAGAACGAGCGAATTATCGTTATTGAGGACACCTCCGAACTACAGCTCAATCAGCCACATACCGTTTACCTGGAAGCGCAGCCCCCTCGACCCGACGGAGGGGGGGGAGTGACAATTCGCGATCTGTTTGTTGATTCTCTCCGGATGCGTCCTGATCGCATTGTGGTGGGTGAGGTCCGGCGTGGTGAGGCACTAGACCTGGTTCAGTCGATGATTTCCGGACACACTGGCGCGCTCGCCACCGTCCATGCGAATTCGCCGCGTGAATCTGCGATCCGCCTGGAGACACTCTGTTTGATGAGTGACGTTTCACTGCCTGTGCATGTGGCTCGCATGCAGACTGCGTCAGCACTTCAACTGGTTGTCCAGATCGCACGCATGAGTGATGGATCTCGAAGATTGCAGTCAATCGCCGAATGCCTGGGACTTGACGCTCAGAATAACTACATCTTCCGAGAGCTGTATCGCTTTGAGGCCCGCGGGAGGAATACTGAAGGAATGATCGTGGGCGGCCTGGTGCCAACGGGCGAACGCCCCACTTTCTGGGATGAACCGGGACGATTTGGGATCGAAGATCAGGTGCGCCTCACAAAATCATTGTTTACGGATGCTTCATCTCAAGAGTCGACAGACGAGGAAACTCCAGCAACCTAGCCTGCGGTTGTGGCAATTGCTTTGATAGAGCAGTTCACTGAGAATGGCCTCTGCCATCCCGCATAGAGTCGAGGCACCATCACTTTTGATCAGGGGCTCGATCACAACTCACGCCGATTGACTTCGCGTTATTCCCTCGGAAGCACTGAATTTGTACAATGTGGGGGTGCGCACATCGTCTTGACTTCAACGTGATCTGGAATCGAGAAACTTCCGGCAGCAGGTCTGGACACAATTCTGAGAAAAGGGGCAATCGTGAAAGAGTTGCGAGCAAAAGTAAGTCATGTCTTCGGCCAAATTCGCAAGTTTGATCAGGACGAAGATGGAATCGAATCGATCCAGGTTGTGATGATCCTCGCCTTCGCTGCCGTCGTCATGGTGGCCGCCTGGGCCTTTTGGGATCAGATCAAGAGTTGGGCGGACGGACTGATCAAGTCAATTCTCAATAAGAAATAATCCTTCGCCAGAGACAGTGAGTCCATTTCAGCGATCGACATACGCAGGATGCCATGCCGCGTCGGCTGATATCTGATCGTCGTCTACCCCGGCACTCTAATCCCGTCGTTGACATGTCTCAGAACACTTCCCTTATCGGCTTTTCAGCCGGAGAGTGTGCGTTTGACGACGAGGTGGAAAAGAGATTCACATGTCTCAGTGTACGGATGCCGTGACTGATGCCGAATCCGACAACGACTCTTACCGATCAGAGGATGCCCACCGCAAGCAGTGGCTGAGAATCGTCGGATGGTCGTCCCCTATCGTTCTTGCTGCCCTCAGCTATCTGCTGTTGAAGGTGACGCATTCTGATAGCTGGCTGATCTCATTACCTGGGATGCTGACAATTGCATTTGCCGTGGCCTCAGCGATTACTGACAGTCTGTGGCGAAAGATCCCCAACTGGCTGACCTATCCGGTTTGCTTGACGGGCGTCGTGGTGAATTCAGCGGTGACCTGGGGAGGGGCCTCGGACTTTTTGGGCGACCTTGGCTTGTGGGAATCGGCTCGCGGCATGCTGGTGTGCTTTGGCTGCATGATATTTGCTTATCGAGCCAGCGGCGGTGGCGCTGGCGATGTAAAACTGGCGACTGCCTACGGAGCGTTGTTAGGGTGGCAGCAGGGGTTATCAATCATTATCTTAGCATACATGGTGGCAGGATTGGCGCTGCTTTTCATCCAGTTGGCGTCAGAGCATCCTTGGATGTTGCCGGTTGCACTTTGCCGCTGGCTCGGTTCATCTTTGCTACCAGTGTGGGTCCAATCCCCATCGGAGTCACAGCGAAAGCTTCTTGCGCGACCAGTGCCACTGGGAGGAGCATTCGCGGTTGGTCTGCTGGCTGTAATGAATGGACTAAATCTGTTCGGGCGCTGAGGAGAGAGTTTGCTGACTCGAATGACGAATGAATCGTCCGTTTCGAGGAGTTCATATTGACTGGAATCGGTGGTGGGAAGGTTGAGGCAGGTTATGAAACGCAATGGCGGACCAAGGCCCATGAACTCGCGTTCGATATCTCGAACAATAAGACGCGGGATGTCCGCGATTGAAGTCGTGATGGCGACAGCGGTCGGTGTACCGATGGCAGCCGGACTCTTTTTTCTCTCCCGGATGGGGAGTCAGGCATTTCTGGAGATGATTTCTGTCGTCGTTGGGTGGCCCCATTTGTAACCTTCTTGAATATGGCCGACGCAGGGGTGGAAAGTTGTGAAAGCCGAGCGAATCGTGTCACTATTTCCTGAAATATTTCGATCGGTCGAACTCATTTGGCTGGTATGGATTATATCACTCCTCGCCTGTGTGGGGCTGACTTACGCACTATGGCGGGGCCATCGACGACTCTGGAGAGGATTGCGAGAGGAAGATGGCGCAGCCTACGCCGTACCGTATGTGATGACGTTTCCACTGTATGCGTTGTTCGTCGCGCTTGTGATTGAATGCTCCCTCCTGCTCGTGGCCAAGATTGGCTCGATGTATGCAGCTTATGCAGCAGTGAGATCGGCCGTGGTGTGGGAGTCGGCGAAGACGGGAAGTGGCAAAGCCTCTCCCCAATTGATGCAAAATAAATCGGAACGGGCTGCAATTCTGGCTATGGCACCCTTCGCCAGTGGCAGCACACAGCACGCAGCGGGCAGTGGGGCAGGATCGTCTCTGGTGGCTCCGGTTCTCGCTTCCGCAGAGTTGTTCCGTAAGGGGCGGTTCGTCAATTCCAGCTATCTGGCTCGAAAGGTGCGATACTCGGCAGCGCATACCCGGGTAGCCAGCATCGATCGTGCATCCAATGCTCCCGATGCTTTATTGACCGCGACTGTGGAATTTGAAGCTCCATTTCATATCCCCGGGATTGGACGGTTGCTCGGACAAGCGTCGGGGAATGGTTACTATGTGATTCCGGTGAAAACGTCGGCCACGCTACCTTCTGAGTCGCCGCAGAATGAGGCTCGGGACATCGGAATTCAATACCTCTCGGAGTAGTGAGGCCCATGCAGTCCTCTCCCAAGCCGCCCGCATGTCCTGCACAGGGCAAAGATCTGAACAGCAATCGTGTTTGTGGGTTGCGTGATTTGCATGCCTCAGAAGAGGGGACGATGGCCCAGGTGACAATCATCGTGGTCATGGGATTCGCGATGCTTGTCGGACTGGTGGGAAACATCGGTCGTATGGTCCAGAAAAAAGTCGCCGTTCAGAACGCCGCCGATTCCGTGGCCTACTCGACAGCCTTGTGGCAAGCACGAACCATGAATGCTGTCACGGCCGTGAATCATCTCATGGGCGAAGTGACTGCAATCTGCGTCCTGCACGAAGCCATCGGCGGACCGGAACTGGACGAGGGAAGACCGCAGCAATCCGATGAGTTTCGTAAACTAAACGAGAAGATCAAGACAGCTCGTCCAGTCGATACTGTGGCGATCCTGATGGAGGGGCTGCATCAAATCGATGTGAATGTCATCGAAAGGGTACGCGATGTGGTGACATTCAAAGAGGGGGATAATGGTTCGACCACCGCGGGAGCCACTTTGTACGACTCCAGAATTACGCTTAAACAGATGGTCGCTTTTCTTCAAGATGTCAAATTTGTGGCGAATATCCTCATGATCGCCGGCCGGGTACCACCCCTGGCATTTCTCATTCCTATTG
>Ga0105047_10008939_pt1 | contig 16584 bp, 15 predicted proteins | sample MAT04_FD_78384 | JGI IMG/M metagenome (GOLD analysis project Ga0105047, IMG submission 78384) | Freshwater microbial communities from Lake Fryxell liftoff mats and glacier meltwater in Antarctica - MAT-04 (megahit assembly) | ecosystem: Environmental > Aquatic > Freshwater > Ice > Liftoff...
CGGCGACGAGGCCTTCGGCCCCACGGAGCTCTACGTCACCAGCCTCGCCCGCCAAGACCTGTTCGTAGTCCACACCGTTCCCTGATCGCTCGGGCTCGACCGCGCGACCGCGTCCCATCACGCTGACGTCCCATGGCGCAGACACAACCGCACTCTTTAGAAGGTGTCGCGAGCGCTCGGATTCCGGCGTCCGTCACTGCGCTGGGCATCACGGCGATCGCGTTCTCCTCACTGGGGATCCTCGGGGCCATGTGGGGCGCGCTCGGCCTCGTGATGCAGCGCCAAGCGGCCGAGATGATGCGCGAGATGGATGCGTCCAACCCCGACTCAGCGGCGGACCGCATGATGGAGCCGATGCTGGCGATGCAGGAGCAGATGCTCTGGCTCAGCGTCGTGGACCTCGGGCTGTCGGGAATGGCGGCGATCGCGATGGGCGCCGCGGGGATCGTCGTGCTGCTCCGCAGTGCCCGCACGCCGACGATGGGCCCCGCGCTCTTGGCCGCGTCCGCAGCGCTCGCCATCCTCAGCACGGCCTGCGCCATCTACATCCAGCACGCCATGATGAGCTCGATGGGCGACATGATGTCGGGTGTGATGAGCGACCCGAGCGGCGCCGCCGCGGCGGGGCCGATGATGGAGCAGATGCTCACCATGCAGCGGGCGCTCTCCTACGGCTGCGTCGGTGGTTGGCTCCTGATCAAGCTGTCGTTCGTGACGTGGGCGGCGCTTCATCTGCGCTCGCCAGAGATCGCCGTCCTATTCGGCGGGCCCACGATCATCGGCTCCCGCGGCGATTGACCGTCAGGGGGGGGGGGCGCGGAGCCGAGTGACGGCGCGGAACGAAGCGTGCACAGTGGGCGGCATGCGCTCGCCTTCGTGCCACTTCGGGTCACTCTTGTTTGCTGTCTTGGTAGCGAGCGTCGCGCTCGGCGGCTGCTACCGGTCGCACGCAGCGGGCTTCGAATGCGACTGCTGCGGGGTCTCGTTCATCCTCTCGGATCCGGCGATGTGCACCCCGCTCGCCTGCGCGCCTATCTGCGCGGCGGTCGGTGATGGGGGCGTGGTGCGGCGCGATGCCGGACGCACAGACACACCACTTCCGATGGACTGCGGCGCGCGCCCGCTCGACATCCTCTGCTTCGATCACATCCGCGCGGACACTCCGACTGACGTGACGATCTCGCTGGGGCTCGATGCGGGCGAGTGCTTCTGCGTTCAGGAACTGACATGCGAGGTGAGCATCCTTTCGCCCGGACAGCTCCAGCTCAATACGGCCCTCTGTCCCGAAGTGCCCATCTGCCGCGCATGCGAGGGACCGCCGGCGGTGACCTGTCGCCTGCCACCGCTCACGGCGGGGCCGTGGGCCGTGTTCGTAAACGAGGAGCGCGCGCTCGATATCACGGTCACCCCCATCGACGTCTTCCCCGAGCGAGCGGATGTCTGCATTCGCCGCAGCGTCGTCGACAGCTGCGGCGCGATCTGGGAGCCGCAAACCTTCGAGGTAGGCCGCGCCTGTCACGACGAAACCGTTCAGCCAGGCGTCTCCATACCCATCCGGGTCTACGACGCCTGCGGCGGCTGCTGGCAGCGCGGCCCCTGTGAGGTGACGGTGTTCGACGACATCATCCGAGTCCGCGCGACCCGCATGCCCAACAGCTGCGACATCGCGTGTCCCCCGGTCTGCCAACCCGACGAGCACGTGTGTCTGACGCCGCCGCTGGCTCCCGGAAGCTACCGAGTGCTGATCGACGGACTGGCAGTCGACGAGAACACCACGATCGAGGTCGCGCCTGGAGCGAGCGGCGAAGAGACCTGCGCCGGAGGCTGAGCGCGAGCAACGCGGAACCGGGCCCGCGGAAGCGGCCACGGATGCGGAAGCGGCCACGGATGCGGATGCGGCCCGCGACGACATCGCTGCGGGCCGCCGCCTCCGACCTACCGCATCAGCTTGAACAGCGTCCGCGCCACCCGATCAAACGCATCCACCAACTCCGCCTGTTCCTCGATGTACCCCAGCGCCTCGCTCATCTCGAGACAGGCCCTGACCTCATCCGCGCTCCCCATCGCGGTCTGCATCCGCAGCCGCGAATGCCCACCTCGCTGCTGACTCCCCTCACTGATGTTCAACGCGATGCTCATCAGGAGGCGGCGAGGTCTGCGCCGGAGGCTGATCAGTGGAACAGGCGGACTGCGCCATCACGCCGACCGTTACACCCGAGCCCGGTGGCGCACTGATCGACCGTGGTGGGGAGTGCATCGGTCTGCACGGCGTACACGGCATCCGGCCAAGCGCGCAGTGGTCCACACGCGGCTTCCGCAGCCGCCACGGCGTTTGCACCCGTGGGGCGATAGGGAGACCCGACCGGTAGGAACGTCGACCCATACGCCTCTCGCATGAGGCTGGTGCATAGACCGTACGGGAATACCGACCACTCGTCGTGGTTCGAGAATACTCCGGGGGAGCGGCCGTTGGGGAATGGATTCAGCTCGAGGGAAGCAACCCGCCGCACAAGTGAGGAGGCGGATGCGTGTTGGTGCCGGAGCCAGCGGCGCCGAGACCTGCGCCGGAGGCTGACCGCGCTACGGCGCGACGCCGAACAGCCGTTCGAAGTTCTCGCTCAGCTGCGCAATCACGCTCGCCTCATCCGTCTTCCAGAGCTCGGCGGCGAACTTCACCGTGCCCGCGACATTGGCAGGCTCGTTGTCGACGCCCTTCTCCGGACCGAGATACGGGCAGTCGGTCTCGAGCAGCAAACGCTCGCGCGGCAGGTGCTCCAGCATCCGCCGGAAGTTCTGGCTGCGGCGCGCGTTCGCGGGGATCGACAGGTAGTGGCCCGGCTCGGCGGCGATCTCGCGGGCCATCGGGACCTTGCCGCCGAAGCAGTGCCAATCGACGCGGGGCGCCTTCATCTCGCGCAGCACCTCGAGACACCGCTGCTCGCGCTTGCGGGTGTGGATGATGATCGCCTTGCTGTGGTCGATGGCGATCTGCACCAGCTCGCGAAAGACCCGCTCTTGTTTTTCCCAGAGCGGCCCTTCGGGGACCCAGTAGCCATCGAGGCCAATCTCGCCGATAGCGAACGCCTCCTCGGCGTGCGCTCGCACCCAGGCCACGCCCTCTTCGGCCGAGACGGTGGGCGAATCACGGGGGTAGTCGATCCCCAGCGCCTCCATGTCCTCGAGCACGGTGTCGACGGGATAGAAGCCGAAGCACGCTTTGACGATCGGGTACTTGGCTGCCAGCGCTGCCGTCGCCTCGTTGTCGAGCGGGTTCAGCCCGTTCGAGAGGATCGTGGTCAGCCCGGCCGCCTCGGCGCGCGCGATGATCGCGTCGATGTCGTGCGCGAGCTTGGGGTGCGTGAGATGCGCGTGAACGTCGAAAGCGCCCATCAGCCCTTCGTAGCAGGTTCGGCTTTAACGACCCTGGGCGCGCGCTCGCGGCTCCACATCAAGGTCACGACGCCAAGCAACAGCGTGATGAACGCGCCGCCCACCACGACCCAGAGGCCCAGCGCGGTGTGCTCGACGAAGAGGCGAAGGAGCACCCAGAGGCCGTAGGCCAAGAGAAGCGCGGCGACGCCGATGGCGCTGTGCGCGGTCCAACGAAAGCCCATGAACGCGGCGGCCGAGAGCAGGACCCCGAGGATGGGCACCGCGATCAAGAGCATCGCTGGGGTACCGCCCACGCTGTCACCCATCATCAAGGTGAGGCCGCTCGCATAGTCCGTGGCGTCGGCCTCCACGCGGAACCACGGGAGGAAAAAACCCACCAACAGCGAGAGCCCCGAGAAGCCCACGAGCGCTCGCAAGCCCAGGGGCGGACCGCCCGTGAACGCGAGCGAGCCACCCATCCCCTGGCTCGACTCGGCCCTCTCGACGCCGGCCTTGTCGATGGCGCCGTCGCGCTCGTCGTTCACCACCGCGGGGGTGGCGGTCCTCGAAGCGGTCTTGGTCTCGGCCATGGAAGTCCCTTTCGTGCGCGGGGCGCGCCGCTATCTGTGCGGCACGCAGGAAGCGCGCAAGTGTACCCGCAAAGGGTCTGGGAGCGCGCCGCTGCTGGACCCGGGCTCCTCGACTCGCCCGGCTTTGCGCCTTACACCCGGCGGCGATGACCACTACTCCCCGCATGGTTCAGTGCCTAAAGCTCGGACACGAAGCCGAAGGCATGACGCGACCCCCGTTCAACAACGAGCTGGGACAGCGGATCTTCGAGAACGTGAGCAAGGAGGGCTGGAAGCTCTGGCTCGGCCACTCGACGATGCTCATCAACGAGTACCGCATCGATCTGCAGAGCAAAGAGGGAACCAAGTTCCTCCTCGAGCAGGCGGAGAAGTTCTTCTTCGGCGGCGAGGTCGCGCAGGCCTCGGGCTACGTGCCGGTGGACCCGAGCAAGACCGATGCGAGCAAGACCGACGGCAAGACCGACAGCCACGGTCGCGCGCCTGGTGATGCCCACTACGGCCACGATCACGCGGGGCACGATCACCACGATCATGCGGGGCACGATCACGGGGCGGGCGAGAAGAAAGACAGCTGAGCGTGCCCGCGCCGAAGTCAGAGGCCGAGCGCTCGTCCTCCTCGCCCTCTCCTTCCACGCCCTCTTCTTCCAGCGAGGGGCAAGCGCGCGCTGATCGAACCAAGCAGGCGCACGAGAAGGCCGCTGCGGTCGCCGACGGGCTGGCCAAAGGCCACGACGCCCGCGCCGATCAGCTCAGCTTTGCCCGCCTCGGATCGTTTTTCGTCGCCGCGGTAGCGTTGGCCTACGGCATCAGCGAGCGGGTGCTGGCCGCGGGGATCGCGGGCGTCGTCGGCTTCGTCGTGTTCGGGATCTTCGTGGTCATCCATGCGCGAGTGATCGAGGCGCGGGATCGGCAGCTGGTCCGCAAGGGGATCCACGAGCGGCATCTGCGGCGGCAAGCGATCGAGCTTTTGGACCTGCCCACCGGCAAAGATCTCATCCCCGACGATCACGTCTACGCGAGCGACATCGATCTGACCGGCGAGGCGTCGCTCTTCTCCCGGCTGGATGTCGCCCACACCCGGCGCGGACAGCTGGCCCTGGCATCATGGCTCTCGACACCCGCGAGCCGTGAGGTGATCGAAGCGCGGCAAGGCGCGGTCGCCGAGCTCGCCGAGCTGATCGAGCTGCGGGTCGATCTCGAGGCCGCCGCGCTCGATGCAGTCGCCTCGACCAGTGACAAGGCGCCCGCGCCGCTGGACGATCGCCCGTTCCTCGACTTCGTGCGTCGGCCGCCGGCGATCATGGGCAAGCCGGTCGCGATCGCCGCGGTCGTGTTTCCGATCGTCACCATGACGCTGTGGGGCCTCTCGGGTTCGGCGCTGCCGGTGGGCTCGTGGCTGCCGACCTTCATCATCCAGTCGATCGTCGCGTGGCGCCTCGAAGAGAAGGTGCGCGAACGGCATCACCTGCTGGTCTCTCGCGCCCGCTTCGTCGAGAGCTTCCGCGCGATCTTGGGAGTGGCGGAGCGGGCGCAGTTCAAAGCGCCGCTGTTGGTCGAGCTGCAGGGTCGCCTCAAAGCGAGCGGCAAGACGCCCACCGCCGAGCTCTCGCGCCTCGAGACCTGGGCGGGCTTCTTCGAGCTGCGAAGCCAGGGCCTGGCCCACTTCTTCATCAACCTTTTCCTCATGTGGGACGTGAACGTCCTCTTGCAGATCGAGCGCTGGGTGAGCCGCGCGGGCAAAGAGGTCGAGCACTGGTTCGAGGCCATCGGCGATCTGGAGGCGCTCGCCTCGCTCTCGAACGTGCTCTCACAAGACCCCGACGCGATCCTCCCCACCATCGGTGATGTCGATGACGGCTTCTGCGCCGAGGGCCTCTCGCATCCGCTCCTGCCGCCCGGGAAGCGGGTCGCCAACGATCTGGCGATCGAGGGACCGGGCACCGCGCTCTTGGTCACCGGCTCGAACATGGCGGGCAAGAGCACGCTCTTGCGGGCGGTCGGCGCGAGCATCGCGTTGGCGCTCGCAGGGGGACCTGTGCTGGCGCGCAAAGCCGTCGTGCCGCCGGTGAGGCTTCGCGCCTCGATGCGGATCGCGGACTCGCTGCAGCACGGCTCGAGCTATTTCCACGCGGAGCTCGCGCGACTTCGCACCGTCGTGGGCGAAGCGGACGCCTCGCCGCCCATTTTCTTTCTGCTCGACGAGCTGCTGCGCGGCACCAACGCCCGAGCCCGTCACCTCGGCGCGCGCGCTGTCGTGCTGCATCTTCTGAAGCGGCACGCGACCGGGATGATCGCGACCCACGACGTCGCGCTCTCGGAGCTCGAAGAGGAGCTCGCCGGCAAGGTGAAGAACGTGCACTTCACCGACGTGTTCAAGGACGGCGAGATGACCTTCGACTACCGCCTACAGCCCGGCGTGGTGCGCACCAGCAACGCGCTGAGGCTGCTCCAGATGGCGGGCATCGACGTCGAGGCCGACGACAAGCTCACCTGATCGCGTCCGAGCTCAGGTTGAGCTTCACGCCCGCTCCCTCTACTGTTCGAGCATGATCCGACAGGCATCGTTCGCTTCACTGCTCCTCCTCGGTGTGTGCTCGGCGACGAGCGCGCGAGCCGAGTCGTTCCCTTCTCTGGATACGCCCTACGACGCCTCGTTCGACGCCGGACCACCGATGGACACGCCTTTGCCGGACGCGCCCGACGAGGGGATGGACTCGATGATGAGCGAGGACAGCGGCGGGGGCGGCATGGACGCGGGCCCAGGCCACGACTCGGGGCCCGTCGTGCCGGTGCCGCCCTCGGATGGCTGCGGCTGTCGTGCATCGAATGCGACCGCACCGAGCGGTCTCGGCTTCGTCGGGCTCCTCGGACTCGCGCTCATCGTCGGCATCAGGCGAGCCCACTCGTCGGCGCGTGTAGCAGATGCTCGGTAACTTGAGCAAACGACCGGGGACCTCTATCGTCGGGGCATGACCCATCTCGCTTGGCTCCTCTCGCTCCTTCTGCTCGGCCTCACTTCGATGCCTCTCTCGGTCGCCCACGCGGGAGGTCTCGACGCAGGGATCGATGCATCCTTCGACGTAGGGGTCGATGCACCAAGGGACGCAGGGCGAGAGGACACCCCGGACTCGCCCGCAGAGGATGCGGGCGTCGAGGACACCGCCCCGCCGATCGTCGGCGAGGATGGCGCGATCTCGATGGATGGTGGCGTCGTGGACGAGGATGCTCCCGGCGAAGAGACAGACACCGGCACGCCGGGCACCGACTCCGGGGTGGGGCACGACTCCGGCCCCATCGTCCCGGTCCCTCCGTCGGACGGCTGCAGCTGCCGCGCCTCGAGCGCAACGGCCCCGAGCGGCCTGATGATCGGCGGTCTCGCGCTGGGCCTCGCGCTCGCCTCCCGCCGTCGCCACTGAAGCGAGCAGGCACTTGACAACAGATTCGTTGCACATCACACAACGAATCTGTTGTCATGAGCAAGCCAAACGAAATCAACAGCATCGTTGGGCAGATTGCGAAGGATCGAGACTTTTTCGATCGTGACGAGGTGCTCGCGCAGCTCGCCCACGACGCCCGAACCGACCACCTGCTGCTCTTAGCACCGCGTCGGGTCGGCAAGACCTCGCTCCTCTACAAGCTCGCCGACACCCTCGAGAGCAACGACACCCACGCGGTATATGTCTCGGTGCAGAGCGCGGTGGACGAGCTCGATTTCTTGCGTCTCCTCCACGCCGCGTGCGCGAAGCACTCCGCCGCGGCAGGCATCCTGGTCGCTCAGGCAACACGCGGCATCAAGCAGCTACTCGGTCGCGTGCAGGAGGTACGGATCGCGGACTTCGGTTTGACGCTCGACGCCACCGAGCGTGAGCATTGGCAGACTCGCGCGGGTGAGCTGGTCACCGCACTCGGTGCGCTACCCGGTCGGTGGTTCTATCTGATCGACGAGCTGCCGGTCTTCGTGCTGAAGCTGGTTCGCGACGATCCCTCGGACGGCCGGGCGCGATCGTTCCTCGAGTGGTTCCGCTCGATACGGCAGGCGCCGCACGGTGCGCAGCTCTTGCGTCATTGGATCCTCGCGGGCTCGATCGGGCTCGATACCGTCGCCCATCGCCACCGCCTGAGCAACACGGTGAACGACCTTCGCCACGTGCGACTCGGTGCATTCGACGAGAAGACCGCGATGCAGTTCCTCGCGGCGCTCGGCCGCGGCGCGGGGGTGAAGCTCTCGATCGCGGTCCGACGCCGGATCCTCGAGCGCGCGGGGTGGCCGATTCCCTATCACCTCCAGGTGGTGTTCGCGGCGATCAAGGATCGCGGCGAGACACCCACGGTCGCGCTGGTGGACCAGGTCTTCGAGGATCTGCTCCGACAACACAGCTATTTCGACTCGTGGCACGAGCGGCTCACGGACCAGCTCGGTGACCTCGACGCCGAACGCGCTCGGCTGCTCCTGCGCGCGGTGGCGCGCGACGCAGGGGGGATGCGCCGCGATCTCTTGGAGTCGGTGCTCGCGACGAGCATCACCGACGCGAGCGAGCGCGAGCGCAACCTCCGCTACCTACTCGATGTCCTGATCAACGACGGATACCTGCACCCGGTGGAGGACCGATACGCCTTCCGCTCCGAGCTACTTCGCGCGTTCTGGGTCCGGAGGTACGGATGAAGACGCCGCGGATTTCTCTGCACAACCCCGACATCCTCGACAAGGACGAGCTGATCGCAGGATTCGTCGCAAGGCGCGCGGCGCTCGGTCGCCTCATCGATGAGCTGCGCAAGCCCACGCCGTCGCACCGCCTGATCGTCGGCCCCCGCGGCATGGGTAAGAGCACGCTGCTCCAGCGACTGCGCCACGCCGTCGATGACGATCCAAACCTGTCGGCGAAGTGGCTTCCCCTCATGTTCCGCGAGGAGCAGTACAACGTCGCGCGCTTGTCCGACCTCTGGCTCAATGCACTGGAGGCGATCGCGAATCGCCTGTCCGAGCAGGGCACGGAGAGTGAGGCCGACGCGATCGACGAGAGCTCGGATCGCATCCGCACGCTGCCCGAGTCGCTGCGTGCCCGTGAGGCATTGGCGCTCTTGCTCGCACACGGCCAGAAGACCAAGCGCCGCATTCTCCTCTTGATCGACAACCTCGATCTATTGCTCCACCGACTCTCGGACGACGAGCAGTGGTCTCTTCGCGAGACCCTCTCAGGAGAACAGCTGGTCCTGGTCGGCGCCTCGGTGACACCGCACCCCGCGACGTTCGAGTACGAGCGACCGTTCTACGACTTCTTTCGGATCGAGGGCTTGAAGGGACTCACCGCAGCCGAAGCCACGGACGTCCTCCTACGCCTGTCGGTGGTCCGCAACACCCCGGAAGTACGGGAGATGCTCGCGACCGAGCCGGGACGTATCGAGACCTTGCGCCAGCTGACCGGCGGCAACCCGCGCGCGATCGTGATGGTCCATCAGGTCCTGGCCAAAGGCTCCGAGCGCGACGTCGTGGACGACATCACCGCGCTGCTCGATCTCTCGACCCCGCTCTACAAGGCGCGCTTCGAGGACCTCGCGCCCCAGTCCCAGTTGGTCATCGATGCGCTCGCGCTCGCGTGGGATCCCCAGACCACGGCGATGCTGAGCGAACGCCTCTCGCTCGACACCAAGCTCGTGGCCGCCCAGCTCAGCCGGCTGGTGGATCAAGACGTGGTCGAGAAGGTCCCGTATCCGGGTCGGAAGACGGCGTTCCAGATCAGCGAGCGGCTCTTCAACATCTGGTATCTGATGCGCGCGGGGCGACGGGCCCGGCGCAAGCTCCTCTGGCTGGTGAGGTTCCTCGAGTCGTTCTATGGAAGCGACGGACTCGCGGAGCGAGCGAAGCTGGTGGCGTCGCTCGGCGTCGACGAAAAGGACGGGGAGCTCCTGCTGGCGATGTCGAGCCGGATCGACGAGACCCGTCGATATGTCCTGGAGGTCAGAGCCATCGAGCTGATGGCGCGCGACGGCGACTTCGACGAACGCATGCACCTCAACCTCGATCTGGAAGGCGAGGACGCGCACCTCGCGGCGGTCGCCGATCGGGTGAAGCGGCTGAACGCGATCCGAGAGAAGCTCGCGCCACTCGGAGCGCTCCTGAGCGGCAAGCCACTGGCCGAGGTCGTGTGCGGTATGCCAGCGAATCTCACGATTCGTGAGGGGCTCACCGCGCAGCTGGTCGCGTCGCTCGGAGCGAGTCCGGATCTCCGCGGGTACCCCGTTCCGCCCGACGCGTCCGTGAACGAAGCGCACGCCCGCCACATCGCGTCCGGCGCGCTCAGTGGCGGATTCGACATCGAGAACGCGCGACGCCTACGCACGGCCGCTCCGCTAGCGTACGCCGGCGTACTTCGTTGCTGTCTGATCGGCGCTCGGATGGAGATCGTACCTGCTGACTCCTGGCGCTCGTTGATCGATGATGTCGCCGCGACCGAGGACGTCGAAACCTGGCGACTCTTCCTCGAGCACGCGGATGCATCGAACTCACTGGACCTCGTCGAGCAGATCCTCTCGCAGGTCTCGACAACCGACCGAACGCCACAGTTCTGGTCAGCGCTGCTCGTCTCCGTGCTGCTCATTCGCCCCGCGATCTTGATCGCCGAGCGGGTGATTGACTCGCATCCCGAAGGCGGCGGGCAGCGAGGCGTCGCCGAGATCATCCTCGCGCCCGAGCGCGACGGAGGCGGAGGGGACTTCGGGGACGACTTGAGCATCATGTACGGCGAGGAACTCGAGCGGGACGACGTGCAGGTTTCGCGTTGGGCGCTCATCGCGCGTGGGGCAGTCGCTGTCGGGGACTCGCCGAAGCTACGGCGGTGGCTCGACCAGCTCACGATCGGGCCTGAGCTGCGCCCGCTGCGTGAAGCCGTCGTCGCCGCCATCGAAGGCGAGGAGCACCTGCTCACCCTCGCCCCGGAGGTCCGCCCTGCAGCGCAGTCGCTCTACCGCTGGATCACGTTCCGCCGCGAGGCGAAGGACGAGGATCACACCCCCACCGGCGGCAAGGCCGCCACGCGTCCCAAGACCGCGAAGAAGACCGCGCGGCGTGCGTGATAGCGTTGCGGCGTGCGCGCTGCCTCGCTTTGTGCCGTCCTGCTCCTGATCAGCTCCACCGCCTCGGCGCAGCTTCGGCGCGACAGCTCGGGGGCGTGGTTGCCGCCGAGCTCGTATGCGGCGAGCGATGACGCGCTCTCGGTCGCGGTGAACCCCGCGTCGATAGCTCATCTGGACACTTGGAGCGTGCACTACAGCCACGCCGACAGCGGCGATGCGGAGCGCTTCGCTGAGCGGGGCGACGCGCTCTATGGCGCCATCCCGCTGCTCTTCGGGATCTCGCTCGGCGCGGGCGTCGACTCGGTGCGGCCCAGCCGGGCCTCGATCATGGCGGGCGCGATCGAGCGCACCATCGTGTCGCTCGACGTCGGTCTGCGCTTGAGCGATCAGCTCAGCATTGGCGCGGCGCCTCGGGTGCTCTTCTCGGGTGACCCGCGCCTCGGAGGCGTCTTCACTCTCGATCTCGCAGGCAACTGGCGCCCGCTGCCCGAGATCGCGCTCTCGTTCATCGCGCGCGATCTCACCGGCCCGGGCTACCAAGGCGGGGGCGGCGCCATCCCGCGCTCGTTCGTGCTCGCGGGCGCCATTCGTCCCGACGGCACCCGCGCGTTCACCCTCGATCTCGCCGCGGCGATCGATGAGCGCGGTCGAGTCGGGATGCGCGCGATGGCCGAGCTCGAGGTGCCCTTCTTCGGGCGCCTGCTCGCTGCCGGGGAGTTCGAGGACGTCGGCGGCGTGCGACCCGAGGTGCGGGTCACGATCGGCGCCGCGATGGACTGGGCCGAGTACGGCGTGGGCGGCGGGGTGGTGGTGGGCGATGGATTCGAGACCTGGCCCGGCTGGTATGTGAGCGCGCGCCTCGAGGGTGAGCGGCGCCGCGGCTTGCCCACGGGCGATGTGATCGCGGAGATCACCATCGATGGCACCGGGCCGCGCGGCCTCTTGCGTCTCGTCGCCCGCCTAGATCGCGCGCTGCGTGATCCCCGAGTGCAAGGGGTGCTCTTGCGTCCACGGGGATCGGGGATCGGGTTGGCGTACGCCCAGGAGATCCGCCTGCTCGTCGCGCAGCTGGAGGATGCCGGCAAGCACGTCGTCTGCTACCTCGAAGACGCCAGCGGCGCCGAGCTCTACGCGTGTGGCGGCGCCAGCACGATCGTCGGCGATCCCTCGGGCGGCATTCGCCTCTACGGGCCCGCGATGGAGATCCAGCACTACGCGGGTCTTTTGCGCGAGCTCGACATCCGCGCCGACTTCGTGCGCATCGGCCGCTTCAAGAGCGCGATCGAGCAGTTCCACGACGATCACATGAGCGGTGGGGCCCGCGAGATGCGCGAGACGATCATGGACGATCTCTACGGGCGCTTCGTGAGCGATCTGTCGCGCGACTTTGCGATGGAGGAGGCGCGCACCATCGAGGTCGTCGCGGGCGGACCGTACGTCGCACCCGGGGCGGTGGAGGCGGGTCTCATCGATCAGCTCGCCGACGTGCACGATCTCGGCGAGGTGCTGCGCGAGGTCTACGGGGGCGATCTGACCCGCGAGCACCACGAGCCCAGCGAGATCGATCGACGCTTTGGGCGCCCCGCGCGCATCGGCGTCGTGGTGATCGACGGGGAGATGACCGACGGTGAGAACCTCGATCTCCCCATCCTCGAGATCCACACGACGGGCGGTCGCACCGCCGTCGATGCCATCGATGCGCTGAGCCGCGACCCTTCGATCAGCGCGATCATCCTGCGGCTCGATACGCCCGGCGGCTCGGTGCTCGCTGCCGATCAGATCTGGCGCGCCGTCCAGCGGGCGCGCGAACGCGTGCCGGTGATAGCCTCGATGGGCGCGATCGCCGCGAGCGGCGGCTACTACGTGGCCAGCGGCTGCGACGAGATCTGGGCGGATCCCGCGACGCTCACCGGATCGATCGGGGTGTGGTTCGGCAAGATGGACTTCGAGCCGCTCGCCACCCACTTCGGCGTGGTGACCGAGGAGATCTCGCGCACCCCACGAGCGAACGCCGAGACCCTCTGGGCGCCCTTCACCGCGGATGAGCGCGAGGTGCTCTCCGAAGCGGTGCGGCACTGGTACCGCGAGTTCTTGCGTCGCGTCGCCGCCGGCCGGGGAATGTCGCTCACCGAAGTGCACGCCCTGGCGCAAGGTCGGGTGTGGACCGGCGATCGCGCGCTCGACATCGGCCTGGTCGATCACCTCGGTGGCTTCTCTTCCGCGCTCGCGCGCGCTCGTCAGCTCGCGGGCTTGGCCGACGACGCGCCCTTCGAAGTGCGACCCTCGCGTCCCAGCTCGCTCCTCGACTACGTGCTCGGCGAGACGGATCTGCTCGGCGGCAGCGAAGCCTCGGTCGACGACGCGCTCCGTGATCCCAGCGCCGCAAGCGATCCCACCGGCCTCAGCGCGACCCTCTCGCACCTGGCCCCCGGCGTGCTCTCGGCGCTTCGCTTCGCGGTGCTGATGCGTGCATCGGGCGCGAACACCCCGATGGCCCTCTGGCCCGTGGACACCCACGTCATCCCCTGAGCGCGTCGCCAATCGAGGCTTGAATCCACTAGAGAACGTGTGGCATTCAGCGTGATGCTCCGCGTCGCCTCTGCGCTTCTCTCCTACGGCCTCTTGCTGCTCCTGGTCTCGGCCTGCTGTCTGGGCCCCAACGCCACGGGACCCGAGATCCGAGACCTGAGTCCCTTGGGGATCTCCGTGGAGCTCACGGGGCACACCGGTGGCCCGAGCGGCTCCGGCTTCTCGTTCACCAGCGGCGATGGCTCGAGCACGATCGAAGTCACCCCGGCCGTCGCCGGAGCGCCCGCCGCCACCCGCTCGCCCACCGAGCTCCTCGGCCCGGTCGAAGTCCAATGGACGCGGCCCTTCAGCTACGCAGGCATGAGCGGCTTCGAGTCGCGGGCGTTGGAGTACGCGTCGCAGCGAACCCACTGGGTCGGTGCGCTCGATGGTCCACGCGGCCCGATCTGGATCCACCTCTCGACCGACACCCATTGGGTACCCGGACCCACGGACGGCGATCTGGGCTGGCAGACCCTGCGCGACGGCGTGCGGCTCGTGCCCTGAGCTGAAGAGGCCACGGGAGCACTCAATCGCAAACGCTCGTGGGGCCGTTCGTGTAGGCTGCGCACCTGGAGCGAAGCGATGGCGATTGGATTCGACGCACGCAGCGTGGATGCCCTGGTGGTCCACGGATACCCCTTTGAAGGGCTCAGTCACGCACAGTGCGCGGCGCTACAGGAGGCGATCAGCCGGATAGGTTCCGGTCTGGTGGCCGTGCCGAACGGCGACTTGAGCGAGACCAGCAACGCGGCTGCTGCGCCCGATGCGCCGGTGCCCTTCTCGTTCGTAGTCGGGGCGCTTATCGCCCGCGCTGGGACCGCCGCCGTCGAGGACGCGACCACCCAGAGCGCCTCGGTCACCGACGCCCTCAGGGAGCGCGCTTCGGCGACCTTCGAAGCGGCGCGGCCTCTCCTGGATCCCCTGCTCGAGGCGCAGGGCGTCACGCCGGGCGTGCCAGGTCTCTTCTTGATCGCGGCGGGGCCGCTCGCCTCGGCGCATCTGGAGGGAGATCCGCAAGCCACGCTCCGCCGGCTGCGCGGCGACGAGGACACCGAGGAGCTGCTCTCCTCACTCGTGGTGAAGCACGGCGCCGATCCTGAAGTGATCCGCATGACCTTGAAGGGTCAGTTCACCCTCTCCGCGCGCTACCGCTGAGCGAGCATGACGCTCGATTCGACGAAGGAGATTCGATCGCTGGAGCCGGAGGACGCGGACGCGGTCGCCGCACTGGTCTCAGAGCCCACGGTGGCCCGACGCCTCGGCAACACCCCATTCGACGGAAGCGCAGGGTGGCGCACCCGGCTCGAGAGCCGCGATCTTCAGCGCTCGCTGGCGCTCGGTGCTTTCGAGGGAGAGAAGCTCCTCGGCTTTCTCACCCTGGATGCGCAGCCCTCGGTGCGACAACAGCACGTCGCGCGGATCGCGATGGCCGTCGATCCCACCAGACACCGCAGCGGGGTGGGCAGCGCGCTCTTGAGGGCCGCGGTCGATGCGGCCGACCGCTGGCTCCAGATCCTCCGCATCGAGCTGGGCGTGCAGGCGGACAACGCGCCGGCGATCGCGCTCTACCAGAAGCACGGCTTCGTCGTCGAAGCGCGAAGGCGGGCCGACATGCTGCTCGACGGTGCACCCGCCGACGGCCTGTGGATGGCCCGCATTCGTCCGGGCTTCGTGGCGCCGGCAGCGTTCGGCAGCCCGCCTCCAATCCCCGAGCGTGTGCCGCGCGGCGCGATCACGGTCCGCGCGCGGCTCGAGGGAGACGCGCCCGCGCTCGCCCGGGTGCACCAGACCGATTCGGTGATGGAGGGGACGTTCCAGCTCCCGTTCCAGTCGCGCCTCGCGTGGGAGCGAAGGTTCGCGCAGAGCACCCCGAACATGCACGTGCTCGTGGCGGAGCTCGAGGGTGCGTTGGTCGGCGCCGCCGGTCTCTTTCCTCTCGGGCCCAACCCGCGAATGCGTCACGTGCGCACCCTGGGCATGTCCGTCGATCCGTCGGCGCAAGGATGCGGCGTGGGTCGCGCGCTGATGGGCGGACTGATGACGTTGGCGGACGACTACTTGGGGCTGACGCGCATCGAGCTCGAGGTGCACGTGGACAACGATCGCGCGCGAACGCTCTACGAGCGACATGGCTTCGAACGCGAAGGGACGCTCCGCGCGTTCGCGTTCCGCCGCGGCACCTACGTGGACGCGTTCTTGATGTCGCGGGTACAAATCACCTCTGCGGAGCGATCATGAGCGCGCTGTTGGTCACGATCTCGTTCAGCCACTACTGCGAGAAGGCCCGCTGGGCGCTCGATCGCGCACAGGTCCCGTACACCGAAGAGGCCCACGCGCCGCTCGTGCACTTCTGGGGCACCAAGCGCCGCGGCGGCAGCTCGACACCGCTCTTGCGGCTGGCCGATGGCAGGCTGCTCCGCGAGTCGAGCGACATCGTGCAGTACGCCGATGCGCAGCGGCCTGGGTCGCTTCTCCCGACCGAACACCGCGCCGAGATCGACGCACTGATCCGACGCTTCGACGACGAGCTCGGTCCGGCGGTGCGACGCATCGTCTACTACACGCTCTTCGAAGCCGGTGAGGCCATGGCGCCGCTCATCCGAGACTCCACCACCGGCCTCACCCGCGCAGCGGCGCCACTCCTGGGCATGCTGTTACCGCCGCTCATCAAGCGAAGCTTGAAGATCGATGCGAAGGGTGTCGCCCGATCGCGCGCCAAGCTCGAGCCGCTCCTGAGCGACATCGAAGCGATGCTCGCCGACGGTCGGCGCTTCTTGGTCGGCGATCGTTTCACCGCGGCCGACCTCACGTTCGCCGCGCTGTACTCGCCGATCTTGGTCCCTCCGGAGCAGCCGGTGACCTCACGCACGGTGCTCCCGCCGAGTCTCATCCGCCTGCGCGACGAGGCGCTCGCCAGGCCCGCAGGGCAGTTCGCCGCGCGCATCTATCGCGAAGAACGCGAAGAACGCGAAGAACGCGA
>Ga0105047_10008940_pt1 | contig 16583 bp, 17 predicted proteins | sample MAT04_FD_78384 | JGI IMG/M metagenome (GOLD analysis project Ga0105047, IMG submission 78384) | Freshwater microbial communities from Lake Fryxell liftoff mats and glacier meltwater in Antarctica - MAT-04 (megahit assembly) | ecosystem: Environmental > Aquatic > Freshwater > Ice > Liftoff...
ACGGTGCCGGCCCCTTTAAAACACCACCACGCTGCGGATGCTTTCCCCGGAATGCATCAGGTCGAACGCCTCGTTGATCCGGTCCAGCGGCAGGATATGGGTGATCATCGGGTCGATCTCGATCTTGCCGTCCATATACCAGTCGACGATCTTTGGCACGTCGGTCCGGCCCCGCGCGCCGCCAAAGGCCGTGCCTTTCCAGACGCGGCCGGTCACCAACTGGAACGGCCGGGTTTCGATCACAGCACCTGCTGGCGCCACGCCGATGATGATCGACTGTCCCCAGCCGCGATGGGTGCATTCCAGTGCGTCGCGCATCACCTTGACGTTGCCGGTGCAGTCGAACGAATAATCCGCACCGCCGATCTTGTCGAAGGGGGTCTTGGTCAGATCGACGATGGCCTGCACGATCGACCCCTCGATTTCACGCGGGTTGAGGAAATGGGTCATGCCGAACCGCTCTCCCCACGCCTTCTTGTCATTGTTCAGGTCAACGCCGATGATCATATCCGCCCCGGCCATCCGCAGGCCCTGAATGACGTTCAGCCCGATGCCACCCAGGCCAAACACCACCGCCTTGGCGCCGATCTCGACATTGGCGGTGTTCAGAACCGCGCCGATGCCGGTCGTGACGCCGCAGCCGATGTAACAGATCTTGTCGAAGGGCGCGTCGTCGCGCACCTTGGCCAGCGCGATTTCGGGGACGACGGTGTGGTTGGCGAAGGTCGAACAGCCCATGTAGTGGTGGATCGGGGTGCCGTCGAGCATCGAGAACCGGGTGGTGCCGTCGGGCAGCAGGCCCTGCCCCTGCGTGGCGCGGATGGCGGTGCAGAGGTTGGTCTTGCGGCTGAGGCACGAAGGACATTCGCGGCATTCGGGGGTGTATAGCGGGATGACATGGTCGCCGGGTTTCAGCGTGGTGACGCCGGGGCCACAGGCGATGACGACACCCGCGCCCTCGTGACCGAGAATCGCCGGGAACAGTCCCTCGGGATCGGCGCCCGACAGAGTGAACTCATCCGTGTGGCAGACGCCGGTGGCGCGGATTTCGACCAGCACCTCGCCCTCGCGCGGGTCGGCAAGGTCCACCTCCATGATTTCAAGCGGTTTTCCGGCGGCGATGGCGACAGCGGCGCGTGTGCGCATGGGGGTCTCCTTGGGTGATTTGGTGCAGGCTGGGACAAAGCGGCGCGAAAAGCAACGTTGGAACCGACAGCACACGGCGGCGTCAGGCGCAGCGATATCGGCGGCAACCGGCAGAAGCGGCGGGCGTGCCGTTGCCCAGTGGCACCATTGGGGGCTATGCTGGCGAAGTGACGTGACGATGGGGGGGCGGCATGCTCAGAACGGTCGGTCTGATGCTGCTGACGGGATGCAGCGCGCCGTTGCTGCCGGGTGCGCCGGGGTCTGAAAGCGGTCCCGACACGTGTGGGCGCGCGGGGGTCATGCCGCTGATCGGGCAGCCTGTCTCGGCATTGCCGGCGGCGGGCGGTTGGGCGACGCTGCGGGTGATCCGACCCGGAGACGCGGTCACCGAAGATTATTCGACCAGCCGGCTGAATGTCGAACTGGACGGGCAGGACCGTATCCTGCGCCCCAGTTGCGGCTAGGCCACATTCTGTTGTATCCCTCTGCGTTGTTCAAAGGAACCTGTGATGTCCAAAACCCGCTCCCTGCCCTTCCCTGTGCCCTTGCGCCTTGCCACATTTGCCCTGCTGGGTCTGACCGCCTGCATGCCCGCACCCGTGACGTCGACCGACCCGCCGGTCGCGTCAACCTGCGGGGCCGAAGGGTTGCAATCGCTGGTCGGGCAAAGCGCGCGGGTGCTGGAGACGATGAAATTCGGCGTGGTCACCCGCATCATAACCCCCGGCATGGCGGTGACGATGGATTATTCGCCCGAGCGACTGAACATCGAGATCGACGATGCCGGGCGGATCAGCCGCGTGGCCTGCGGATAAACCGCGGTTTCACAGATGAAAACGCCCCCGCGTCACGGCGGGGGCGTTTGTCATCATCGCGCAGATCACATCCGATAGGCGGTGTGGCAATCCTTGCAGGAGCCGCCGATGGCACCCATGCCCGCGCCGATGCTTTCTGCCGACGAGGTGTCGATCGCGGTGGCCGCTGTGGTCAGTGCCGTGGCCTTCACCACGAAATCATCCCAGGTCGTCCAGATTTCTGGTTTGGCTTCGGAAACCGGGTCGGTCGCTTGCGGTTCGAACTTGGCCGCAACATCGGCCGAGGCGGCGATGAGTGCGGCCTTGGCAGCTTCGGCGGCGGCGGCGTCATAGGCGGACTTGCCCCCTGCCATGTCGCCCAATGTCTTGACCGACATGCCGATGGTCCTCATCAGGTCCATCCGCGCCTTGACGGTCGGGTCCTGGACACCCTCTTTGGCGACGGCGAATCCGGCAACAAGAATGAGGCCGACAACAAGCGTTTTTGCTACAAATTTCAATTTCTGGCTCCCGCTGGATATGTCCGGTGACGATAGCCAGCCCAACCACGATCCGGCTACTGTCTTTCGCGCCTCACCCCCGACCTCACGGGAATGTCATCGAAAACAGGACAGGGACTGCGGTTTTGCTCATCGGTCAGGCCGGTTTCCTGACCGGCGCCGCGTTGGCAAATGGTCCCTGATCCAACCGGCTGTGCGGCGGAACGGGCGAAACCGGCCTTCATCGCGCAAGATCCGCTCGACCGACTCGATGCCCAGCTCTTCGCGTTCATCCATCCGGCCATCGGCCAGCGAAATCTCGCGCAGAAACGCCAGCAGGTCGGTCTGCATCGCGGCATAGTTGCAATCGGGGTTGCCCCGGCAGAACCGGGCCAGTTCGGTCGCCAGCGACTTCAGGCTTTGTGCCGCCGAATTCTGCTCGACCACCGGCAGGGCGCGGGCGACATACCCGGGGTCCAGTCCCCATTCATTGACGAAATAGCGGGCAAGACAATGACGCTCGGTGTCGTCAAGGTCGCCGCCGAACGCCGCGATCTTCAGCCCCAGAGGACCGATCATGTCAAACAGACTGGCCCCCAGAACATCCATCGGGGTCGACAGAAACGCCGGGATCACCTGCACCCGCGAGGCGGAATAGGTGCGAAACAGCCGCAGCACGCCGTAATAGGCCCCGCCCGACAACACCGCCGCCCCGATGATCCAGCCGACCGGCGTTGTGGCCGCCGCCCCCAGACCAAGCGCCGACAGCCAGCCCGAGCCCGCAAAGAACGTGGCAGCGACAGCGGGCGAGGCGGCAACCGCCCCGCCCGTGGCCGCGACGCCGCCCACATCCCACAGTTCCTGCACCGTGCGCCGGATGCGCAGCGCCGCATAGGCGTCCTCGCCGATCGCCAGCTTGACCTTCAGCCGCAAAGGCTCGGCCACCACCTGGTCGATCCCATCGAAACTGGCGATCTGGTCGTCGGTGGTCTGCGGCATGGCGGGGCTCCTTGTCACCCGTGGCATGTAGGATGCCGCGGACCCGCCCGCAACCCGGCCGGAGCCGGCACTGGCGACGCCGGTCAGGGGGGGTCGATCCCCCGCTGACCGGCTTCTTCCTCTGATCAGCGCAGCCGCTGCAAGATGTCGAGACCGGGATAACCATCCGGCACGGCACCGATCGACTGTTGGAATGCCCGCACCGCCGCAATGGTCAGCGGCCCGATCTTGCCATCCACCCCGCCGCTGTCGAACCCCGCCGCCGTCAGCCGCTCCTGCATCTCGATCCGCTCGGCAAAGGTCAGCGCCCGCTGGTCGCGCGGCCAGCCGGCCTGTATGGCGGGGCCGCCCGCAATCCGGTCTGCCAGATGCCCGACGCCAATCACATAGGCATCGGCCGTGTTGTAACGCTCGATGGCCTGAAAGTTGCGAAAGATCACGAACGCCGCGCCCCGTGCGCCCCCCGGCAGCAGGACCGAGGCCGGGCCGTGCTCGGGCAAGCCGCCGTCGCCGGTGGCGGGCCTGACCCCAAGCGCCTGCCACTCGGCCACCGGCTTTGTCACCCGCTCCCCCGACTGGGTATAGTCGAACCCCGGCGGCAGCGTCACTTCGACCCCCCAGAGATGCCCGGTCATCCAGCCGGATTTGGCAAGATAGGCGGCGGTCGATGCCAGCGCATCCGCCGGATCGTCGGACCAGATGTCGCGCTTGCCGTCGCCGGTGAAATCGACAGCGAAATCGAGATACGAGGTCGGAATGAACTGCGTATGTCCCATCGCCCCGGCCCAGCTTCCGGTCATCCTCGCGGCCGTCACATCGCCGTTCTGCAAGATGCGCAGTGCCGCAATCAGTTGGGTCTCAAAGAACGCCCCCCGCCGCCCGTCATAGGCCAGCGTCGCCACCGCCTCGATGGTGGCGGTGTCGCCGCGCACGGCTCCGTAGGCCGATTCGAGCCCCCAGATGGCCACCACCACTTCTTTTTGCACGCCATAGGCGGCTTCGATCCGCCCGAGCAGATCGGCATGGTCGCGCAGGGCCTTGCGGCCATTCGTCACCCGGTCGTCGGAAACGGCGGTCTCAAGATAGTCCCAGATCGTCTTGGTGAACTCGCTCTGGTTGCGGTCGCGCCGGATCACCTCCGGCAAGTAGGACAGGCCATCCAGGGCCCTGTCGAGCGTGGCGGGCGCAAGTCCCTGCGCCAGCGCCCGCGTGCGGAACCCGGCAATCCAGACCTGCAAGCCTTCGGTCGTTCCGGCGCTTTCCGTCACTGCCGCGTCTCCCGCTGTCTGCGCGATGGCGCCTGCCGGACCGACCAGCACCGCACCCGTCAGCACCAGCCCGGCCAGAAAAGGGGTCACCCGCATGTTTACACCGTCTTTATCTGCTCTTTGGAAACAATGTAGCCGGGTTGGCCCGCCTCGCAAAGATCGGATCGGCGGCGAGCTACTTGCGCTTGCGCAGCACGCGCCGCTTGGCGGCATCGGCTCCGGGGCGGCGGGGGGCGGGGCGGCCCGGTTTCATCGGGCGCCCCGTCGGCAGTGCGCGGTCCTCCAGCGTCAGAAGGTCCAGCATCAGCCCCCCCGTCACCGGCACCGCCTCGGCCAGCCGCACCAGCACCCGCTGACCGATGCCGATGACGACGCCACTGTCAGACCCCGTCAGGGTCTGCGACGCCTGATCATAGTGAAAGAACTCTCGACCGAACGACCGGATCGGGATCAGGCCATCGGCCCCGGTTTCGTCCAGCTTCACGAACAGGCCAAAGCGCTGGACGCCCGAGATGCGCCCTGAAAATTCGGCCCCCACCCGGTCGGCCAGAAAGGCCGCCAGATAGCGGTCGGTGGTGTCGCGTTCGGCCGCCATGCTGCGGCGCTCGGCATCCGAGATCAGCTTGGCCGTCTCGTCCAGCCGCTCGACATCGCCGGGCGTCAACCCGTCGTCGCCCCAACCGTGCCCGGCAATCAGCGCGCGGTGCACGATCAGGTCGGAATAGCGCCGGATCGGACTGGTGAAATGCGCATAGTTGCGCAGCGCCAGCCCGAAATGCCCGAAATTCTGCGCATTGTAATAGGCCTGCGTCATGCTGCGCAGGGTGGTGATGTTCATCAGCTCGTCAAACTCGGTGCCTTCGGCCTGCGCCAGCAGCCGGTTCAGATGCGAGGTGTGCAGCACCTGCCCCTTGGCCAGCACGAACCCCGAGGCCTGCGCCACCTCGCGCAGCGCGTCCAGCTTTTCGGGCGAGGGTTCTTCATGCACCCGAAACAGCAGGGGCTGCTTCAGCCGCACCAGCTCTTCGGCGGCGGCGACGTTGGCCAGGATCATGAATTCTTCGATCAGCTTGTGCGCGTCAAACCGTTCGCGAAACGCGACCGAGGTCACCCGACCGTCGTCATCAAGACTGATCTTGCGTTCGGGCAGGTCAAGGTCCAGCGGCTGCCGCTCGGCCCGCGCCAGCTTTGCGGTCGCGTAAGCGGCATAAAGCGGCTTCAGCACCGGGTCCAGCAGCGCCAGCGCCGTCTCGTCGCCCTGTCCGTCGATTGCCGCCTGCACCTGCCCGTAATGCAGCGACCCGCGCGACCGCATCAAGCCGCGCACGAAGCGATGGCTGATCTTGTGGCCCTGCGCGTTCAGGCGCATCCGCACGGCCAGACAGGGTCGGTCGACATGTTCGTGCAGCGAACACAGATCGCCCGACAGCACGTCGGGCAGCATCGGCACCACACGGTCGGGGAAATAGGTGGAGTTGCCGCGCTTGCGGGCCTCGCGGTCAAGCGCGCCGCCGGGGCGGACATAGGCCGCGACATCGGCAATCGCCACCCAGACGACATGACCGCCCGGGTTTGCTTCGTCCGTGTCGGCCTGTGCGAACACCGCATCGTCGCGGTCGCGGGCATCGACCGGGTCGATGGTGACCAGCGGCAGATCGCGCAGATCGTCGCGGGTGCCCTGCGTGACGGGCTGCGCCCGGTCGGCCTCGGCCACCACGGCATCGGGAAACTGGTCGGGGATGCCGTGCTGGTGGATCGCAATCAGGGATACCGCCCTTGGCCCCGACGGGTCGCCCAGCCGCGCCACGACGCGGGCCTGCGGCAGGCCCAGGCGGCGCGGGCCGACCAGTTCGGCCTCGACCAACTCGCCATCCTGCGCGTCCATCGCATGGGCCTGCGCCACCCGCCATTCCTTGTCGGACCCCTTGTCGATCGGCACGATCCGCCCACCGTCGGACGCCTGCCGAAACACCCCCAGAACCTTCAGCGGGTTAGACCCGATCTTGCGGATCAGCCGCGCCTCATAGCTGTGATCGGCCCCGTCCACCGCCGTCAGCCGCGCCAGAATCCGGTCACCCATGCCCAGCGCGGGGTCGCCCTTGGCGGGAATGATCAGGATGCGCGGGGCATCCTCGATGCCGTCTTCCAGCGGTTTGGCAAACAGATCGCCCTCACTGTCGGGGGCCAGCACCAGCAGCATCGACACCGGGGGCAGCGTGCCCGGCTCGCGAACGTGCGGCGCCTTGCGGTCCGGCGCGTCATCCGCCTGCATCTCGCGCAACAGGCGCTTCAGGTCAATCCGCGCGTCGCCCTTGACGCCGAATGCCTTGGCGATGTCGCGCTTGGCCGAAAGGGTGGGGTTGTCGGCGATCCATTGCAGGATCTGGTGTTTGGTGGGAATGGGGTTCATGTCTCTGACCTAGCACGATCCGTGTGCCGCCAAAAGTCTGCTCCTACAGGTGCAGCACCATTTCGCGGTGCGCAATTCCCGCGTCATCGAACACCGGCCCTTCGGCCACAAAGCCCAGCCGTTCATAAAACGCAATCACCTGCACCTGCGCGCCAAGGGTGACCGTGGCAATGTCGGGCATGGCACGGAACTGGACTATGGCCGCCCGCATGATCGCCCTACCCAGACCGCGGCCGCGCTGGTCGGCCAGCACGCAGACCCGGCCGACCTTGCCGATGCCGCCTTGGCACACCAGGCGGGCGCACCCGACCGGGCGGCCGTCGAGCACCGCCAGCAGGTGCAGGGCGGTCTCGTCGAGCCCGTCAATTTCCAGCTCGGCAGGAACGGTCTGTTCCTCGATGAACACAACGCGGCGCAGGGTCTGACAGGTGGCGATATCGGTGGTCAGGGCAATCTGCAGCGTCATGCGAAATAGTCGCGCAGGATGCGGCCATAGACTGCCTTCAATTGATGGATCTGCGCCACCTCGACCCGTTCGTCGACCTGATGCATGGTCTTGCCGACCAGCCCGAATTCGACAACCGGGCAATGGTGCTTGACGAACCGCGCGTCCGAGGTGCCGCCGCTGGTCGAATATTCGGGGACAACCCCGGTTTCGGCCTCGACCGACCGCGCAACGAGCGCTGCAAATGCGCCCGGCGGGGTGACAAAGCTTTCGCCCGAGACCGAGATGCGCACCGACATCTGAACCCCGGTTTCGACCCGCACCGCTTCGGCGTGGTCGCACAGCCACCCGGTCAGCGACTTCCCGGAATGCAGGTCATTGAAGCGGATGTTGACGGTCGCCCTGCCTTGGGCCGGGATGACGTTGGTGGCCGGGTTGCCGCAGTCGACGGTGGTGATGGCCAGCGTCGAGGCGTCGAAATGCGCGGTGCCGGCGTCCAGCGGCTGGTCGATGCGGGCCAGCAGCGCCACCAGCGCCGACAGCGGGTTTCTGGCACGGTGCGGGTAGGCGGAATGGCCCTGCACGCCCTGCGCCGTGATATGGGCGGTCATCGACCCGCGCCGGCCGATCTTGATCATCTGGCCCATCACCTCGGGGCAGGTCGGCTCGCCTACCAGACACTGCGTCATCCGTTCGCCCGCCCCTGCCATCCAGTCCAGCAGGGCAACCGTCCCATCGGTTGCGACCCCCTCCTCATCACCGGTGATGGTCAGGATAACGGCGCCGTCGGGCGGGGTCTGCGTCACAAAGTCGACCGCGGCCGCGACAAAGGCCGCGACGCCGGATTTCATGTCGGTCGCCCCACGCCCATACATCCAGCCGTCGACGACCGCCGCCCCGAACGGGTCTTGCGTCCATGCGGCCAGATCGCCTACCGGCACCACATCGGTATGACCGTTGAAGCCAAGGCTCTTGTTCGCGCCGCGCGCGCCCCAGCGGGCGAAAAGATTGGCAACCCCGCCACGATCCACCCGCGTGCAGGCGAACCCTGCGTTGCCGAGGACAGACTCCAGCAGCACCAGCGCGCCGCCTTCTTCGGGGGTCACAGACGGGCAGCGGATCAGGCGGGCGGTCAGGGCGGCGGGGTCGGTCTGCGTGGGCATTGCGGGTCTTTCATCGGGTTCGCACAGGCATAGCGCCTGCCCCCCGACGCCGCAACAGACTGTGGCGTGGCAGTCACGGCGATACTGGCGCAGTTGGCGATCGGTCACTTGATCTATGAAATAGACGAGTTAGTGGTATCGTTTCAGGATAACAACAGTCCTGAGGCAGGGCAGACACGGGGCCAACGTGCCCAAATCCGCAGAAATTGCAGGCCCTGACGGGGCCGGTTTCTGGTGTCTGGCGTGACTCCAAAAGGCGTGGAGCAGGCATGGCGACCGGAGCCGAGTTAACCTACAACGTCAATGCCACGGCATTGCAGATGGCCAACGCCATCTTTGGCGACGGGGTGACGGTCACAGGCGCCACCTATTCCGGCGCCACCAACTCGTCGGCGATCTATTCCAACGGAAACCTGGCTCCGGGTGTCGTTCCTGGCAACAGCGGGGTGATCCTGTCAACCGGCAACGCTGCGGATTTCACCCAGTCGAGCGGTGATCCCAACCGCAGCACCGGCACATCGACAGATACCACCGGCCAGAACGGCAACGCACAGTTCAACGCGATTGCCAGAGCGCAGACCTTTGACGCGTCCTTCATGGACATCACCTTTGTGCCAACCGGCAACGTGATGACGATGCAGTTCGTGCTGTCGTCCGAAGAGTATCCCGAATACGCCAACGCAACGTTCAACGATGTGGTCGGGGTCTGGGTCAACGGCAACTTCGTGTCGATGAGCGTGGGCAACGGTGTGGCCGGGGTGACCAACGTCAACGGCATCACCCAGCCCAACCTTTTTGTGTCCAACACCGGTGACCAGTTCAACACCGAGATGGACGGCTTCACCTTGACCCTGTCACTGACCATCCCGGTCAATCCAGGGGTGACCAACTCGATCCGCATCGGTGTGGCCGACACCGGCGATGCGGCCTTTGATACCAACCTGCTGATCGCGGCGGATTCGCTGCAGACGGTGCTGGTGGCGCGTGACGAATCCGTCACCATGACGCGCAGCGAATCCGAAACCATCAACGTTCTGGCCAATGACAGCACCACCGCCGGGACCCTTGTCATCACCCATATCAACGGGCAGGCCGTGGTTGCGGGCCAGACCATTACCCTGCCGACCGGCCAGCAGGTGACGCTGAACGCCGATGGAACCTTCACCATCGTCGGCGACGGACAGACGGAATCGCCGTCATTCACCTATACCGTCACCAACGGGGTGGGGCAGACCGATGTCGGCATCGTCACTATCACGCAGGCCCCCTGCTTTACCGTGGGCACGCTGATCCGCACACCGGCGGGCGAGGTGCCCGTCGAAGACCTGCAACCCGGAGACCTTGTCGACACGCTCGACGACGGGCCGCAGCCCCTGCGGTGGATCGGGCAGCGGACGGTGCCGGCCATCGGGCCGATGGCGCCAATCCGGATCAGGGCAGGCACTTTCGGGGCGCACGGCACGTTGCTGATGTCGCCGCAGCATCGGGTTCTGGTGCGCGATGCGCTGGCCCAGTTGCTGTTTGGCGAGGATGAGGTGCTGGTGGCCGCGCAGGATCTGGTCAACGACCGATCGGTGCGGCGCATCGAGGGTGGCGCGGTGACCTATGTTCATCTGCTGTTCGACCGGCATCAGGTGATCTGGTCGGCGGGGCTTGCCACCGAAAGCTATCTGCCCGGGCCGATGTCGCACCTGCACATGGATGCGCCGGTGATGCAGGAGTTGTGCGCGCTGTTTCCCGAGTTGCACGGCCCACGCTGCCCCCCTGCCGCCCGCCGCACCCTGCGCCGCCACGAAACCCGCGTGCTGTTCGCTGCATGACGCAATGGATTGCCCTGTCGGATCAGACCGGCCCGCCGCCTGGCCACGGTGGCGCGCTGATCGACCGGGGCCTGTTCGTGATGGATGTCACGCCGGCCCCCGACGCGGGCGAGGTCATGCTGGACTATCAGGCCGATGATGGCTGGGCGCGCACGTTCTCGATCTTTATCCAGCGCGACCTTGGGGTGATCATCCTGCACCGGCAGGGCCGGGCCGTCATGCGCCACGCCCTGCCCGGTCCGCTGCCCGCGCCTGACGGCCCGGTCCGGCTGAGCTTTGGCTTTGACGCCCCGGCGCGGCAGTGGAGCGTTCGCTATGAAAGCCTGACCACCGGGCGGCATCTGCACGCCTCGGGGGTGAATCCGTTGCCGTTGCGGCTTGACGATCTGTCGGCGATCTGCGCCGGGCGCCGCACCATCCGCCATCCTGCGGTCCGCTGGTTCGGGGTGACGGTGGGCGACGCACCACCGGTGCGGGCCGACTGGATCGGGGTCAACACCCCCATCGACACGCCTGACGGGCCATGTGCCGCCGGCAGGCTGCGCCCCGGCGACCGGGTGATGTCCGAGGACGGCCCGCAGGCGCTGCACGCCGTCACCCCGCATCACCTGCCCTGCCGGGGGCCCTTTGCCCCGGTTTTGCTGCGCGCACCGTTCCATGGCGTGCGGCGCGACCTTTTGGTGTCGGCCGACCAGCTGATCGCGCTTGGCGGACCCGAGGTGGAGTATCTGTTTGCCGAGGACGAGGTTCTGGTGCCCGCCCGCGTTGTTGTCGACCAGCACACCGCCGTTGCCGACCGGCGCAGGCACGAAGTTTCGGGGGTCTCGCTGACGCTTGCCGCCCCCACCCTGCTGTCAGCCGCCGGTTGCGGCCTGCTGTCGGCCGGCAACCCCCTGCTGCCCCTGCCGCGCCGGGTGCTGGACCCCTACGAGATTGTGCCGCTGATGGCGCTGCGGGCTCGGCAAGAGCGGCGCAGCGTCGGGCGGCGGTAGGGGCCGGGTTCAGTCGAAGAACGGTGTCATCTGCGCCACGATGACCGAGTTTTCGTCAAGCGCCCGCTGCATCAGCCCGCGCTCGTCGTCGTCGATCTCGTCTCCGGCGGCCTGACGCTCTTCCAGCGTGCCGTGGCCTTCGACGTCCAGCGGGGCAAGATCGGCCTCCTTCAGGATCGCCACGGTTTCGCGCACCGCCTCGGCCTCGTCCACACCGCTGGCATAGACCAGCAGCCCCGCCCCGGTGGCCTTGTCGGGCAGGCCATCGCCGGTCTTGCGGCCCACCTCGACCAGCAATGTATAGACCTGCTGCGGGCGTTTGACTTTCTCGGGCTTCGGGGCGTCGTCGTCCATGATCGGTCCTTTGGTCAGTCGCGCAGAAGGTCGTTGATCGAGGTCTTGCTGCGGGTCTGGGCATCGACCTTCTTCACGATCACCGCGCAATACAGGTTGACGCCGTTTTTCGACGGCATCGACCCCGCCACCACCACCGACCCTGCCGGCACCTCGCCATACATCACGGCACCCGTCTCGCGGTCCACGATCCTGGTCGACTGGCCGATGAACACCCCCATGCCCAGAACCGAGCCTTCACGGATGATACAGCCCTCGACCACCTCGGACCGTGCGCCGATGAAGCAGTCATCCTCGATGATCGTCGGACCCGCCTGCATCGGCTCCAGCACGCCGCCGATGCCGACGCCGCCGGACAAATGCACGTTTCGGCCAATCTGCGCGCAAGACCCAACCGTGGCCCAGCCATCGACCATCGAGCCTTCGCCGACATAGGCACCGACGTTGACGAACGACGGCATCAGCACGACACCTCGGGCAATGTAGGCCGAACGGCGGACGATGCTGCCCGGCACCGCCCGAAATCCGGCCTCGCGCCACTGCGCATCGCCCCAGCCGTCGAATTTCGACGGCACCTTGTCCCACCATGTCGCCTGGCCGTTGCCGCCCGGAATTGTCGTCATGTCCGTCAGCCGGAACGACAGCAGCACCGCCTTCTTCGCCCACTGGTTGACATGCCAGTCCTGCCCGCGCTTTTCGGCCACCCGCAGCGCGCCGGTGTCCAGCGCGTTGAGCGTGGCCTCAACAGCGTCACGCGCCTCGCCCTTGGTGGTCACCGACAGGCTGTCGCGGGCGTCCCATGCGGCGGTGATGGCGGCTTCGAGGGCTTGGGTCATGGGGGTCTCGCTGTCTGGGTGGACGTTTACGGGTTGGTCGAAGGTGCGTCTGGCTATAAGGCTTGCATCTGACCCGCGCAATGCGCTGCTGACCATAGGCCCCAGATGAAAGACGAACCCCGCGCCCATCCGTTCCGCGACAGCACCGAGGATGTGCGCACCGCGCGGCAGGTTCCGGACACGCCGCAGACCCGGGCACCCGCCTATCGGCTTGCCTTCACCGACACCGAGTTTCTGACCCGCGAAGACCTGCGCCCCGTGCGGTTGCAGCTTGAACTGCTCAAGCCGCAGCTGATGCTGGACGAGGCCGGAATCGTGTCGACCATCGTGATGTTCGGCGGGGCGCGCATTCCCGATCCGGCGCATCGCGATCTGGCCCGCACGCCGGCGCTGGCCGAGCTTTCGCGCTACTACGACGAGGCGCGCCGGTTTGCCAGGTTGATGACAGAGCGGAGTCTGGCCACCGGTGGGCAGGACGGAGTGATCGTCACCGGCGGCGGTCCTGGGGTGATGGAGGCGGGCAACCGCGGTGCCGCGGATGCCGGGGGGCAATCCATCGGCCTCAACATCGTGCTGCCGCACGAGCAGGCTCCGAACGCGTATGTGACGCCGGACCTGTCGTTCAACTTTCATTATTTCGCCATCCGCAAGATGCATTTCCTGATGCGGGCCAGCGCCATCTGCATCTTTCCGGGCGGCTTCGGCACGCTGGACGAGATGTTCGAAAGCCTGACGCTGATCCAGACCGAGCGGATGAAGCCGGTGCCGTTTCTGCTGTTCGGCCGCGCCTGGTGGGAAAGGATCGTGAACTGGCAGGCGCTGGCCGAGGCGGGCGTCATCGCCGACCGCGATCTGGCGCTGTTCCGCTTTGTCGAGACGGCGGAAGAGGCGGTGGCGGCCATCGACGGCTGGGGCGATCCGGGCTGAGGGTCGGGTGCGCGACATCGCCCACCCTGTGCGGCCTCAGGCGGCGTTGCGCAGCTTTTGCCAGCTGATCAGGTGCAGGGTGATGAACGGCGGCCCCCCGAAGGCCGGGATCATCGCCAGTGGCAATTGCTGCATCGACAGCGGCGGGGCTTCCCCGGCCAGCCGCAGGAAACGCCCTCGCCGCTGACAATAGCCGTGCCGAACACGCCTGCGAAATCCAGCAGGCCGACGCAGACCAGCATCCGCACCTTGCCCTGCCAGCCCGCCATGCGCCGGTCCACGGCCAGCAGCGCCGACAAGGCCAGAACCCCCACGGCGATATCGCCAAGGCCGGCCGTGTGCATAAACACTTTCTAGACGCGTCTGAGCCTGCTCGGGGCTGGGTCAAAGCGTCGTGAGGGTGATTAAAAAGCCGATCCGCCCGATCAGCAAGCCCAGATCATCGCCCCGCAGCGGCCCCACCGGCGGCTCTGACAGCCCGTGACGGTGCAGGAACAGCCGGCGGGCGGCGGCATTGGCAAGGACGGGCGGCAACATCGCCAAGGCCCAGCAGCTTGGTCTGGCCGGTCAAGAGATGCCGGCGGCCGGGGTTTTGGTGATCTGTCGTAACAAACGGAAACTCAGGGCGAAATCCGTGATCTTGGGGCGATGCCGGACAGGGCTGCATTGCAATCTGCCGATCGAGGATTATCTTCATGTTGCACCCCGAAGCCGCGCTGTCATGGGCCGTTTCCCTTGCGGGATAATCCGTATGCGTTGTTCACCCCCGCCGGACCGGAGCCGCCCGTGACGCATGACATACCGCTGATCACCACCATCGTCGCCGGGCTTTGCCTTGCCTTTGTGTTTGGCCTTCTGGCCCACCGCCTGCGCCTGCCGATGCTGGCCGGCTATCTGATGGCAGGGGTGGTGATCGGGCCGTTCACGCCGGGCTATGTCGCGGATCAGAACCTGGCCACTGAACTGGCCGAGATCGGGGTGATCCTGCTGATGTTCGGGGTCGGGCTGCACTTTTCGATCAAGGACCTGATGGCGGTGCGCACCATCGCCATTCCGGGGGCCGTCGGCCAGGTCGCGGTGGCCACGCTGTTCGGCATGGGCATCGGCTGGCTGATGGGCTGGAGCTTTGGGGCGGCGCTGATCTTTGGCCTGTCGCTGTCGGTGGCATCGACAGTCGTGCTGCTGCGTGCGCTGCAAGAGCGCGCGCTGGTCGAGACGCCGCAGGGCAGGATAGCCGTGGGATGGCTGATCGTCGAGGATCTGGTGATGGTCGTGGCGTTGGTGCTGATCCCGCCGGTGGCGGGGCTGCTCGGCGGCGTCACCGCCCCGCTCGAGGAGGGGGCCGAACAGGTGGCCCAAATGGGACTTGGTCCGATTGCGGCGACGTTGCTGGTGACGGCTGTCAAGGTCTCGGCCTTCGTCGCCCTGATGCTGGTGGTGGGGCGCCGCGTCATTCCGATGGTGCTGCACTACACCGCCCACACCGGATCGCGAGAGCTGTTCCGGCTGGCGGTTCTGTCGATCGCGCTTGGCGTGGCCTTTGGCTCTGCCTACTTCTTTGGCGTGTCGTTTGCGCTTGGGGCGTTCTTTGCCGGGATGGTGATGGCGGGATCGACGCTCAGCAGCCAGGCAATGAAGGAAACGCTGCCGCTGCGCGACGCATTTGCGGTGCTGTTCTTCGTGTCGGTCGGCATGCTGTTCGACCCCCGCATCCTGGTGGAGGCCCCGATGGCGCTGATCGGCACCATTGCGGTGATCGTGGTCGTCAAGTCGGTCGTCGCCTATGCGATCGTGCGGGCGTTCGGCCACGACAAGCGCACAGCCCTGACGGCCGCCGCAAGTCTGGCGCAGATCGGCGAGTTTTCGTTCATCCTGATCGTCATGGGTCTGACCCTTGACATCGTGCCAGCCGCCGCCCGCGATCTGGTGGTGGCGGGGGCCATGGGGTCGATCCTGATCAACCCGCTGCTGTTTGTGGGTCTTGACCGGTGGAGCGCGCGCAAGGCGGCCAAACTGGCGCGGGCCGTGCCCGCCAGCGACGCCGCCTGACCGGTCGCGCGCCCTAGCCCCTTGCCGTTTCGGCGGCGATGGTCCTGGCCGATTTGCGGGCGCGTTCGCTGGCCGATTTCAACTGCCCGCAGGCCGCCATGATATCTTCACCGCGCGGCGTGCGGATGGGCGAGGCGTAACCTGCGTTGTGAATGATGTCGGCAAAGGCATGAATCCGGTTACCGCTGGAGCGTTTGTAGGGTGCGCCGGGCCATTCGTTGAACGGGATCAGGTTGACCTTGGCCGGAATGCCGCGCAGCAGGTCTACCAGCCGGTGGGCATCCTCCTTGGTGTCGTTCACCCCGTCGAGCATCACGTATTCGAACGTGATCCGCTCTGAATTCGACAACCCCGGATAATCGCGCAGCGCGTCCAGCAGCGTCGCGATGTTCCACCGCTTGTTGATCGGCACCAGTTGGTTGCGGACCTCATCCGTGGTGGCGTGGAAACTGACGGCCAGCAGACAGCCGATTTCGGTCGCGGTGCGGGCAATCTCGGGCACCACGCCGCTGGTCGACAGGGTGATCCGGCGGCGGCCGAGGGCAATGCCCTCGCCGTCCATCACGATCTTCATCGCGTCGCGGACGTTGTCGAAGTTATACAGCGGCTCGCCCATGCCCATCAGCACGACGTTCGAGATCAGCCGCGTTTCGTCCTTGGGTGCCCCCTGCACCGGCCATTCGCCAAGGTCGTCGCGCGCCAGCATCACCTGGCCGACGATCTCGGCCGCCGTCAGGTTGCGCACCAGTTTCTGGGTGCCGGTATGACAGAACGAACAGGTCAGCGTGCAGCCGACCTGAGAGGAAATGCACAACGTGCCCCGGTTCTCTTCCGGAATATAGACAGTCTCGACCTCATGCCCGCCGGCGATGCGGACAAG
>Ga0105047_10008941_pt1 | contig 16580 bp, 16 predicted proteins | sample MAT04_FD_78384 | JGI IMG/M metagenome (GOLD analysis project Ga0105047, IMG submission 78384) | Freshwater microbial communities from Lake Fryxell liftoff mats and glacier meltwater in Antarctica - MAT-04 (megahit assembly) | ecosystem: Environmental > Aquatic > Freshwater > Ice > Liftoff...
ACCCCTCAGAAATGGGCGGGGATAAACCCCGCCCTACGAAATCACCCCTGTCAATCAATTGGCGCCCCATTCATCACCCCGCCACGAAACAATCAAGGGCCTTCACCTTGTCCACCACGGCTTTCAGCGAAGAAGGGGTCAAATCTGCCCTTGACTCATCTAAATTTCCATTATGCGTCAAGGGCAGACTTGACCCCTGTTTGATGGCTGGTTTTTTTGGGGGGGGATCTTGTATTATATTGTCTTTTATTGTTATGTTTTTACGATTTTTACCTTTTAGCCCTGCGTTGGGTTACGCTGCGCTAACCCAACCTACATTTCTACTTGTGTAAGGTTGGTTTGAGTAGGTTGGGTTAGGTGCGGCAGTACCGTAACCCAACTACGCTTAGTCGGTATTTTTGCAGGCGGCTGTTGGGTTTTCCGGGAATGGTTAGCTCTATCAATCCATCAGACAAAGCGGTTTGAGGTAACCTGCCGAAAATGTTGAAATAGCGCAGGCCGATGGTTTTGAAGTCGTAGGTGCGGGCAAAGACATCGGCGTAGAGTTCGTTTACCAGCTTATCTCCCGATAGAAGCATTCGGGGATGACAAACCTTTCATAGTGGCCCCATGCCTTTTTCAGGATCTGTTCAAGCAGGATTTTTGCTGATCTTAAATTTTCATCTGCGTAGGTAAACCAGACGACGGTTTCATCTTTCATAAATAACTTCACCTCTTGCAATCTCATCACACATAATGCCCGTTGCTCCCGGTTTAATAGGCAAAATGTCCACGGGTATTCTCCGCGACACAGCTCTGGTTATACGGCGATATTTTAAAGCCAGAGGGAGATAGTGCTGCTTGCTGTCCTGGAAAACCGCAATATCTATATCATGCGGAGAATCTGTAGTGACAAACGAGCCGAAAATTACGATTTTCTGGATCTCAGGTTCATTTTCAAAACAAGATACCAGCTCTCGTTTCAGCTTTTCTTTTTCCTGTCTGGTTAATCGCATGCACCTTTCTCCACCTTTCTCCATATTGATAGCTACCCAAGAGAACAACACTTTTACTTGTGGAAGAAATTCCAGCTATGCTCTTTCACGTGTATAAATGCATCGTTCTGTTTTGTTTATATGCAAAAAATAATTCCTTTTCTGGATGGCCCGCTTGTTGTGGCGGATGGTTTGAAGTTGGCTCATTGCAATTAGTTGAACTCGAAAACAACGATGAAGTGTGAGACGATGCACGTCATCGCCTTTTCACATCCCTGAGGGATTGTTTATAGGCTCTCAGATCCGGAGTCGCGAACATCTGGCTGCGCCCTACCTGGTGAGATGGCTTCAGCTTGCAACTCTGCACGTAACGCCGGAAGGTGGCAATTGAAACTTCCAGATATTCTGCCGCTTCTTGAGCTGTGAACAGGGCATTATCGAGGTGTCCGAACACCTGCTCGTGGCTGAAATTGTCGACCTGAGAAAAATTTGAGGCCAAGAGGGTGAAAAACCGACTCCGCTCGGCCAAAGGCATCGTCTTCATCTCTGCCAGAAGTTCTTCCGCTGTCATCGCTTGGCGCATTGCTTCATTCCTCTCGAAGATAGCGTTTCATGTAGTTTATTGTCGGATCGAGTGACATCACATTAAATCATATTTGATCTTATGTCAACGCTGCTTGAAACCCTTTTGTAGTACCGGTCACGACATGCAACCGACTTAAAAATTTCTCAACATGGGGTTCAACATGGGGTCTGACCAAGCTATAATACTGATTCTTCGTCATTTAATCCCATCGGACGAGGAGCTTTGTCGCACGTCCGGTTACCATTTAACGCACATCTTTTATGATTTTTTCTATGGTCGCAGCCAGCGGTTTCATCTTGTTCGCACAGACCCAGAAAATTTCTTCCGCATCGACGTCAAAATAATGATGCGAAATAATATCCCGCATCCCTTTTGCACCTTTCCAGTCAATTTCCGGATATTGGGACAAAAATCAATAGGTATATTTTTAAAGGTACAATTTTTCAACCAACATTCAATGGCTTCCCCAACTATAATAGCGAGACTGCACAGTCGGGCACCGATCTCGTTTTCCCTAAATGTGCTGAACTAAAGTCCCAGAGCCAGGGCAAGTGCGCGTCGAGCATCGTCATCCCCGTGGACCAGCCGGATTTCTTTGGGCGGTTCGGGCATGGCACGCACCCAGTCGAGCAGCATCTGCTGGTCGGCGTGGGCTGAATAGGCGGTTAGAGTGTGAACAGTTGCTTTGACCGGGATTTTTCCCTCGATCATCTTTCTGCCGGGTGTCCCCTTGGCTTGGTAGCCGACAAACAATATATCGTTTGCCGGGTCGTCCATGCCCTGTTCGAGGTGGTCGACAATTCGGCCGCCGGTGCACATGCCGCTGCCGGCGATGATGACGGCGGGGCCAGGGATGTTCAGCAGTTTTTTATGGTCCTGGTATTTGTTCACGGCGTAGAGCCCCTTGAAATCGAAGGGGTGGTCGCCTTTCGCCATGAGGTCTTGGGCCTCTTGGTCCCAAAAGGTTTCCAGACTTGAATAAATTTGGGTGATTTCAAGTCCTAAGGGGGAATCGACAAACACCGGAACCTTGAGCCCGATTCTGTCCAACTCGTAGAGCAGTTCCTGGGTTCGGCCGAGGGCAAAGGCGGGAATATAGACAATACCTTTATCGGCAAGGGCCTTTTGCAGCAGGTTACGCAGGGCCTCGATCCGGTTTTTTCTGTTCGGGTGTTTTCGATCGCCGTAGGTCGATTCCAGGATTAACAGGTCGCAGCTCTCGGGCGGGTCGGGATCGGGCAGGATGGGGGTGTCGATGCAGCCGAGGTCTCCGGAGAAGATCACGCGGAAATTTTTACCCTGGTGATCGGGAAAAGTGAAGAGGATGAAACATGAGCCGAGGATATGGCCGGCATTGCTCAGTTTGAAGGTGATTCCCTGTTTCAGGGTGCATGTTTCGTGAAGTTCAAAACCCCAGGAGAGTTCGTCGATTTGGGTTTCCAGCGTTTTCGTATCCAGCTTTACCGGGGCATCGTTCCGGGGACAGAATGCTTTTGGCGAACTGCCGCCAAAAAAATTCAGTCCCCTTCGCTCCCGAGAAAAAGACATGGCATCGCGAAGCATGGGCAGCAGCAGCGCCTTGGTGGCATGGGTGCAGATGATCTCGCCTCGAAAACCGGCATCGATCAGATCCGGTACCCGGCCGATATGGTCGATATGGGCGTGGGTGAGAAAAAGGTACTGTATTGTATCGGGCGGGACGGGAAACTGGGCAAAGGGCAGTTCCGGGTCATCGCCATAGGCAGTGCCGCAGTCGACCAGGATATTGACGTTGTCGGCTGAACCCGGCCCGATCTCTATCAGGTGGCAGGAACCGGTGACGCAGTCTTTTGCGCCGAGATGGGAAATTTTCATAGTATTATATACTGGATAATAGGCGACAGATCAGTGAAAAAAGGGACAGATTTATTTTTCTTTCTTTGACCTACCCCTCGCAGTTCAATTCGTCGGCCGAGGTTTTTTGAAATCTCATCCTCAAACTTTTTATTTCCCGTTAGCTGCCGCCGCTGGGCAGCCTCTCCTATCAAATTCCATTCGCTATCCTGGCCCGAACAGGATTGAGTTCCACATATCGGCAACAGGCAAGCAGATATTCGTTGGCACTAATTGGGCTGGATTTGAAACGACCCTCCCAGAGAGAGCCGCTTCATTTTCCATGGTATTGATGTAACGGGTCTGGCGGCCTGCAATGCGTTTCATCAGAAAACTCAGGTTTCCAGGCTGATTGCCGGGGTCGATATCGAGATGGATATGGTTTGTCATTAGGCAGTAGGCGTATACCTTGCAGTCAAGTTTTGCCTTCCATTCCTGCAGAGTCTCCAGGAATACCGGTAATCGTCATCCCTGGCAAACATGATCTGCGGGTTATGCCGCGCTGGATGCTATGATGGGGACAATTGTTTATGCGTAATCTGGCGTGTCGAGGATAAAAAACGCTACCACAGGCTGAAACAATTGTCAAAATCAAATCTGTCCCGTTTTTTACGTTTTTTATCCTTTCTGCAGCGAGGCAGGGGACGGTTGTCCAAACGGGCCCGGGAAAAAGAGTTCGCGGCCCTGACGGACGAGGAAGCCGATACACTCGAAACAATATACGAGAAAATTTGCCAAACTAGAAAGGGATAGAAAGGGTAAATGTCAAAGTTAAATATACTGTCCCCGTAATTCGTCTACTGTCCCCGTAATTCGTCATTAAATGTTTGGCATCTTGAAAATTCCTTGCAATTTGCAATTGTACACGATACCCTTTTTGAGAAAGAAGGAGAAAAGCATTTTATCCAGTACCTCCCAAAAAACATGGAGAGAGATATGAAAAAGACATTCTTAAAAGCAGCAGCACTCGCGGCAGTAATTTCCTTCAGTACTGTCAATATTGGTTTTGCAGCTGGTGGAAGTATCGGTCACGGGAACCTCTCGGTATACAAGAGCGGCCAGTTGGTATCGAAACTTGCCGGACAAAATCCGATTGAAGACGGTTCACTTTTGGTCTGTGACGGTAAGTGTATGATCAAATCCGCAGGAATCTCCTTGATTGCCGGTGACAAAGCGAACGTAGCCGTAATGAATGAAGAAAATACCTTCAAGTTGTATGTCAAAGAAGGAAAGGTCGATTACATCATCAACAGCAATGTTCGAACTATTTCTTTCTACACCCCGCAGGGGGCCTACACCGTAGCTGAGGTGATCTTTAATGCAGGCAGCCAAAGTGCCGTAAAAGGAACTGTTGAGGTGGACAGCAAAGGGATAACTGAAATCACCGTAACAGAAGGAAGGATGGTGTTTGCAACCGCCGAGGGTATGAAAACCGTAGATGCAAATAATAAAATCGTTCTTGCTGTTGCACCCAGTGGTGGTGAGTCGTCACTCCTTGTTCCGGCATTCGTGGCCGGTGGGCTCGGAGTTGGAGCATTGGGCTATGCGATATATGATTATAATAAAGATGACGATGATGCCAAGCCGGTTCTTACAAATAAACCGGCTCCAATAATAACCCCGCCCCCTGTGGTTGTTCCCGCCAGCCCGAACAGATAAAAACTCGCTTGTTAGAGATAGAGGGTTGTCTTGCATTACAGTCTAAAAGGTAACCCTCTTTTTTTTAAATATCAGTTTCTGAGTCTAGGTTTTGATGCATAATTATTCGTCATCTTGTGCTGGATTATTCTTCTGTATCCTTGTTGCGATTTTCACGCTGAGTGCTTGCGGTGGTGGCGAAAAATTTAAGACCACAACAAACATCGAAAAATTTCAAGAACTGTATGCTAAACAACAAAAACAGGAGTCGGAGACCAACCAGATCAACCTGACACCCCTGGTTATTGAAGAAGGTCAGGATGCCGGTGAATATTTACTCGGCAATGGTGATTTACTCGTTATTAAGGTACTGGAAGAAAGCAAATTGGATGCTGAAGCGAGGGTCAATTCTAAAGGCACTATCAATGTGCCTTTACTGGGCGAAATAAGTGTTCTCAACCTTACCGCATCACAGGCAGAACGGAAAATCGAAGGGCTCTATAAAAAAGAATATATGCACGATCCCCATGTGTCTGTGTATATCAAAGAGCGCTTAAGCAAGCAAATTACCCTGGTAGGGGCTGTCGAAAAGCCTGGGACCTACGATTATGTTGCCCAGCGCAAGCTGCTCGATGTTATTGCTATCGGTAACGGCTTGAAAAAAGAAGCCGGCACATTTGCTTATATTACCAGGCAGAATGCAAAAACCGGAAAAACTCTCAACTATATTGTCGATCTCGAAGATCTGGTGAAAAATGGCAACATGGCCCACAATCATGCCATTTTTGGGGGAGATGTAATCTTTATTCCCAAGTCCGGTCAATGTTTCGTCGACGGGGCGGTTCGTAAACCCGGCACGTATCCACTGGAAAGCAATATGACCATCACCCAGGCAATAGTCATAGCCGGCGGACTTGCCGGCTATGCCAATGATGACAGCATTAAGCTGGTCCGCTTTATGGGACGTGGCAAAGAACGTCAGGTGGTAAGCCTCAGCTACAATGATTTACAAGCAGGAATAGGCGATACTCTGGTTCTGAAAGATCAGGATATAATCTATGCCGAATCAAGCGCTAGCGGCAAGTTCTTCTCCGGGGCAGGATTGACGCTAGGCTTTATGGGTACTGGGGTGACTTTCAAAGATCCGGCTCAATAAGCAGTTGTGGCATTCTATTGAGTATTATAGTGAAGACCAATAGAACATTACAGAGACCAGCCACATACCTGGTTTATGGACTTGTTACCACCATTCCGTTGATCTTTGGCGCAGTGCATCCGATTGTCTTGGGGTGCTATGTCTTTGTGGTACTCGTCGGCCTCGGTGGATGGCTGTTGTTGAACCAAGTCACCGGCAGTTTCCAAGCTCCTTCCTGTATGACTGTTGTTCCGATAATCATCATTGCCTATCTGGGCCTGCAGTCCATCCCCATCCCTTTGGATTGGCTTGAACTGCTGTCGCCCGAGCGCGCCGCCCGAGTGCGGATGGTCAATAATTTGGCCGATGTCGGCCTGCAGGTCATGTCCTTAAGTGAAAACGGATCGGTCGGCTTTTACCGCTCTTTTTTTTTCCTGGCGTTAATCCTTTATTATTTCAGTGTTAAGCGGTTGATTACCGATAAAGAAAATTTTCAAGAGATACTTGTCTATTGCCTGGTCGGTGTCGGGGCGTTCCAGGCGATATATGGTCTGATTCAATTTACCAATCCGCATATCGGTATTCTTTGGCTGCCAAACCCAGAGAGAGCCGCACATGGCACGATTATTTACAAAAATCAGTATGCTTCCCTGCTCAACATGATTTGGCCTCTAGCACTGGCGAGCGGTGTTCTCTCCTACGTAAACAGGCGTAAAAAACATCCAGGTAAAGGCCGTGGGCAGAGAATCAAGGAGACGGTCAATGCTTTTTCCACGACAAAGTTGCAAACCCCTTTGATGATATTTGCCGCCGGCACCATGGTCCTGGCAATTCTCTTTTCCCTGTCGCGTGGTGGAATTCTAGCGATGGTTCTGGTTGTCTTGATGCTGCTGGTTATTTTGCCTTTTCCCAAGGCCGCGAAGAGCTGGTTTTTGGCCCTGTTCGTTTGTCTTATTGTGGGCTATGGGGCCCTTCTCGGTCTTGATACAATTGTCTCGCGCTTTGCTTCCTTGGATAATTCCGGAGCCAATCGGCTGGAGATATACAAGGCCTCGTTGCCGATACTTTGGGATCACTGGCTTACAGGTATCGGAATTGGCTCATACGAGCTGTTGTCTCCTACATATCTCAAAGGATTCCCAACAAACACGCTTTACGACAGGGTTCATAACGAATATCTTGAATTGTTTATTGAGCTGGGTATCCCGCTGGCGACAATGCTGTTTTGTTGGATTCTGACCGGGATGCTGAGATTGATGGCTTGTTTGGCATTGTCGCAAAAACATGGAGATATTGCGCTTAATCGACGGATAGTGGGCTTAGCGGCATTTTGTGGTCTGGTCGGTTTTTTGGTGCACGGGCTTATCGATTTTGGCTGGCGATTACCGGTTAATCTCGTGTATTGCGCGACATTGTTGGCCATATGTGTCTGCAGTTTACAACCGGAAACTGCACCGGAGGCCGCACTCAAAAATGACCTTGGTGCATTAAATCCATGACTTTTCGCCTTAATGAATTTATCGACATACATACACATATTTTACCAGGTTTAGATGATGGGCCGCAAGATATGCAGGGCAGTATTGCCATCGCCCGCTGCTATGAGAAGGTTGGGATTACCACAGTCGTTGCGACCCCGCATTTTCTCCCGGGAACTGCCTGGGCACCGACTAAAGAGCAGGTGCTGAAGTCTGTGCAGGCGCTTCAGGCCAACCTGGACAATGCAAATATTGGCCTGAGGGTTGTCCCGGGGATGGAAATCGCGTATCATAAAAGACTTGAAGAGCGCATCCTCGCAGGCAGTGTCTTGCCTTTGGGGCAAAGCGGATATTTTCTCATAGAACCTTCGTTTCAAGGTGAACAGGAGAGTTTGTTGGCATGTTTACAATCTTTGCTGAACAACGGCCAGAAACTTATCCTTGCCCATCCGGAAAGAGCCGATATGTTCCAGCAAATGCCGCAGGTGCTGAAAAAGCTCGTCCATCAGGGTTTGCGTATTCAAATAAATGCCGGAAGTCTGCTTGGAAATTTTGGCATAAAAAGCCAAGCTACTGCTGAACTGCTGCGGCAAGGTAATTGTATCCACTTTGTTGCCTCGGATGCCCATGATGTCAACAAGCGAGGCCCCCTTGATGCAACGGAATGGCAAAATCTCCTGGGCAGCCCAGGCGGGGAAGAACTTCTTTTGACCTGCAATGCATATATCAACGAAATATTTCATACCAACGCGGGATAAATACCAGGTATACTGAAGTGGCCGATTATTCCTTTAAACCCATAGAATAACGATGCAAAAAAGAGAAAACAACTTCCAGGAATTTGACAATCAAGTGGTGGTCCGTGAACAGAGCGGACAATACTTGCCCAGCACCGAAGTGCGCGAGATAGCCCCCCAATTTAAGGATGAAATTGATCTTCGCGATCTTCTCGATACCCTTATCCGCCGCAAGTCGGCAGTGATTGCCTGTCTGCTCCTTTGCTTTTCCGTTGTAGCGCTGTACACCTTTACCGTTACCCCCATGTTCCAAGCCAAGGGTGTGCTGAGGGTATCGACCCAATCGGATAATCTGACTAAATTCGATAATGTCGAAGCATCGGCTTTGAAGACCATGGAGTTTCAGCAAACGCAGGTCAAACTTCTACAAAGCGAACAGATGGCCTCTCGGGTCATTGCCCGGATGGATCTCTCTAACAATCCCCTCTTCAACCGTAATGCCAAAAAGACATCTGGTGAGGTGCATGCCAAGGGGCTTTTTGATACCTTGAGAACCTTCATCCGGCCGGAAGAAGACAAGGAGACCATGAATCTGTTGAATGAGGAGGGGCAAAACCTGATTATCGTCGATCAATCCCTCGAACGTTTTCACAAATTGTTCACGGTCACCCCGGTCCGCAACAGCGAGCTTATTGAGGTCACCTTCGATGCCGTTTCTCCGGTGTTTGCGGCTGAGATCACCAACACGGTGATGGATGAGTTCATAAACATGCATATGGACAGCAAACTCAAATCATCCAGTGATGCCGGTAAATTTCTTGAAAAGCAGATTGATGGGGCGAAAATCAACCTGGAAAAATCGGAACTGGAGTTGCAGGCCTTTGCCAAGAAAATCGGCATTGTTTCCCTCGACCCTAAATCAAACCCGATCATGCGCCAGCTGGAAGAGTTGAATGATGCCCTCGCCAAGGCCACTGCGCATAGAGTTGCACAGGAGGCGAGATACCAGCAAAATCTGAATGTCAACTCAGGCAATCTCTTCAAGATGGTTGAAAACGAGCTCATCCAGAATCTGAGAAACCAACAGACTACCTTGCTTGCCGAGTATCAGCAATTAGGTACGACATTCAAACCCGGCTATCCGAAAATGCTCCAGCTCAAGGCGCGTATGGATGAAATTGAAGCGCAGATCCTCAAGGAGAAACAGGGAGTCATCGATTCCATTAAAAACGACTATGAAACGGCGTTGCGGACCGAAAACTATCTTGCCGTCAGGACCGACGAACAGAAAGATCGGGCAATGGAGCTGGAAGAAAAAGCCACCCAATACAAGATCTATGATCGTGAGGTGGAAACCAACAAATCTATCTATAATAGCCTTCTTCAGCGCTCCAAAGAGATTGGGGCGACGGTCGGCGCATTAGTCACCAATATTCAGGTTGTTGACAGTGCCCGTCCACCACTTTATCCTTTTAAGCCACGGGTGCCACTCAATCTAGCCCTTGGCTTGGTCCTGGGTTTCTTCGGTGGTGTTGGTTTGGCATTCGTTCTTGAGTTCTTTGACAACACCATCAAAAACCCCGATGAGATGATCGATCGGTTTGGCATCCCTGTTCTTGGGCTGATTCCCTATGATAAGTTAGCCATTGAAAACAGAAAATATATGGCTTTGAAGTTTTTTACCGATCCGCGGTCACCGGTAGCCGAGGCCTTTCGCACCACCATGACCTCGGTGCGGCTGTCGGTTGCCGATAATCCGCCGAAAACGATTCTCATGACGAGCATCCTGCCTAAAGCGGGGAAAAGCTCCCTTTCGTGCAATGCCTGTCTGTCCTACCTCTCTGAGGATGAACGATGTCTGCTGATCGACGTCGATTTGCGCAAACCCAGTCTGCACCATGTATTCAAAGAAGGGTTGAAGGGCAAAGGTCTTTCTTCGGTGCTGAGCGGCATGGCCAAGTTATCCGATGTCATCATGCCAACTGATTATCCGGGACTCGATTTTATCAGCAGCGGACCACTTCCGCCAAACCCGGCTGAGTTGCTTTCATCAAAACGCATGCGGCAATTGTTGACGATTGTCGCACGGGATTATGACCGGGTCATTCTTGATGGCCCGCCATACCAGGGCTTTGCCGAGATTCTGGTGCTCTCCAATATGGTTGATGGGGTGATTCTGATTTCGGTTGAAGGGAGCACTCCACGGGAAGGAGTGAAGCACTTCAGGCGCTCGATAACCAATGTTGGGGGCAGGATCCTCGGGACAATCATCAATAAGTGCGGGGAAAAAAGAGGATACAGCTCTTATGGCGGATATAAATATTATTCGTACAACTATCAATACGGCAACGAATCCAAGAGCTGATTTTTATCATGTCGAAGTCCAGACACCAGGGAATTGCTTTGCGGATTTGCTGCTTTACGGTCCTTCTGGCCGGCGCAATATGGCAGATACTGTTTTCTCTCCAGGAGCAGAAGACTTTCAGCGAAGGACTTGATAAAACATTAGCACCGGATACGCGAAACTTCCGTGCGCTCACCCATCAGGCCAAACAAAAGCATATGCTCGAGGCCGACTTGAACGCGGCGATGTCGCTGCTGCAACAGGCGCTGACCGCCAATCCATCCTATGTCCCCGCCTGGTTGAGCCTGGCCGAGTTGAACAACGATCTCGGCGAAGCGGAAAAAACGTCTGCGATATTGCTCTATGTCGATCGTTTGACTGAAGGGCTGAAACGCTGGCGCTGGGATAAGGCGTTGACCGCTTATCAATTGGGTAAGGTTGAGATGTTGCCCGGTGAGTTACGCTATATAGTTCGGGAGCTTGGCGGCAAAGAGAGAAATGATGCCTTGCAGTTGGCATTTACACTCTGGGCTGATCCGGAGGAGCTTCTCGAAAAAATTGGCCAAGAAAATATCAGCCATCTCCTCAACTATGCGGTACGCAAAAGTATATCTGAAGCGGCAATGCACTTTTGGCAAAACATCGAAACAAGCGGAGTGCAATGGCAGCAGAAAGAGGTTTTGGCCCTTCTTGATATGCTTTTGCGGGTTGGCAAGGTGCAGGAGGCCGCCGATATCTGGCGAAAGTACTTCAACCCGGAGAGGATTTTCTTTAATGGCGATTTTTCGCAACTTTTTCTTGAACAGGCCTTCGGCTGGAGGACCGGTAAGAAGAAGAATTTTGATCAGCTTTTTGTGAAAAATCCGAATGGCGGTTCAACTAAATTTATCCATTATCGTTTCAAAGGCTGGGAAAATATTAATTTTTCGCATCTTTCCCAGATTGTTCCACTTGCGAGCGGCAAAACCTATACCCTTACCGCCGAAATGAAATCGCAGAAGATGACTACTAACCAACGGCCATTTTTGGAAGTATCGGGATATAAGTGCAAAGCAGCGGTTGCAAGTTCGGAAATGGTCGCGCCGGACCAGGATTGGACGCGGCACGAGGTCGTGGTGAATGTACCGGAAGAGTGTAGTGCTGTGGTCGTGCGTCTGCGCAGAAAGGAAAGCAAGCATATTGATAATAAATTGGCTGGTCAATTGTGGCTGAGAAATTTTGTCGTTACCGAAACGGCTGCAGATTCCCCGATAACGGACACACCTCAACTATGAACTCCGGGCAAAGGCTGCAGATAAGGGGCTTGGTGAAAAGGTATTCCGTCAGCGGTACGGAAACCCTTGTTGTTTTTGTCGCAGAAACAGACGGCATGTTGGCGGCTTGTCAGGAGCTTTTGAGCAGTCTGGACGCGGCAGGGTCCACCAGTGCTGAGTGGCTGCAGCGGGAATGTTCCGAAAAAGATGTGCTATTCCATGCATTTATTCAGGAATTAACGAAGATAGTTGCCTTGTTTCAGCCGAGTCACAATCTCGAAGATCATCATGCTACTCTCGAGGTCAGGGCGGATGCCGGTCTCGATGAGATCAAACAAGCTTATCGTATGCTCGGTCGGCGTTACCATCCAGATACTGCTTCTCCTCCCTACTGCAACAATCCGGAAAAATTCATTGCCATAAATAAAGCATATCATGCCTTAATGAGCATACCTACTAATGATCAAAAAGAACAATACATTCAACAGGAAAGACCGGGGTGGAGGAAGAATGTAAGGACAGTTACCCCTGAACAGAGGAAGAAAGTATTCGCCTGGACCTTGGGACTGTTCATTATTCTGGTGATTATTTCGGCCGTCGCCTCCATGAACTATAAAAAGCGAGCAATGTTGGCGGGTCTTCAAGAGAGTCGTGGTGCATTTATCCCGCCCGCCGGAAAAGTACCGGAGGTTCCGACCGGAAAGGATTTTAAGGTTGCATCTCGATCAATTGAACGCCCAGTTTCACCAAACGAGGTAACAAGAACGCCGACGCAGGAGCTTATTGTTAAGGTTCAGCAAAGGCCGGAGATTGATCCTTTCAACGTTCAGGTGAAAGAACCGCAGCAAAAAGAAGCGGGTAAAGGGGTTGAAATTCCGGCCAGTAGTGTGAAAAAAAAAGAAAAACTTCTTGTTGAACAAACCTATGAAGCTCAGCCCAATCGAGCAAAAGAAAGGGCAGAGGTTGTCATTGCCGCGCCTTCTTCAGCGCCGGAATCGATGGTCACCCCAACCCCAACACCTTCAGAATCCGTTGCCGACCATTCTGCTAAGAAACATGCCGGAGTGAAAAGCAAAACCCAAAAGATTGATGGCCAAGTCATCGCTTCGACGACTGAGGTTAAACGTACCGCGGAAGCGGCTATGGTACCCACTGGAACAGCAACTCAGGCAACCATCACCGAAAAACCACAACCAGTTCCCAAGGAGCGAGCCAAGAGCATCGAAGCGGACGTTGACTTCAACAGCAAAGTCCTGGTACAGGCAGGCAATATAATAAAAGGCGCAACGGAGGGAGAAGTTCAGCTTACTCGTGCAAACGTCACCCAAGTTGTGCCGTTGCCTGCCGAGCCTTTTTTCCAAATTGACAAACCAAAACCGGAAAGACCAGACATGCAAACCCGGGTCGATAGCTTTTTTGCCAACTATATCAAAGCCTATGAACAACGCAACTTGATTCTTTTTTCCAGATTTTTTGACACTGATGCGGAAGAAAACGGCAAACCGTTTACCACAATGCTTCCCACCTACCTCGATCTCTTTGCCGTGGCCGACCACGTTTTCCTGCAAGTGGACGGGATAACCTGGCACCTAGTTGACGGCCGGGTTGCCGTTGATGGGCGATTCAAAGTCAAACTGCAATATAAAGAAGGGAGAACCGTAAACGGTACAGGGCCGATAAGTTTTGTTCTGGTGGATAACAACGGCGAGTTCCTAATAAAAAAAATGCAGTACGTTTTTCATACGGAATAGCTGGATTGGCAAAACATGGAAAGATCAAAGAACTTCCTTAACCCTGAAAGACTCGCCGGCCTCAAATCCTACTACCGTTATTTGTTCAGGCATCATCTCCTCAGCTTAAGAAAAAAAAGCATCAGCATCAATTTCTGGATCATGCTGCTCTGCGACGCCCTTTGTATCTTGTTCGCCTATGTGCTGGCCTACTCCTTGCGCTTTGAGGCCTTTCTTCTCCATGAGCGTAAGCTCTACTATGCCGGCAGCTTACTCCTTGTCTTTGGTATTAAACTACCGATTTTTTATCTCATGGGTCTCTATAACGGTATGTGGCGCTACACCGGACTTCGGGATCTGCAGAATATAATCAAGGCGGTGCTTATCTCTTCCGCCACCATTGTTTTCATCATGCTTTTTGTGAATCGTTTCCAGGGTTTCTCCAGGGCGGTGTTCATCATGGATGCTATAATCTGCCTGCTTTTTCTCTGTGCCAGTAGGATTTCCATCCGTTTTTTCCTGAATCATAGCCGCTCCCGGCAAAAGGAGCGTCCAAAACGCAAAAAGCGCCTCCTCCTCATCGGTGCCGGAGATGCGGCAGAGAAAGTGGTGCGGGAAATCGCCGACAATCCGACGCTGCCCTATGAAGTGGTTGGTTTTGTCGATGATAATTCGACCAAAACCGGAATGCGTATTCACGGCATTCCGGTCCTTGGCACGACAGAAGACCTTGGTGAATTAGCTGAACAAATCAGGGCTGAAGAATTGCTCATTGCCATTGTGGCTCTAGGCCCCACGCCAATGAAACGTATTGTCGAACTCTGTCGGCAAACCGGACTGTCATTTAAGGTCTTACCCGGTCTCGGTGAGTTGATCGAGGGCAAACTCTTCGTTACAGCCATGCGCGATATTTCCTATAGCGATTTGTTGGGTAGGGCCGAGGTTAAACTCGACCAAAGAGAGATCGGCTGTTATTTGACCGGCCAGACAATACTTGTCACTGGAGCAGGTGGTTCGATTGGTTCGGAGTTGTGCCGACAGATCGTCAAGTTTGCTCCCAGAAAAATCATCCTGCTCGATGCCGGAGAAGAGAACCTCTATAACATCCAGATGAAACTTCTGCATAGTTATCAGTTTTCCAATCTTGTTCCCATCCTCAGTAAAATCCAGAATGAGGATTTCCTCAACCTGGTTTTTGCCGAGCACAAACCTTCCGTGGTATTTCATGCAGCGGCCTATAAACATGTGCCTTTGCTTGAAAGCAACCCCTGGGAGGGGGTAACCAATAATGTTTTTGCCTCAAAAAGACTGATGCAGGTCGCTATACATTACAAAGTACAGCGATTCGTTCTTGTTTCAACAGACAAGGCGGTTCGGCCAACCAATGTTATGGGTGCCACCAAACGCTTGACTGAATTGATCATGCTCGCCTATTATCATCGGCAACTAGAGAATTCACTTCGTGCCAATGGGGAAAGTGCACAGTATTTTGCCAATGACAACAAGGCAACAGCATGCTTTGAAAGCGGATGCCAAGGAACAACATGTATGGCCGTTCGTTTTGGGAATGTCCTTGGTTCTTCCGGTTCGGTTGTTCCATTGTTTAAACAGCAGATAGAAAAAGGTGGCCCGGTTACCGTTACCGACCCGGAGATTACCCGATATTTCATGTCGATTGAGGAGGCTGCGCAGCTCATCCTGCAGGCCGGGGCCATGGGGGAGGGTGGAGAGATTTTTCTCCTCAAAATGGGCACTCCGATTAAAATCATCAATCTGGCCCATGATCTTATAAGGCTTATGGGCTATGAACCGGAAACGGAGATCAAGATCAGTTTCACCGGTCTTCGACCGGGAGAAAAACTTTATGAGGAACTGATTACTGAAGGGGAAGGTATCATGCCGACAAAGCATGAAAAAATCATGATGCTGCGCGGTGACGGGCTGAGCCTGGAGGAATTGGAAAATCATCTGCAAGCGCTGAAAACAAGGGTAAAAAACCATGATGCGCAGGGTATCAAAGAGGTGCTTAAGAATATCATCCCAGAGTATACACCAGATTTACAGGCAAAGGCAATCGTCAGAGAGCAGTTCTTTGATGCACATCACAATTCGCTGATGACACACATGAGGAATACCAGTAATTCCCACTCTGATTGCTAGGGAATTTTTTCTGGAATAGCAACAAGGATATACAATTATACGGCAGATAGAATATTTGGTGATGTCCGTTCGCAGTAACAGCAGTAAATCTAGCGGGGTAAAATCCCGTCCGGGGAGTTGTCCGTACGCCCCGGTAGCATGCGGAAGCGGCGTCGTTGTAACACGGGGTCGTGAGTTTTCAAACAGCAAGAGAGCAGGCCGTTGGATGGGTGCTGGAATAACGGAATTGGCATTCATCGACTCCCGGGGTAGCAGGGTCGGCATGTTATCGAAGATTTATTGTCCAGTGCTGGAGACCCGTCACGAGGGTAGGGAGGCCACCGATTGTTGCGTATAAGGCAACGAAAGCGCAATGACCCGTGACGGGAGTCGGAGGGGTTCATAGTACCGTTTGAGACCGAGGGACAACATAATCCTGGTCGAGGGAGGGGATTCATGCAACCAAAGAGCGGAGGATCAGGGGATTGCCATGTCGCTAACCACCCCGGAGAGAATCAAGACGTTACGGAGGAAGCTGTACTGCATGGTCAAGTAGGACGAGCTAAATATATTTGGGGAGTCCGCAAAGAAAAAATAACAAGAGTCAAGCAAAGATTTGACCCTTATCTAGACCCTCATTTTTTATCTTTATCTTGGTCCGACCCCGTGTCGCTGTAGCTGAAATATTTTATAT
>Ga0105047_10008943_pt1 | contig 16580 bp, 20 predicted proteins | sample MAT04_FD_78384 | JGI IMG/M metagenome (GOLD analysis project Ga0105047, IMG submission 78384) | Freshwater microbial communities from Lake Fryxell liftoff mats and glacier meltwater in Antarctica - MAT-04 (megahit assembly) | ecosystem: Environmental > Aquatic > Freshwater > Ice > Liftoff...
CCCCCACGACAACGGCGTGTCACTGGCCAGGTCGAACCGCGACAGTGTGTCTGGCAGAGTCTCATCCAGGATGGCTGCCTGACCGCACATAGCCAAGCAAACCACCCACGCGCATAATCGCTCGAAGTCGGCTCGCATTGGACTTCGACAGTCATGCGCGTCGATCCACTTTCTTTGTGTTTGGAGGGCTGATGCTGCGGCGTTCCATCATCTCCTTGGCTGGCGGCGTGACGCTTGGCGTCGTGTTGCGGGGCCTGGGTGTAGGGGTCGCGTGCGCCATCGGCGCGCGCGCCTGGAGTCAGGCCACGCCGAGGCGCATCGTCTTTCTCACGCTGTTCACGCGCGCCGACTCCGAGGTCTTTCTCGGCTATTTGCGAACCGAACTGCAGAAACTCGGCTGGACCGACGGCCGCAACATGACGCTGGAGCTGCGCAGCACCGAGGGCCGCAATGACCTGCTGCCCGCCGCGGCCGCCGCGATCGTTGCCCAGGCGCCCGATCTGCTGCTCGTGCAGAGCCTTCCCGCCACGCGCGCGCTGATGCAGGTCACGAAGGCGATCCCGATCCTGATGGTCAGCGTCGGCAACCCGGTCGAGCATGGTCTGGTCGCGGATTACCGCAAGCCCGGCGGCAACGTCACCGGCTCGGTCTACCCGGCTGATGAAGCCGTGCGGAAGTTGCTTCAGTTGCTCAAGGAGGCGGTGCCGCGGCTGCGCAGCGTCGCCGTGTTCGCCAATCCGAGCAATGAAGCCGCGGCGCCGATGGTCAGGCTGGTGCGGGCGGATGCGCTGGCCATGGGCCTGGAGTTGCAGGTCGTCGAAGTTGTGGCCAAGGGCGACTTCGAGGCCGCGTTCGCGGCCATCCGCAGCGCCAGGACGCAGGCCATCCTGCTGCCGCCGGAGCCACTGATCGTGTCTCAACTTGAGGCGATCGCCGGCTTTGCGCCGCCCCTGGGGCTGCCACTGGCCGGCGTCGGCACCAGCCGCGGGCTTCCGGCCGGCGGACTGTTGGCCTTCGCGCCGTCGCGGATAGAGTTCGCGCAGATCGCTGCGCGACAGGCAGACCGCATCCTGAAAGGCGCCAAGCCGGGCGAGTTGCCGATCGAGCAGCCGACGCGCTTCGATCTTGCGATCAATTTGCGCACAGCCAGGGCGCTGGGCCTGACGATCCCGCAGTCGTTGTTGCTGCGGGCGGACGAGGTGATCGAGTGATTCAGTCTGCGCCTTCAACCTGCCCCCGCTGCTCCTCGCAAGACAACGGCGTGTCGCTGGCTGTGCGGCGTAGCCACGAGGCGCTGCTCCACTACTGCCACTGAAAGGAAATCATCATGCGCCTCCCGCTTCTGCCTTGCATTGTCCTCGCCGCGCTTGCCGCTGGATGCGCCTCCACAGCGCCGGGCGGGCCGTCGGCAATCGCCGAAATGCAGCCCACCAAAGGTAACGTGACAGCGGGAACCGTGACCTTCATGCAACGCGGCGACAAGGTACTGGTGTCTGGCACCGTCACCGGCCTCAAGCCGAATCAGGAACACGGATTCCATATTCATGAAAATGGCGATTGCAGCTCGGGCGACGGAATGAGTACCGGCGGGCACTTCAACCCGATGGGCAAGCCGCATGGACATCATGGCTCAAGCGAGCGCCACGCCGGCGATCTGCCGGCATTGATTGCGGACGGGGCCGGCAAGGCGGTTTTCAGCATTGAGATGGACCTGATCACAGTGTCCGATGGCCCGGCTAGCGTGGTCGGCCGCGGCATGATCGTGCATGTGCAGCCCGACGACTACAAGACGCAGCCCACCGGAAATGCCGGCGCGCGCAGCGCCTGTGCGGTGATCCGCCGCATTTGACCGCATCAACGATTGGCAGCATTGCCAACCCGCCACCGCTGCTCCTCCCACGACAACGGCGTGTCGCTGGCCAGGTCGAACAGCGAGACTGTGTCCGGCAAGGTCTCGTCCAGAATCGCAGCCTGAATCTCAGGTGCCAGGGTGGTCAGGTTAACCATCCGACTGACGTAGCTGCGGTCGACGTTTTCCGCCTTGGCGATCGCGGCGATGTTGGCCATCTTGCCGCTCTCGATCAGGCGTAGCCACCGGTGCGGGTCAGGCGGTCGATCTTGTAGACCACCACGATGTCAATCTTGCGGGCGTCGATGTCCAGCATGAGGCGCCGCAGTCCTGGGCGCTCCATGTTGCCGCCGGAGAATGCCGGGTCGTCGTAGTCATCGGCTACCGGAATCCAGCCTTCGGATCGCTGGCTGGCAACGTAGGCGTGTCCCGCTTCCTTCTGCGCATCGATCGAGTTGAACTTCGGGTTCAGCCGCTCATCCGATGACACGCGGCAATGCACGGCACAGCGAAGGCGTTTCTTGGTGGTACCAAGTACACGAAGATGCCGATGTCGAGTGCAGTGCCTGGCAAGCCCGTCGCCGGTGAGGTCAGCGCCCGGCCCGGCCTTGGCGGTGCTCGGGGCGCTGGCGCACGGCGCTCAGGATGCCGCGCAGGATGTCCAGCGGCGGCGGCGGGCAGCCCGGCACCACCACGTCGACCGGAATGACGTTGGCCACGCGCCCGCAGCTGGCGTAGCTCTCGCCGAAGATGCCGCCATCGCATCCGCAGTCGCCCACCGCGACCACCAGCTTGGGTTCCGGCGTGGCGTCAAACGCGCGCTTCAGCGCTTCTTCCATGTGCCTGGACACAGGCCCCGTCACCAGCAACATGTCGGCATGTCGCGGGCTGGCGACGAATCGGATGCCCAGGCCCTCGATGTTGTAGTACGGGTTGTTGAGCGCGTGGATCTCCAACTCGCAGCCATTGCAGGAGCCGGCGTCGACCGCGCGGATGGTCAGCGCCTGGCCGAGGATCTCCAGCAGGTCGGAATGGATGCGTTCAATGTGCGCGCGGCCGGAGTCTTCGATGCGTGGCGGCGGCTCGGTGAGGATGCCGTGGCGTGCGATCTGTCGGAGGATGTGCCACATCAGAGGTCGTGCCCCGAATAGCTGAGGTTGAAGGACTTGTTGATCAACGGGAAGTCCGGAACGATGTTGCCCATCACGGCGTGCTCCAGCACCGGCCAGTTCTGCCACGATGGGTCGTGGCAGTGGCAGCGGACGATGCGGCCCTCGGCCGAAACTTCGAGCGCCACCAGCACCTCACCGCGCCAACCCTCGACCCAGCCGATGCCGAGCGTCGCGGCACGCGCGACGCCCGTTGCCACCACGTCGACGCGTGTCGGGCCGGCCGGTGCGCTTGCGCACAGGGTGCGCATCAGCCGCAAGGATTCCAGCGTTTCGTCGAACCGGACCGCGACGCGGGCGGCGACATCACCATTGCGCTGCGTGGCCATCTTGACGTCTAGTTGATCGTAGGGCGACCAGACGTGGTCGCTGCGCAGATCCACTGCCTGTGCGCTCGCCCTCCCGGCAAGCCCCGTGAGGCCCAATTGCGCCGCGAGTTCCGGCGATACGCGTCCGGTGGTCAGGAAGCGGTCTTGCAAACCCGCATGTTCATCGTAGACCGTGCGCAGGGTGCGTACTTCGCCTTCGACCGCATCGCACTGCTGGATCAGTCGGAGCTGCAGATCGGGGCTCGGATCGACGGCAACGCCCCCGGGCACCACGCGGTCCATCATGAGTCGGTGCCCGAACGCTTCGCCAGACAGGCGCTGCCAGTTCTCGCGCAACCGCGAGAACTGCGCCAGACCGAAGCCCAGCGCAGCGTCGTTGCCCAGGGCGCCGAGGTCGCCCAGGTGATTGGCCACGCGCTCGCGTTCCAGCATCAGTGCGCGCAGCCACAGGGCGCGCTCCGGCACGTTGCAATGCCACGCGGATTCGAGTGCCATGCAGTAGGCCCAGGCAAAGGCCACCGTCGAATCGCCGGACACCCGGCCTGCCAGGCGATGCGCGTCCCGGGGAGCCAGTTCGGTGAAGCGCCGCTCGATGCCCTTGTGTGTGTAGCCCAGGTGCTGTTCGAGCCGCAACACCTTCTCGCCGACGACCGAGAAGCGGAAATGGCCGGGCTCGATGATGCCGGCGTGCACGGGGCCGACCGCGATCTCGTGCACGCCGTCACCCTCGACACGCACGAAGCGATAGTCGGCTGGCAGCGTGCCGGACGTGGCGGCCACCGGTATTTCACCCGACTGCAGTGGCACGCCACCGGCCCACAGTCCGTGACCCAGCCACGCGCGCGTGTCGGCCTGTCCGTCAGCGCGCAGGCCCGACAGGTCAGCCGCAGCGCGCTGCATGCGGGCGGCACTGGGGAAGACACCCGACAGATCGGGATAGGCGGCCACATCGCCGACAGGCAGTTCCAGCCAGACCAGGCCTTCCAGCACGCCATAGGCCGTACAAGCCACCATGCCGCCACCGGCCTCGCGGCGGTCGACGCCCCACAGGGAAATCAGCCGCCCGCCCGACTCGGCAACCGTGCGTGCGGCAGCCAGCCACTGCGCTGGATCGACACGCCCTCGCCACATCGGCAAGGGCGCCGGCAAAAGCTGCAGGTCGAGCGCCAGCGCGCTCAAGGGCTGCAGGTCGGGATCGGGCGTTGGCGCAGCCATGTCGTCAGTTCCCCAGCATGGCGGCGGCCTGCCGGTACCAGGCGTCCAGGTAGGGCGGGATGTACAAGCCCAGCATCAGCCCGAGCGCCAAGTGGACGAAGACCGGGATCAACGCCGGAGGATGGGCCAGCGGCTGGACATTGGTCTCGCCGAATACCATCGGCTGCACGCGGGCGAACACCGAGGCGAAGGCCAGGCCCAGCGCCAGCAGCAGGAAGGGTGTGGCCCAGGGCTGCTCGCGCATCGCCGTGGTGACGATCAGGAACTCGCTGGCGAACACGCCGAACGGCGGCATGCCCAGAATGGCCAGTGAACCCAGCATCAGCCCCCAGGCGACGGTGGGGCTGACCGTGATGAGGCCACGGATGTTCTCCATGACCTGTGTGCCCGCCTTCTGCGTGGCGTGGCCGACGGCAAAGAAGATCGCCGACTTGATCAGCGAGTGCACCGTCATGTGCAGCAGGCCGGCGTAGGTGGCGATCGGGCCGCCCACACCGAAGGCAAAGGTCATCATGCCCATGTGCTCGATCGACGAGTAAGCGAACATGCGCTTCACGTCCTTCTGCCGGATGATGAAGAACACCGCCGCCACCACCGACAGCAGCCCGAAGCCCATCATCAACTTTCCCGAGAGCTGGCTGCCGTGCAGCGCACCGTCGGTCAGCACCTTGCAGCGCAGGATGGCGTACAGCGCCACGTTCAGCAGCAGGCCCGACAGCACGGCGGACACCGGCGTCGGACCTTCCGCGTGGGCGTCGGGCAGCCAGTTGTGCACCGGCACCAGGCCGACCTTGGTGCCGTAGCCGATGAACAGGAAGGCGAAGGCCAGCGTGATGATGTTGGGGTCGAGCTGGGCCTTGACCGCATCGAGGTTGGTCCACAGCAGCGCCCCCCCTTCGGGGCCTATGACCTTCTCGGCGGCCATGTACAGCAGCACCGTGCCGAACAGCGCCTGCGCGATGCCCACGCCGCACAGGATGAAGTATTTCCAGGCCGCCTCCAGGCTGGCCGCCGTGCGGTAGACGCTGACCAGCAGCACCGTGGTCAGCGTCGCGGCCTCCATGGCCACCCAGATGATGCCCATGTTGTTGGTCGTCAGCGCCAGCAGCATCGTGAAACTGAACAACTGGTACATGCTGTGGTACAGGCGCATGCGCGGCGGCGTCATCTTGCCGTGGTCGCGCTCGATGCGCATGTAGGGCCGCGAGAAGATCGCCGTGGTCAAGCCGACGAAGGCCGTCAGAGTGACCAGGAAGACGTTCAGCGCGTCGATGTAGAACTCCTTGTCCCAGACCAGCAGCGGCCCGCCGTCGATGATCTGCACGGTCAGGAAGCAGGCAGCGATGAAGGTGCCCGAACTGAAGGCCACATTGACATCGCGCGCCCGGTCGCGATGGCCGACCAGGCCCAGCACGCCGCCGCCGAGCAGGGGGATCGCGAGCAGGAAGGCGAGTGCGATCAATTCAGTCTTCCTTGAGCTTCTCAAGGTTGCGGATGTCCAGGCTGTCGAACTGCTCGCGGATCTGGAACATGAACACACCCAGGATGAGCACGCCGATCAGCACGTCCAGCGCGATACCGAGTTCGACCACCATCGGCATGCCGTAGGTGGCCGATGTGGCGGCGAAGAACAGACCGTTCTCCATCGCCAGAAAACCGATCACCTGCGGCACGGCCTTGGCGCGCGTGATCATCATCAGAAACGACAGCAGCACGCAGGCCAGCGCAATCCCCAGCGTGCCGCCCGCCAGCGTGGTGGTCAGCTGCGCGATCGGCTTGGCCAGGTTGAACGAGAAGATCACCACGCCGATGCCGATGAGCATCGTGGTGGGGATGTTGATCAATGTCTCGACCTCGGAGCGGATGCCCAGGCGGTCGACCACGCGGTGCAGCAGGTAGGGAATCAACACCACCTTGAGCACGCCGGTCACACCGGCCGACAGGTAGAGGTGGGGCTGGTTCGTGACGTAGCCGACCACCGCCGTGGAGAGCACCAGCGTGGCCCCTTGCAGCGTGAACAGGTAGATCAGCGACAGGATGCGACGCTGCGCCGTCATCGCGAACGCCAGCATCAGCAGCACGGAGCCGAGCAGGTTGACAAATTGGGTGAGGAGTTCGGTCATGTCAGTGGGCCAGGAGCAGATGCACGAGCAGGCCGATCACCGACAGCAGAAACGCGGTGCCCAGGTACTCCGGCACGCGGAAGATGCGCATCTTCGCGTTCAGGGTCTCCAGCAGTGCCAGCAGAAAGCCACCCAGTGCGAGCTTGGCCACCAGCACCGGCAGCGCCAGCAGCATCTCCACCGGCGCCTGGGCCTCGGCCACGCCCCAGGGGAAGAACAACGCCAGGCCGATGCAGGAGTAGGCGAACAGCTTCAGGCTTGCGGCCCACTCGATCAGCGCCAGGTGGCGGCCCGAATACTCGAGGATCAGGGCCTCGTGGATCATCGTCAGCTCGAGGTGCGTGGCGGGGTTGTCCACGGGCACGCGCGCGTTCTCTGCCAGCGACACCATCGTGAACGCCACCCCGGCGAGCGCGAAGCCAGGGTAGATGGTGAAGTCGCGGTGCGCCAACGTCTCGACGATGGTCGTCAGCGAGGTTGAATGCGCGATCAGCGAGGCCGAGAACAACACCATCAGCAGCGCCGGCTCGGCCAGGAAGCCGATCAGCATCTCGCGGCGCGCCCCCATGGTGCCGAAGGCCGTGCCGATGTCCATCGCCGCCAACGAGATGAACACACGCGCCAAAGCGAACAGGCCGACCAGCGCGATGGCGTCGGCGGCCGGCGCCAGCGGCAGGTCGGTTGAAAGTGTCGGGATGATCGCGCAGGCCAGCAGCATGCAGCCGAACACCAGGTAGGGCGTGGCCCAGAACAGGGACGACGCATTGTGGGCCAGCACCGAGTCCTTGTTGAAGAGCTTGTGCAGCATGCGATAGGGCTGCAGCAGGCTGGGCGCCGAGCGGTTCTGCAGCCAGGCACGCCATTGGTTGACCCAACCCGACAGCAGCGGGGCCAGCGCGACCGCGATGACGATTTCCAGCAGCTGCGAGAGAAAGCCGGTCCAGGTCATGAGGATCTCACGGCATCACCGCCAGCAGCGTGACGACCAGCGTCACGAAGCTGTACATCAGGTACACCGAGATGCGGCCCTGCTGCATCATGCTGGCCAGCCGGGCCAGATAGGCCGAGAGTTCCATGATGGGCACGTACACCCAGCGCCAGAAGTGGTCCTCGACCACCACCCGGTAACGGGGCCGCACGTCGAATGGGGTGGGCAATTCCCGATGCATCACGAAGAAGGGCTCGAAGATCTGCCGTATCGGTTGCCCAAAGCCTTCGGCGGTGTCCTGCATGCGGGCCGTGGGCCAGGGGAAGCCGCAGGCCCAGGGCAGGCTGCGGCGCAGGCGCCCGTGGTACAGCACGCGCACCACCCCGAAGGCCAGCGCGAAGCTGCCGACGATGCCGAGCAGGAAGATGATCGGGCCGTAGCTTGCCTGCGCCAGGCTGTTGGGTGCGAGAAGCCAGCCGCTGGCGGCGACCCGGGTGCCCAGGCCCGCCCCAACGAGACGCTGGGTCACCGGATCGATGAGCTGGATGAACAGGGTCGGCAGCAGGCCCAAAACGACGCAACCGATCGCCAGCCACACCATGCCGACGCGTTCCCAGGGTCCGGCATCGTGCGCGTTGGCAAGTTTCTCTTCGCGCGGCTGGCCCAGGAAGATGACGCCGAAGAACTTCACCATCGTGTAGCCGGCCAGCGCCGATACCAGGGCGATGAGCGCGGCGACAACAGGGATCAGCATGGTCAGCAGTGGCAGCGGAAGGCCGGGCGCAAACAGGAAGCTTTGCAGCAGCAGCCACTCGGAGACGAAGCCGCCGAGCGGCGGCAGCCCGGCGCTGGCCAGCACGCCGAACAGCGTCAGCCAACCGACCCAGGGCATCGTGCGGATCAGGCCGCCGAGCTTCCCCAGGCTGCGTTCGGACGTGGCGTGCAGCACGCAGCCGGTGCTGAGGAACAGCAGGCTCTTGAAGCACGCGTGGCTGGCCACGTGGTAGAGCGTCGCCGTCAGGGCCAGCGCGGCCATTGGCAGCATGTCGAACGACGAGAAGATCAGTGTCAGTCCCATGCCGACGAACAGCAGACCCATATTCTCGATGGAGGAGTAAGCCAAAAGCCGCTTCATGTCGGTCTGGATCGACGCGAACACCACGCCATACAACGCCGTGGCCAGGCCGACCGCCAGCAGCAGCCCGCCCCACCACCACTGCCGCAGGTGCAGCAGGTCGTAGGACACCCGCAACAGCCCGTATATGGCGGTGTTGAGCATCACGCCGCTCATCAACGCCGACACCGGCGACGGGGCCGCCGGGTGCGCCTCGGGCAGCCACACGTGCAGCGGCAGCACGCCGGCCTTGGCGCCAAAGCCGAACACCGCCAGCAGGAAGCCGGTCGAGGCCCAGAAGGGGCTCAGTTCCTGCGCGCGCATGTTGGCGAAGGTATAGAGGCCCGTGTTCGCCTGCAGCACTCCGAAGCACAGCAGGATGGCGATGGCGCCGATGCGCGCCATCGTGATGTACAGGTAGCCGGCGCTGCGCACTTCCTTCACGCGGTGGTTGGCCGTGACCAGGAAGAACGACGACAGCGCCATCGTCTCCCACATCACCATGAACGCATAGGCGTCGTCGGCCAGGATGACGCCCACCATGCTGGTGAGGAAGACGTGGTACTCCAGGCACATCAGGCCCGGCGGCGTGCCCTCGCCCTTGCGGAAGTAGCCGGCGGCAAAGGCCGAAATGCCGGCCGAAGCGCCGCCGATCACCATCAGGAAGTAGGCCGACAGGCTGTCGAGCCGGAAGTGGAACGGCAGGCCCGGCAGGCCGATGGGCAGGACCGCGACTTCGGGCGTGCCGAGCATCGCATCGAGTGCGATGCCGAAGAGGGCCAGTCCGAGCAGGCCGCCGATCGGAAAGAACACGTGCGCCACCAATGCCAGGCGGCGCAACGCGATGACACCGGCGACGCTCAGCACCAGCCACCCCGCCATGACCATCAGCACCCAATCCAGGTGCAGCCACTGCGCGATTGCTGGCCCATTGTTCATGGCATCAGGCCCGCTTGCGCTTCAGCGGCGTCGGGGCGGGGCGGGGCAGAGGGGTGAGCCCTGCGCTCGGCCCCGGGGGAGGTCGCCTTTTGCCGTTGGCCGACGGTTGCGTCGGTGCGCCACTGCCCACGTAGCTCACCTCATGCTGGGCCAGGTAGTCTCGGATCAACTGCCGCACGACCTGGGAAGGCGTTCGGTCCTGGCGCGCACACAGCCACTCGAATGACGCCTTCTTGTTCGGGTCAATGAGCAACGTGAGGCGTGCGGTCTTGAGTTCCATAGTACTTGCGCATGGTAATGAGATGATAACGCTTGGCGCATGCAGGAGGAACCTCTCGCCGGCCTCAACTGGAAATCCCGAGCAGGTCCAGCACGCCGCGCACGAAGGTCAACGGGTGTGGCGGGCAGCCGGGCACATAGAGCGTGGGCGCGAAACGGTCGAGGAACGCACGGTCGAGGGCGGTCGAACCTGCGAAGGGGCTGCCGGAGATCGCGCAGGCGCCCACCGCGATCACGAGCTTGGGCTCGGGCATGGCATCCCAGCACAGTTGCAGGGCCTGGGCCATGTTGCGGGTGATCGGACCGGTCAGCACCAGGCCGTCGGCATGACGCGGCGAAGCGACGATGTCGATGCCGTAGCGGCCGATGTCGAAGTTGACATTGGTGAGCGCATTCACCTCCAGTTCGCAGCCGTTGCAGCCGCCGGCCGAGACCGAGCGCAGCTTGAGCTTGCCCAGCGCAGCGATGTTCGCCTGGGCCAGGTTGGCCTCGGGTGCTTCGAGCACCTCGCGGATCCAGCGCACCGACTCGTCGATCTCGCGCATGCGCAGCGTCAATCGGGCCCAGCAGTCGCCACTGGTCTCCACCAGCACGTTCGCGGGATGGACTGTGTGCAGCCGGCCCGGCAGGCTGGCGCGGGTGTCGAAGGCCACTCCACTGGCGCGCGCCGGCAGGGCCCACCAGGCCGAGGTCTTGCGCCGCCTTCGGGCTGACCGTGCCCACGCCCTGCAGTCGTGATCGCACGCTGCGGGCACTCAGCATCAGATCGTTGACGTCTCCGATGTCTTTGGAAAACGCCGCCAGCGTGGTGAGCAGGTCCTGCCGAAGCGCCGGGGTGAGGCCGAAGCGCACGCCGCCAGGAATGGAACTGGAAGAAGGCCGATTTCAGGCCAAAGCTGGTGACCAGCAGCAGGAACACGGCAGTGCGTTCGGAGCCGGGGTTGCGCTGCAGCCAGTCACCGAAGCTGCCCAGTTCCCAGGACCCTGTGTGCGTGTACAGGATCATGAAGCCGAAACCCCAGCACCGAGAAGCAGGACCAGGACGGCCGCAATGAGCACTGTCATGAAGTGCCGAAGGCGAATCGCGGGGATGTAAGCCGATGTGGCGTACCAAGTGGACTTACGCATCGGCGCGCGAACACCTGAAGCACCGCGAGGTAAGGCGCCAGGTCAGAGAGTCGTCGATGGCAATGCACGATGTCGGTTCTAGAAATCCTGAGGTGCGGCAGAGGAATGTCGCGTTTATATTATCATTAAAATTGCTATTTATGATACTAGAATGTCAGTTCTATTGACATACGGAGACCCTATGGAACTCAAGACGGCACGCCTGACAGTGTTGGTCGATCCGGCCAAGAAGAAGGCCTTCGAAGCCCTGTGCGCCAAGCAGGATGTCACCCCGTCGCAGGTGGTCCGGCGACTCATTCGCGACTACCTCGTCCACCACGGCGCAACGTTTGTGCCCAGTGGCGCGGAGGCCGAAGGGGAAGCGGCGCCAAAGGTTTGACCTGGCGCATCGTCTGTCGGCGCAACCGCGTCGTGCCGCGCGATCGTCGTGAACGGGTCCGCTATCGACGACGAGCGTGCGAAGGAGGGCAGGCTATGACCGCTTCCAAGGTGGACCGGTCAATTGCCGCCAGTTGCTGCCAGCTCAGTGGGCAGGCAACGTACCAACGCACGCACACCAGCATCATTTCGAGTGGGTAGTGCATACGTCGCCGTAAAGTGATCTGAAGGTATGCTCGACAACGCACGGACAGCGCAGGGCGCGAGCCGCTACCGTGCGCTTGTCCTCATGCGGGGACGAGACAGGTTTTGCCAATTCTCAGGAGCGCGAAATGATGAATTCAACAATGGATGGCTGGTATTCGGGCATGGGGTCCGGCAACTGGATGTTTGGCATATTGACCCCAGGCGCGGCGCGCGGTCCTGTCGACGAGAAGCAGGCGCTGGCTCGCAAGCCGGGCCGAGTGGCAGGTGTGGCGATCGCCCGCATTCGTGGCGGCCGTTGCAGTGTTCGGTCTGGCCGGTTGTGCGCAGACGGCGCTCCAGCATCCGGGTGCCGGCGCTCCCGCCGCGCCGGGCGCGTCGATGCCCATGCCCATGGGCGGTGCAATGGCCGGTTCGATGGAGCGCATGGACACGCACATGAAGACCATGCGCGAGACGCACGAAAAGATGATGCAGGCCAAGTCGCCCTCGGAGCGTGAGGCCCTGATGGCCATGCACAGAAAACAGATGAAGGACGGCTTGACCATGATGGGCGACATGGCGGGCATGAAGGGCATGGGCGGCATGCACGGCATGGGCCCGATGGGCAGCGACATGGCGATGCGCCATCAGATGATGGAAAGGCGCATGGAAATGATGCATTCCACGATGCAGATGATGATGGATCAGATGCTCCAGGCGCCGGCCAAGCCATGAGGGCAGGGCCGGTCACTTGATGACCAGCGCGCGGGGGATGCCATGACCAGCGGACGCCAACGGTGGTTGGTCCCGTCGCTCGCCGCCCTGGTCGTGCTGGGCAGTGCATGGCTGTTTCTTGGCGTGCTGGAGGATGTGGTCACCCAAGATCCGCTGGTGGAAGTGGATGTCGTCGTGCATGCGGCGTTGCAGAGCCTGCGAACGCCGGTGGTCGATGGCGTGATGGTGGCTTTGACGGAGTTGGGCGACGTAGCCGTGGTGCTACCGCTGGCGCTGGCGGCCCTGGCCTGGTTTGTCTGGCATCGCCTGTGGCAGACCAGCCTGTACTGGCTGGCGGCGGTCGGCGTGGCCGAGCTCCTGGTCAAGATGCTGAAGTGGGCCTTGCACCGGCCCCGCCCGGATGCGCTGTATGCCGGCCTGGAGCAGTATTCCTTTCCCAGCGGCCACGCGACGCTGAGTGTGGTGGTCTACGGGTTTCTGGCCTTTCTGCTTTGTCGCGGACGCCCCTCGGGGGTTGCCAGGCGGATCGGCGTGGGCGCTGCGCTGCTCGTTGGTTCCATCGCCTTTTCGCGCCTTTACCTCGGCGTGCACTGGGCGTCCGATGTGATCGCCGGCGCCAGCCTGGGATTAGCCTGGGTCGGCGCGCTGGCAATGGTCTACCGCTACCGCACCGGGGAGGACGTCAAACCCCGGCAACTGGCCGTGTGGCTGGTGATGGTGGCGGTGCTGGCGGGTTCCTGGCATGTCGCGCGACAGCACAGGCTGGATCTGCAGCGCTACGCACCCGTCACCGCGGGGCCCGGGCCGGCGCATGCGCGCGCGGCCCACAACGCGACCACTTTGCCACGATGGCAGGTTCGATTTGGTGTTTTGCGGTCCAATCCCGCAGATTCGGCGGAAGGAGTCACCCATGGCCATGCAGGTAGATATTCCGCGCCATCTGGCTGACCCAAAGCCGGACTCGCGCGACGCCGGAGCAATTGCGTTGACGGACCCCGTCTGCGGCATGCCCGTGACGACGAAGTCGTTTCACACGCTGGAGCACGGACGCCAGTGGTGACTGCGGCCACGACAAGCTCGTAGCGTGCAGCTGCAAGCGCCGTGGGTTCTGCCCCTCGTGCGGCGCGCGGCGCAGACAGCCGCGCATCTGGTGGAGCATGTCATCCCCCGTGTGCCGGTACGGTCCCGTCGCCGGAGCGCGTGGCCGGAGCCCGTCACCTCAGGAATAACACGATCAGGATGATGATCAGAATAGCGCCGCCACCGATGTACATGATGAACTCCTTTGCGCCGCCGACCCTGGAAAAGGGTGCATGAACGGACGCCACTCGATGCATTGAATCGGTTGCCCTGGCGATTGTCTGTTGTCCAGCCAACACAAGGTCCACCATCGGGTCCATCGATCTGGGGCCGAGGTTGCCGCCATGGCATTGCGGCGTGCGGCCTTGGCAGACGCGATGGACGGGCCTGGGTCGACGCACCTCCAGCGGTGGCTCGCATTCACTCCCCTGCGGGTGGGTGTCGACGGGTGCCGGGAGTCAACCGCGCCAGAACTCGGCGCCCACGATGAGTGTCAACAAGGCTGCGCTCCACAACAGCGGATGAACGCGTGCGATGGCGGTCGACCCGTGGCGGGGCGCATTGCGCGTGAGGTTGCCTAACCAGTGGCATCGCATGTCACGGCACGCGAAACGACGCGAGCCCATGAACATCGAAGTGAACCTGTCCACATTGCGCCGGTGGATGCGCTTCAGGCTGTGCTTGCCGCAATCCGGGCACGTGAGTGAAGCAACGCCACCATGGCGATGCGCCTGATCGGGCTGCGGCATCGAGGAGAAGATGACCGACGATGGCTCGTGGACGGAGGTGACGGGCATGAGGTGATGCTCCAGCGTTGCAGGAAGGAAGAAGGCGCGGGCGAGCCCCGCTTGTGACGTGGACCGGATGTTGAGGCACCCGCCGCCAACGGTCCGTACGACAACGAACACCCGAAACAAATGGATGCACATTTCCACGTGCGCCAGCGCACAGATCAGCCTTGCGCGTGTTGCTATCTTGCGGTTGGGCCATCTTCCGATCGTCTATCTTTCTAACCAAAACATGAGCATCAGGATGAACAAGGATCAGGTCAAGGGCACCATCAAGGTCGCGCAGGGCAAGGTGCAGGCGGAGTTCGGCAAGGTAACGGGCAATGCCGCGCAGCAGGTCAAGGGAGTCGCCCTTCAAGTCGAAGGAAAGACACAGCAGGTGCGTGGCGATGTCAAGCACACCCTGAAGGACGCACAGCGCAAACCCTGAGCGGCAGGCAGCCGCCAGCGAGCTTGGCGAGGTCGCCGACCTGCGCCCGGGAGATTGGAAACCTCTGCCCAGGGGTGAGTGATCGGCACCTCTGGAGGTCGATCGCACGCCAGGAAGATGGTGCGGGCGCATCGAACGATCGCCTCTTGACATTTTGAAAGCCGGTCGAAAAGACCAGGAAGTGGGATATGAACCGCATGGATCCATTGAATGCCGCGTCAGGCTCGACTGTCGGCACCCGTTCGCGCGCGTGGGCCACGCTGGTGGCTGGGGTGGTGGTGTGCCTCGGACTCGCTGCCTGTGGTGGCGGAGGCGGTGGCGGTAGCAGCACCGGTGCTGGAAGCGGTGGCGACGCGCTGTCGAAAGACGGCGCACTCAAGGTCACGGTCAATGACACCTTCGGGTCGGTGATCCCCGGCGCGACCGTCATCGGGCCGCGCGGCACGTCGAGCACGAATGCACAGGGTGAAGCATTGCTGGTTGTGGACCGCTCCGGAGGTAGTGCTGGTGTCACCGTCTCGCGCGCCTCCTTCCTGGACACGTCCATTACTGCAAGTCTGACTACCAACCTGGTCAACGAGGTGGTCGTCACGCTCACACGTTCGACCTCGGCCGCCGGGGGCTCGCTGGCCTCGCGCAGCGGTATCGTGCCGGTGGTCGACGGCACCGCGCAGGAAATGACATTTGAGATTGAACTGGTCGTGGTCGATGGTGGCTCCCAACCGATCCAGAACCTGGGCCCGGCCAACTTCATGCTGCGTGCATGCACGCCGGATCCGGCCAACCAACGGGTCGATTGTGTGCGCGGGTCCGCGGCAGATGGCGATGCCGCCTATGCGCCGGCGACCGTGTCGCCTGGTGCCTTGGAGGTGATTGCCGGCAGCGCGAGCCGCCCGTATGCCGCGGCGCTGTTGCTGGACCAGACCGGCAGCATCCTCGACTCCGACCCTACCGGGGCGAGGCTGTTCTCTGCCAAGGCTTTCCTGGGTGCACTGGGCGCCGATGATCGTGCCTTGCTCGCCGCGTTCGCCGGCGGCGCCGGCGCGCTGATCCCGAACGTGCCGCTCGCGCTGTACGGGCCGTTCAGGGACCGCGCTTCCGCGGCGCCGTATTTCGGTATCCTGGACTCGCTTGCTCCATTGGTGGGTGGCAATACACCACTGTACGAATCACTCGACGGCGTGCGGCAGGGTTTTGCCAGCGACGCTTCGCTGCCTGCCGGATTGGCAAAGGCGGTTGTCATCTTTACGGATGGCACGGACACCAATTGCGGCAGCCCCGCGACGTGCCGTACACGCCGCCAGTTGTCGATCCAGGGTGCCAACGACGATCATGTGCGCCTGTTCACGATCGGTCTGTCCGGTGCCGCAGACGTCGCCGCGCTCGGTGAACTCGCCAACCAGACCGGTGGCGCATTCCTGTACGCGGAGACGGCCGAGCAGCTTTTGCCGTTGTACGGCAGTGTCGGCAAGCTGTTGAGCCTGAGCCTTCCCACCTACCGGTTGCGCTGGACCGTTCGGGCGAGCGCTCCCGGCGCGTTCCAGTCGGGCTACACACTGCTGGGTCGGGTGCAGGTGACGGCGGGTGCCAGAAGCTTCGACGTTCCCTTCATTGTCGGAATTCCCTGAGCCCGGCCGCGCGCAGGTCATGGCCGCGGTGGGAGCGCCGAGCCATTCGACGAGCCACGCCACGGCCAGAGATCCGAGCGGGGAAATGCCGATGCACATCGTCAGGAGTCGCATCGCCTCAAAGCGTCGATCCGGCGGCGCCGCTACGGCCACCAGCGTGGACTGCATGACTGCGACGTCCGACTGCGGCCACGCGAAAAGACCGCACCGACGATCGAAGTTGTTTCCTGGCAGCGCGCGGCTGCTTGCCGGGCTGCTGGGCGGCGCCATGGCATGCATGGA
>Ga0105047_10008946_pt1 | contig 16578 bp, 16 predicted proteins | sample MAT04_FD_78384 | JGI IMG/M metagenome (GOLD analysis project Ga0105047, IMG submission 78384) | Freshwater microbial communities from Lake Fryxell liftoff mats and glacier meltwater in Antarctica - MAT-04 (megahit assembly) | ecosystem: Environmental > Aquatic > Freshwater > Ice > Liftoff...
ATAGCAAACAATGGATTTGACTTTACAAGGTATGTGTAGCACCAACCATAATCGATTTTGAACGAACAATTCCTTTTTGAATGCTAATGAAATCTGTCTTTACTATTAAAAAATTTCAACAAATCAGTAGCGTTTCACTGTAACTATTTGGATTTTGGGGAAAAATTAAATTATATTGATCAGAATAGGCGCTTAATTGGATTTTTTGTTGCTGTGACGACATATAAAATTCTTCAACTACAAAAAAAGGGAGCGAAAACTTAACGATTTTCACTCCTTTTCATTTAATAATTATTTTACTACTTCACGGATTTTTTCAGTGTCCTCCTTGATTAGTCTGACTCTTTTGTTTTGATGATATTTCGTAGAACGGCTTTTTCGCGATAATTGATAACTTCTAGGGTTATTTCTTTGTCTGTGGTTGTCTTGCCGTAGATGACGTATAATTTTCCGCCGCCAGCAACCGGTTTGTTACTTTCGTCAAAGTCGACATCTCCGTAGGTGAGTGTGTTTTTCACATCAATTGTATCAACCCAATCTTCGGAAAGTCGGCGTGATGCTTCGATGTCATATTGAAAAGGTTTGTTTCTTAAGTCGTTTAAAACTCTGGCATTAGGGAAATAATTGCAGCGAGTATCTTTACCACCAAGAACGGCAGCAACAAAAAAACATCCGATAACCAAACCTACCAAATAGTAGGCAAATCGTTGGTAAAATTTCATAGTACATTAATTTTGGCAAAAGTAATCAATGTTATAGAAGCAGTAAATTTTAATGTAGTTTAATTTTAAAAAACGATTAAATTAATATCATTATCGGGAAGATTAAACCAATCCCCAATGGCTTTATTAGTCAAGATACCGTGGTATAAGTAAACGCCATTTTTTAAACCTTTGTTGCAGCGAATAGCACTTTCTAAACCACCATCTTCAGCAATTTGCAATAAATAGGGCGTTATAATATTGCTAATGGAAAGGGAAGCTGTTTTGGAATAACGCGAGGGAATATTTGGGACACAGTAATGAACGATATTGTTTTTTATGAATGTTGGGTTTTCATGAGTGGTGACCTCTGAGGTTTCGAAGCAGCCACCTGTATCAATACTAACATCTACAATTACGGCTCCTTTTTTCATGTTTTCGACCATGGTTTCTGTAACCACAACGGGGCAGCGATCTTTTCCACGCATGGCTCCAATGGCAACATCACAGCGACGTAGTGCTTTTAATAATGATTTTGGCTGAATGGTCGACGTGAAGATTCTTTGGTTTAAGTTATTCTGAAGTCGTCGTAATTTAGTTATCGAATTATCAAAAACTTTTACGCTTGCACCTAAACCTAGTGCCGTTTTAGCAGCGAACTCGCCAACGGTTCCTGCACCTAAAATTACAATATCTGTAGGCGGAACTCCTGTGATGTTTCCGAGTAATAATCCTTTTCCGAACTGATTATTAATCATTAATTCGGCCGCAATTAAAACGGACGCAGTTCCAGCAATTTCGCTTAACGATTTTACAGCGGGATAGGAGCCGTCTTCGTCTTTGATGTATTCGAACGCTAATGCCGTAATTTTTTTCTTTGTTAATGCTTCGAAGTATTCTTTTTTTCTAGTTTTTAACTGAATAGCGGAAATTACAATCGTGCCATTATTTAATAGGTCAATTTCTTCCATTGTTAATGGTTCTACCTTTAATAACATTGGGCAACTAAATACTTTTTTGGTGTCTTTAGTAATTGTAGCTCCAGCATCACTAAATTCTTTGTCGGTGTAGCTTGAACTTAAACCTGCTCCAGATTCAATCATTACTTTGTGACCGTGTGAAGTAAGCGAATTTACTGCGTCAGGCGTTAGGCAAATACGCCTTTCCTGATATGAAGTTTCTTTTGGAATGCCGATAAAGAGTTCGCTTTTATGACGATAGACTTCTAATTTTTCTTCTTGAGGTAAAAGCTGCTGTTTTGTAAATGGGGTAATTGCCATACTGCACGGTTGAATTTTGCACCAAATTACGAAAAAAATCTATTACAATATCAATGACAAAAATCAATTTCAAAAATCAATAGTCGCAGCAATTTTATAAATATAAATATTGATTACGCAAGTCTTAGGCTTCTTTTGCCGTCAGGAGTTCGATACAAATTAATTGTTGTAAAATCCTCTGGGATTAAATTTGGAATTTTCTCGGCCCATTCAATGAAACACCAGTTTCCTGAATATAAATAGTCTTCAATTCCCATGTCCAGTGCTTCGATTTCTGACTTTAACCGATACATGTCAAAATGGTACAGTAATAAATTATCATCTGCTTGATATTCATTCACAATAGAAAATGTTGGACTACTTGTTGCGTCGGTAACGCCTAATTCTTTTGCCAAAGCTTTAATTAAAGTTGTTTTGCCAACGCCCATATTGCCATGAAAAAGAATCACTTTATGTGGTTTTATTACAAGGATTTGTTGGGCAACTTGTTTTATTTCGTCTAATGAAAAAATGGTTTCCATAAAATTGGTATTCAATGTTCAGCTTTTAATAATGAGTTGTTATTCTATCAGACACTTACTAAAAACTGACCGTTATTTTTACTTTGGATTAAAAACTAAAAATGGAACAATCATTTCTTCCAATGAAATTCCGCCATGCTGGTAAGTATTGCGATAGTAACTCACATAATGATTGTAATTGTTTACATAAGCCAGAAACAAATCATTCTTTGCAAAAATATATGAACTGCTCATATTAATTGTAGGTAAGCCAATTTTTTTCGGATCACGAACAGCATAAACGTCTTTCTCTTCGTAGGTAAGACTTCGTCCTGTTTTGTACCGCAAATTCAAGCTTGTGTTTTTGTCCCCAATAACTTTCGACGGATTTTTGACATTAATCGTTCCGTGATCGGTTGTGATGATCAATTTGAAACCTAATTTTTGTGCTTGTTGGATGATTTCTAAAAGTGGTGAATTCTTGAACCAGCTTAATGTTAGTGAGCGATATGCTTTATCATCGGAAGCCAATTCTTTTACAACATCCATTTCGGTTTTAGCATGCGAAAGCATATCTACAAAATTGTAAACGACTGTAACCAAATTATTCTCTTTTAGTCCTTTAAAATTTTCTGCTAATTTTTTTCCGTTAGCTAAATTGGTAATTTTAAAATATTCGTGTTTGATATTCAAACCCAATCTTTTCAAATGCGCGGTTAAAAATTCGGCTTCATACAGGTTTTTACCACCATCTTCAATATCATTTTTCCAGTATTGCGGAAATTGTTTTTCCATTTCTAAAGGAGTAAGACCTGAGAAAATTGAATTTCTAGCATACTGCGTGGCCGTTGGTAAACTGGCAAAATAGGGAACTTCTTTTTCTAATTTATAGTAATTTGCAACTACACTTTCCATAACTTTCCATTGATCATAACGAAGATTGTCAATCACAACAAAAAGTACGGGTTTGTCTTTTTTTACCAATTCTGGAACGACTAGTTCTCTGAACAAAGTGTGAGATTGAATGGGTTTATCAGCTTTTGGTTCAAACCAGTCTTCATAATTGCGTTCAATAAATTTACTAAATTGCGCGTTAGCCTCTACTTTTTGACTTTCCAGAATTTCAAACATGCTTTGGTCATTTATATTTTCTAGTTCCAATTCCCAAAAAATAAGTTTTTTATATAGTTCAATCCAGTCTTCATAACTGTTGACCATTGCCATTTCCATCGAAATTTTTCGAAATTCCTTTTGGTAGTCTAAAGTTGTTTTCTCAGAAATCAGTCTGGAATGATCTAAGTTTTTCTTTAGAGATAATAATATCTGATTTGGATTTACAGGCTTTATCAAATAGTCAGCAATCTTTGAACCGATTGCTTCTTCCATGATATATTCCTCCTCACTTTTGGTAATCATAATCATCGGTGTAGAAGATTTTTTCTCCTTCATTTCAGAAAGAGTTTCCAAACCACTCATTCCGGGCATGTTTTCATCTAGAAAAACTATATCAAAATTTCCTTCCTCGAAAGCATCAACAGCGTCACGGCCATTATTGAAAGTGGTTACTTTGTAATTTTTCTTTTCCAGAAATAAAATATGAGGTTTAAGTAAATCAATTTCATCATCAACCCAGAGTATTTTGATAGGATCCATAGTCGTATTATTGTTTAACGCAAATTACTATTATTAGAACGCACTAATATTAAAATTATTATAAAATATTAAAAATAAGTTTTAACATAAAAAGAATGTTAAATTGATTTTAGAAGTCATATTATTACTTATATTTGATACTGTTAATTATTTAAAAATCAATTTAAAAACGATACAAATGAAAAAAGTAATTTCAATGATTGCAGTTGCTGCATTTTTGTTTTCAGTGAATTTAAATGCAACTGAGACGCCTAAAAACAAAAAGAAAGAGAAGGCTAAAACAGAAAAAGCCTATTCTAGTGCTGAAAAGAAGGAATGTGCCTCTGGAGAAAAAAAATCGTGTTGTGCTTCTAAAAAAGCTGAAGATAAAAAATAGTTTAAATAAGTTTATATAAAAGTGCTTGAGAAATCAGGCATTTTTTTTTGTTTTATACTTTTAATTTGTGTCTAAAACTCTACATTTGGCAACATTTTTATTTATATTAATTTCTATCAAAACCATAATTTATGCAATTAAAAACTAAATTAACAATAAGTATGTTGTCTGCATTATTCGCAATCAGTTGCAACAAAAAAGAAATCCAGTATGAAGATCCATTAATAACTAATCGGGATACAACCATAGTTCCTGGTGATGATTTTTTTCATTACGCTAATGGCGGATGGTTTAAAAATCACCCAATTCCAAGTAGTGAGAGCAGTAACGGAATTTTCAGAACTATTGGTGATACAATCAATGCTCAAATCAAAAGTATTTGCGAAAAATCGGCTGCTAATAACGATGCAACAAAAGGCAGCAACGAACAAAAAATAGGTGATTTTTATGCTTCGGGAATGGATACTTTATCTATTGAAAAAAGTGGATTGAAACCATTAGTGTCATTATTTTCAAAAATCGATGCGGTAAAAGATGTTTCAGATCTAATGAGCACAATGGGATATCTGCACACCATTGGGGCTGGACCTGCATTCTCATTTTATGTCGGGCAAGATGATAAAATAAGTTCTAAAAATGCTTTGTTCTTCGGGCAGGGCGGTTTAGGACTAGGTCAGAGAGAATACTATTTTAATCCCGATGCAGAAACGGTAAAGATTAGATCGGAATATGTGAAACATGTGCAAGCAATGATGGAATTGACGGGCGATGACGAGGCAGAAGCAAAAGCTGCTGCAGCGACCATAATGAAATTGGAAACGGAATTAGCTAAAAATAGTAGAAAGTTAGAAGCACTTCGCGATCCAAACAAGAACTACAATAAAATGTCTTTGGCTCAATTCAAAGCCTCGACACCTTCAATATCATGGGATGTTGTTTTGCCACAATTAGGTATTAAAAGTGCCGACACAGTTATTGTGGGACAGCCTGAATTTTACAAAGGGTTGGATAAGATTGTTTCAAGTTATTCGATTGAAGATTGGAAAACATATTTGAAATGGGATGTTGTGAATTCGTATGCTTCTTATCTAAATGCTGCTATTGAGAAACAAAACTTTTACTTTTATTCGACTGTAATGAATGGTGTAAAGGAGCAAAAGCCAAGATGGAAGAGAATCGTGGAGCAAACAGATGGTTCATTAGGAGAATTAATCGGCCAGATTTATGTAAAAGAATATTTGCCAAAAGGGTCGAAAGAAAAACTATTAGAAATCGGAAATAATATCCGCGATGTTTATGCTGATCACATTAAGAAATTAGATTGGATGAGCGAAGAAACTAAGAAAAAAGCACTTTTTAAATTGAGTAAGATTGTAATGAAAGTGGGTTATCCGGATAAGTGGAAAGATTTAAGTAGCATTTCTATTAACAGAAATGATTTTTGTGCTAACGTAATGGCCGTAAATAAATGGTCATACGACGATATGATAAAAAAATATGGTAAGCCAGTTGATCGAACAGAATGGGGAATGTTTCCGCAAACTTATAATGCTTATTACAATCCAAGTAATAACGAAATTTGCGTTCCGGCGTGTAATATCTTAGTTCCGGGATTTGAAGGACGAATGCCTGATGATGCTATTTTGTATGGAATAATAGGAGGATCTACCTTTGGTCATGAGATTACACACGGATTTGATGATCAAGGAAGTCAGTATGATGACAAAGGGAATTTGAAAGATTGGTGGACCGCAGAGGATAAGGCTAAATTTAATCAAAAAACAAAAGCTATCGTAGCTCAGTTTAACAAATTTGAACCCCTTAAAGGTAAATTTGTTAATGGAGATGCAACGCAGGGAGAAAACATCGCTGATCTAGGTGGCGTTGTAATGGGTTATGAAGCTTTTAAGAAAACGGCACAATATAAAAACCAAGAGAAAATTAGCGGATTAACGCCAGATCAAAGGTACTTTTTAGCCTATGGATACGCTTGGATGGTACACGCAAAAGACGAATCGATAGCCAGACAAATTATGACTGATGTGCATTCGCCTGCACAATTTAGGATTAACGGACCTTTAATGAATATTCCTGAATTCTACAAGGCATTCAACGTACAACCAGGAGACAAAATGTACTTGGCAGAAAAGGATAGAGTTGTAATTTGGTAACAGTTATTACTAAAAAAGGTCGTCAATTTTATGACCTTTTTTAGTATTTCTTTGCTATTGCTTCTTCATACCGCTCAGCAACTTTTTTCCAGTTAATGATTTTAAAGTAGTTTTCAATATATCTTTTACGTTTGTATTGGTAGCCCAAATAATATGCATGTTCCCAAACATCAAGATTTAACAACGGCGTTCCAGATACGATTTGTTTTGGCATTAAAGGATTGTCTTGATTTGGAGTTCCAACAACTTGTAGTTTTCCGGTTTTATCTACAATGAGCCATGCCCAACCCGATCCAAATTGCTTTTCAGCAACATCTGAAAATTGGTTTTTAAAGCTTTCAAAACTTCCAAAATCTCTTGCTATAACTGTGGCTAATGTATCTTTAGGTTCGCCGCCGCCTTTAGGTTTCATCCCTTCCCAGAAAAAACCATGATTGTAATATCCGCCGGCATTGTTGCGTAAATCAGGATTATTTGTATCCAATTTTTTCAAGATATCTTCTATTGACAAATCCGTTAAAGTCGCGTCAGCTACAATTAATTTATTTAGATTGTTTGTATACGTTAAATAATGTTTGGAATAATGAACTTCCATTGTAAGGATATCAATGCTTGGCTCCAAGTCATTATAGGCATAAGGTAATTTTGTTAATGTAAATTGTCCTTCGTCAGCAGTTACATCATCTGGTTGACCAATAGTAATTTTCTCTTCGGCAGATGGTAACGGAACTTCAACAACTTCTGTGAGTTTTTTTCTTTTGCAGGATGGTAAAAAGAACACACAAAAAAAACATAAAACCAGTGCAACTATTTTTTTCATAATCTACTTTTTATCTTTTGCAATCGCTTGAATTGCCTCAATGTATAATTCTTTAGCTTCCTCAATAGATAAGTGACTAATTTGCATCCAAGCATTCGTTTTAAAAGCATTTCTTAAATCAAAATCAGCAGAGTAATTATAATTAATGGTGCCAAAAGTTGCTTGTTTGTAATAGGCATATAAACGCAATTGCACATCTTGAGGAAGCTCAGATTGTGACATTGTTGAAGCAATTTCTACAGCTTCTTGAAATCGAATATCTAATTCTTTTTCAGGCATTTTATTATTGTTTTAGGGCAACAACCGTTTCATTTCCAACAGCATTTTGCTGAAGTTTTACTTCTATTTTGGTTCCTAATGGGAAAAACATGTCAACTCTGGAGCCAAATTTTATAAACCCAGCGTCATCCCCTTGATTTACTTGCATGCCTTCTTGGGCATAGTTTACAATTCGGCGTGCTAACGCTCCAGCAATCTGACGATACAGTATTTCTCCAAATTCTTTGCTTTCGATTACAACAGTTGTTCTTTCGTTTTCAGTACTAGCTTTCGGATGCCAAGCAACCAAATATTTTCCTGGGTGGTATTTGCTGTATTTTATTTTTCCGCTAATAGCATATCTAGTTACGTGTACATTTATTGGCGACATGAAAATTGAAACCTGTAAACGTTTGTCTTTAAAATATTCATCTTCAAAAACTTCTTCAATAACAACTACTTTTCCATCAACTGGCGCAAGTACAACTTTGTCATTTGAACTTATTTTTCTATTTGGATTTCTGAAAAATTGTAAAATCAGCACTAAAAAAATTAATGCCGCAATTTGGATGGTTTTTTGCAACCAAAATAATTTAATCAATTCTGGTGTTAATAATGTTATGGCAACCGTTACTGTTGTTGCTATTAAAATAATTTTTCCGCCTTCTTTATGAAACATAATATAAAATTTGATAAAATAAATAAACAAATGGTGCAACAAATATAATACTATCTAGTCGATCTAAAATTCCACCATGGCCTGGCATAATAGCTCCGCTATCTTTAACACCTGCTATTCTTTTAAATTTAGACTCAATCAGATCGCCTAAGGTACTAAAGATGCTAATTATTATGGCACTTATTGACCAAATAACAAGTGATGTATAAAGATAATGTGGTTTTGGCTGAAAATAGAACTTCGAAATTAAAATTCCAGCAATTACCGAAAACACTATTCCGCCAATAAAACCTTCAACTGTTTTTTTTGGGGATATTTTTTCTAAAAGTTTGTGTTTCCCAATTGACTTTCCTACGATATATGCAAAAGTGTCATTAGTCCAAATCAGTATGAAAATACTAATAATAATTTTGGGCTTAAAGATGTTGTATGCAAACGGAATTTTGGAAATGATCAGGAATGGAAGGATAATATATCCTGTAAGATAGACGTATTTTGATATCGAATCTAATTTTTCTTTTTTAGAATTAAAGAGCAGTAATAAACATTTCGTAGAAACAAATAATGTTGCAATTAAAACTAAAATGTCGTTTGTCTTGTTAGTTTTGAAAAGGATTGCTGTATAAAAAGATAAACCGCCAATTACTATAGGAAGTATTTTATTTATATGAACTAATTCGCAGAACTCATAAATTGCAATTAGCATAAATATCCCAAAAAGAATATAGAAAGTAGTAACTGAATACGAAGTAGCAATTAAGAGTAGAGCAACATAAACTGCACCAGACAATAATCTCTTTAGCGATTCATTCATTTTATAAATCCTCTAAAAGAAGCAGATATAAGTTTTTCGCAGTACTTCCGTATTGCAGGAAATCTTCATCTTTTGCTTTTTCGAAATATTTTATGGTAGTAATATTGGTTGGATAATCTTTATCGTATTTCTTTTTAATCACACGAAGTCCATCACTTTTTGCTTCTAAAATCTGACTTGTTGTTGCAAGTATTATAATGTTGTTAGGCAGATCATTGGGCTTATTTTGCTTAATCTGATTTGATGAAAAAAGAACAGAACCTTCATCAGCTATAAGGTTTTCACAACTTGCAAATAAAAACATTGGATTGGCGGGTTTGTCGTAAATTAGTTTGTTTTCGTCCAACATACTAAAAAGCTTTGGTTCATAGCATAAAGCTTCACCTTCGAACCAATCATTTTCTTCTAAAATATTAAGAAACTGGTCTTTTACTTCGCTTAAATTTTCGCAATACAGAAATTTACCGCCATTTTTTTTGAAATTATAGGTAAACTTTTCGTCTACGGGAAGTAGCGAAAAGCTTGAAGGAATATTGTTAAATTCGCTTTGACGTTCTTCGTCAGAGGCATCATTTCCGGTGCCAAAAAATTTTCTGAAAAGACTCATGCTTGTTTTGTTATAATCTAGGTTGAAAATTGAAATCCTCCAAAGATAAAAAAATCTTAATTCAAAAGTAACTTTTGAATTAAGATTTTAAAAAAATGTTAAGAAATGTAGTTGGCTAAACTATGTCAGTTTCTTCAGCAGGAATTTCGAAAGGTCTTTTCCCGAAAAGTGTCTCCAAATCATCTTTGAAAATAACCTCTTTTTCAATCAGAATATTTGCCAACTGTTCTAGTTTATCTCTATTGTCTTCTAGAATTTTTATCGCTCTTTGGTATTCCGTTTCAATCAATGTTGAGATTTCCTGATCAATTACCAATGCAGTTTCTTCCGAATATGGTTTTGAAAAATTATACTCACTTTGTCCAGTAGAATCGTAGTAGGTAATGTTTCCGATTTTATCATTTAAACCATAAATGGTAATCATAGCACGAGCTTGCTTGGTTACTTTTTCTAAATCGCTTAAAGCTCCCGTTGAAATTTTATTGAAGATAACTTTTTCAGCAGCTCTTCCGCCCATCGTAGCGCACATTTCATCCAGCATCTGATCTGGACGAACAATTTGTCGTTCTTCGGGTAAATACCAAGCTGCACCTAGACTTTGTCCTCTTGGTACAATTGTGACTTTTACTAATGGAGCAGCATGTTCAAGCATCCAACTCACAGTAGCATGACCCGCTTCGTGAACGGCAATGGCACGTTTTTCTTCTGTGGTAATAATTTTGTTTTTCTTTTCTAATCCACCAACAATTCTGTCAACAGCGTCTAAGAAATCTTGTTTGTCAACGGCGGTTTTGTTATGTCTAGCCGCGATCAAAGCAGCTTCGTTACAAACGTTTGCAATGTCAGCGCCAGAGAAACCTGGGGTTTGTTTTGCTAAGAAATCTGTATCTAAACCTTCTACTTTTTTAAGCGGCGCTAAATGCACCTCAAAGATTTCTTTTCTTTCACGAATATCCGGTAAGTCAACATATATTTGTCTGTCAAATCGACCGGCTCTTAACAAAGCTTTGTCTAAAACGTCAGCTCTGTTCGTTGCTGCAATTACTATAACGTGTGTATTGGTACCAAAACCGTCCATTTCTGTTAGTAACTGATTCAGCGTGTTTTCACGCTCGTCATTTCCTCCTGACATATTATTTTTTCCCCTTGCTCTTCCAACAGCATCAATTTCATCAATAAAGATAATCGAGGGTGATTTTTCTTTAGCTTGTTTAAACAAATCTCTTACACGACTAGCTCCAACACCAACAAACATCTCAACAAAATCTGATCCTGATAAGGAGAAGAAAGGGACTTTTGCTTCACCAGCAACAGCCTTTGCTAACAATGTTTTTCCTGTTCCTGGAGGTCCAACTAAAAGAGCTCCTTTTGGAATTTTACCACCAAGAACTGTATATTTTTCTGGAGTTTTAAGGAATTCAACTATTTCCTGAATTTCTTCTTTTGCTCCTTCTAATCCAGCAACATCTTTGAAAGTTGTTTTTACTTCGGTTTTTTCATCAAAAAGTTTGGCTCTTGATTTTCCAATATTAAATAATTGACCACCGCCGCCACCTGAACCGCCGGACATTCTTCGCATAATTAATACCCACAGACCAATGATAATTACAAAAGGAAGTAGCGTGATTAACAATTCCGACCAATTACTTTTTCCTTTAAAGTCAAAATCTTTAAGTTTCCCTTCAGCTTTGGCTTTTTCAATATTGTTTTGAAAAACTTCATCGTTACCAATATCAAAAGAATAATGCGGACCTTTATTCGCATTGCCCAACATGTCTTTTGCGACTTTCGAATTCGACTTCTCTTTTAAGGCAACAGCGGTAAGATAAGCTTCACCTTCAGTTTTGTTATAGATGATTACTTTTTCAATTTGCCCTTTGTTTAAATATTCGTTAAATTTAGAATACGATATTTTAGTTGCGTCTTGTAAATTTGAACCACCAAAGTAATTAAGCGCGAGAAGACCTGAAATTAATGCAGCATATATCCACCATGGACTGAATTTTAAACCATTCGGTTTTTTGTTTTCGGACATTATTTAAGTATGTTTTTTAATATTTATTTTCAATAGTAGTTATTTTGGCATCACCCCAAAGGCCTTCAATATTATAGAATTCACGGATTTGTTTTTGAAAAACATGAACTACAATGTTCACATAATCCATAAGAACCCATTCGGCATTATCCGATCCTTCAACGTGCCAAGGTTTATCTTTTAATTCTTTCGAAACTATTTTTTGAATAGAGTTAACGATTGCGTTAACTTGTGTGTTGGAACTACCGTTACAGATGATAAAATAGTCACAAACTGCAGTATCTATTGCTCTCAAATCGAGTATGTCTATGTCATTTCCTTTTACTTCTTCAATCCCTTTAATGATGTTCGCCAAAAGAACATCTGTGTTAACTACTTTCTTCGTCATGTATTATTTGTGTATGTTTTGCAAATGTATTACTTTTTGTCTTTATTTTTGCTGAACAAAAGTTTAAAATTCGTTAATATTTACCATTCTATAATGCGTATAATCAAACTCGATGCCATAGATTCTACCAATGACTATCTGAAGCAATTATCCAAAGAATCTGACCTGGAAAATTACACTATTGTTATGGCAAATCAGCAAACAAAAGGGAAGGGTCAAATGGGAGCTAAATGGCTGTCTGAAATAGGTAAAAACTTAACTATGAGTATATTGGTTAATCAATTTCCTGCGAGCCATACGAATATTTTTGATTTAAATATTGCAACAGCTCTTGCTGTCACAACCGTCTTAAAAAATAGCGGTGTGCCCAATGTTTTTGTCAAATGGCCCAACGACATTATGGCAGATTCTAAAAAAGTGGCAGGAATTTTAATAGAGAATTCTTTAAAGTCGGATGGAAGTTTTACTGCGGTTGTTGGTATTGGACTCAATTTGAACCAAGTAGATTTTGAATTTCTTCCGCAAGCGAGCTCACTACAATGCATTACAGGGAAAACGTATGATTTGGAAGAGATCGCAGTTTACTTAAGAAATTCACTGGTAGAGAATCTTCAAATGCTCGACAAAAAATCTGATTTACTTTGGGAAGAGTATCATAACAGCATCTATAAATTAAAGTCTCCGTCCGCGTTTGAAGACAAGGTAGGACAACGTTTTATGGGAATTATCCAAAGAGTGGCACGAGATGGAAAACTACATGTGCTGTTAGAAGACGACAGTACCGCCCATTACGAAGTGAAAGAAATAAAAATGCTATTTTGAGACAATTTCATGCAGGAAATTTATTGATAGTAGTAAAAATTTTTATCCTTAAATCACTGCAATTCAGCATTAAGAAAACGTAAATCAAGAAAACGGTAAATTGCGAAACTTTTCTTTTTGGTTTGATACTAAATTAATTACTTTTGTGGCACTTTGTTCTGAACTTGTTTCAGAATATAACTAATAAACTCTTTTATTTATGAACATACACGAATATCAAGGAAAGGAAATTTTAGCAAGTTATGGCGTTCGCGTACAGCGTGGTATTGTTGCTAATAATGCCGTAGAAGCGGTGGCTGCTGCAAAACAACTGACTGCTGAAACCGGTACTGGATGGCATGTTATCAAAGCTCAAATTCACGCAGGTGGAAGAGGAAAAGGTGGCGGAGTAAAGCTAGCTAAGAATTTACAACAAGTAGAGGAAATAGCAGAACAAATTATTGGTATGATGTTAATTACGCCACAAACTTCCGCAGAAGGAAAAAGAGTTCACAAGATTTTAGTAGCTGAGGATGTTTATTATCCGGGCGAAAGTGAAACTTCTGAATTTTATGTTTCAGTATTATTAAATAGAGCTACTGCTAGAAACATGATTATGTATTCTACCGAAGGCGGAATGGATATTGAAGAGGTTGCAGAACATACTCCGCATTTAATTTTCACAGAAGAAATTGATCCATCAGTGGGACTGCAAGGTTTTCAAGCAAGAAGAATTGCTTTTAACTTAGGGTTATCTGGAAATGCTTTTAAAGAAATGGTAAAATTCATCGATTCATTATACAACGCTTACATCGGTTGTGATGCTTCAATGTTTGAAATCAATCCTGTGTTGAAAACATCTGATAATAAAATTATGGCAGTTGATGCCAAAGTGAATATTGATGATAACTCTTTATTTCGTCAGCCGAAATATGCTGAAATGCGCGATATTAGAGAAGAGAACCCAATTGAAGTGGAAGCGAAAGAAGCAGGGTTAAACTATGTTGATCTTGACGGAACCGTTGGTTGTATGGTTAACGGCGCTGGATTGGCAATGGCAACAATGGATTTGATTAAGTACGCAGGTTTTGAGCCAGCAAACTTTCTTGACGTTGGAGGAACTGCTGATGCGAAACGTGTAGAATTAGCATTTAGAATCATCTTAAAAGATCCAAATGTAAAAGCAATTTTAATCAATATCTTTGGCGGAATTGTACGTTGCGACCGAGTTGCACAAGGAGTTGTTGATGCCTACAAAAACATGGGTGACGCAATAAAAGTGCCAATCATTGTCCGTCTTCAAGGAACAAATGCTGAGATAGCAAAAGAGTTAATCGATAACTCGGGTATGCCAATTTTATCGGCTACAGAATTTCAAGAAGCGGCTGACCAAGTGAAAGCGGCGCTATCATAAAACAGTAAATTGTTTATAGAATACAAATCCTGAGTGAAAACTCGGGATTTTTTATTATTTTTCGGCACTATTATTAATAAAACTAAATGGATACAACCACATTATCTTTCAAAAAAATCAACATACTGATTGTTTTAATTTCAATACTCATGATGGCAGTTGTACTAAATTTGCCTTTTAAAGCCAAACCTTTTGGAGATGATTATTCTTTTCATGCGCAATCTAAAGCTTTAGCTGCCTACATAAAAGGAGATGGAAGTTATGACAATGTAACGCTGACCAAGGCCGTAGGTCCCGTTATTTTTTATACGCCAGCTTATCTTTTGGCGCCTTCAAATCCTACTGATAACCAACTTTGGGTTAACGCTATAATAGCAACATTTACCATTTCAACTATAAGTTTACTGTTGGTTTTTCGAATTGGTTTGAATTTGTTTTGCAAAGAAGTTGGACTTTTAGCAGTACTTTTCTTTTTTCTATTTCCGATACATATATATTATTCCTTAGGGATTTTAGCGGAAGTCCCTGCTTTTTTTTCCTTAACAGTTGCGCTGTACGGATGGTCAATTGTATTCCTAAATCCCAATAAAATCAAAGGTTGGATTATACTAGTTTTAGGTTTGTGGTTTCTGATTTTGAATAGACCCAATGCGATCCTTCTTTTGGGCCTGGGAATTCTAATTTTGTCCTATTCATTCTTCATGAGAAAAGCATTTTTCAAAGCATATGGAAAAAAGTTAGCACTGACGTTTTTCGCTGTCGGAGTACTAAGTTTTGGAGTATTACAAATAGCTAAGGCCGTAACTGCAGCAAAATCAAATGAAAATCAGGAAGGACTATTCTACTTTGTGGCGCATCTAGGCAGATTTCAGTTTAGAGAGGAACCTACCGATTTTCGCTTTTGGGACAATGATATCCGACCAGATAGTAAAGATTATCAAAATTGGGGAAAAAGCGGAGAAGAGTTGGGTATTATAATGGAAAAACAACACCGAACATATAATGATGTGTACCGCGAATTTTTGATTACAGATGCATTTGAACATCCCTTTTTATTTACAAGGCAGTTTATTGTTAAATGCTTTTTCGGACATGTTTACTTTATAAATAGTATTAAACCAAGTGAATTCCAACTAGGTCCGATTCACGGAGCAATAGCCTATTGGTTTGTCATTGTAATTATTAATGCGGTAAATATTTTACTAATTTTAGGAGCATTTCTATTTCTCTACAAAGAAAAAAATCTGATTAATTACTGGTTGTTTTGGGGTATAATTGTTGCGCTGTTAATTTTTCACGGATTAATATATATGGAGCCTCGGTATATGTTTCCGTCAAGAGTTGCACTTTACATTATGAGTGCCGCTGGATTATATCAAGTTAGATGGGTGCAAAGAAAAGTAAACTTTATTGCTAAATATGTTTTTCCAACTAATAAACAACTTAGCTAATGGACATTAACCAAAAACCAATCATCGGAGTTGTCTCTCCATGTTTCAATGAAGCATTAGTTTTAAATGAAACTTCAAAACAACTAAATGATATTTTAACGGATTTAGTTGCTCGAAATATAATCTCAGAAAAGAGTTTTGCTGTTTTTGTTGACGATGGAAGCACTGATAGAACCTGGCAGTGTATAGAAGTAAATTCTAACCAATTTATTCACCTTAAAGGTCTAAAATTAGCCGGAAACGTTGGGCATCAAAGAGCTCTTTTAGCAGGGTTGTTAACGTATAAAGACGAAGCTGATGCACTAATTTCTATAGATGCCGATCTGCAGGATGATGTTCGCGTCATCGAACAAATGATTGCTAAATATAAAGCCGGAACAGATGTTGTTTATGGCGTTCGAAGAGAAAGAAAAACGGATACCTTTTTCAAGCGAAATACTGCCTTGCTTTTTTATAAGGTGATGAAATTAATGAAAGTGAATGTTGTTCACAATCATTCTGATTACCGACTTTGTAGCCAGCGTGTTTTGCAGTCATTAGCAGCGTTTAATGAAGTAAATTTATTCCTCAGAGGAATTATTCCAAGTATCGGATTCAAAAATGAAGTAGTTTATTATGACAGATTAGAGC
>Ga0105047_10008947_pt1 | contig 16578 bp, 18 predicted proteins | sample MAT04_FD_78384 | JGI IMG/M metagenome (GOLD analysis project Ga0105047, IMG submission 78384) | Freshwater microbial communities from Lake Fryxell liftoff mats and glacier meltwater in Antarctica - MAT-04 (megahit assembly) | ecosystem: Environmental > Aquatic > Freshwater > Ice > Liftoff...
TGGGCTAAGGCGGGTGGGCAGGGAATTTTGACTCTGCGCAGCCTGATCCAAAGCGAACGCTGGACTTCAGCATGGGCATTGCTCCGAACGGTTTTTTGCAAACAGGTCGCTGAGTTGAAAACAACAAAAACTTCGGGAACCGCTGTATGTGCCATACACAAACGCATCTTGGTTAGCGCTTCCTTTGGCTATATAAGCCGAACAGTTGTTCTCACAGTTTCAGAGTTGCACCCATATGATTATGTCATTGCGAGGGCGTTCTTATTCTTCGCTCGAAGCAATCCCTGTATGGATATGGAGATTGCTTCGTTGGAAAGAGCAGACGCCCTCCTCGCAATGACATGCTATTTTGTCGCCAAAATGCCGCCGACGACTTTGGTCATCACCAATTTGCCGTCACGGTCAAACCATTTCTTTGCCACGGCTTCGATCTTGCCAATCAAGGCTTCGTATTCATCGTTGCCGTTAAACATGGATATCCATAGCTTGCGGTCTTCGCCGAGTGAGGCGCGGACATAATCCATGAACGGCGTCACTTCGGGGAAGGTCAGATGATTTTCGAATTTGTGTAATTTAGTTTTGGCAAATATCCTGCTGATGGTGTTGAAGATGTCACCTTTGAAGCGTGAAGAACCAGGCATGGGCGGAATGGTGGCGTTGGCTGCTTCTTTGATAATGTCATAGAACATCTGCTTGTTCTCAGGCAATGGACCCGAGACAAAAAGCCGTCCGCCTAGCTTAAGCACCCGATGAGCCTCACCAAATGTAAAGTCGAGGTCAGAGGCGTAATAGATGGCGAAGGCGCTGGTGCATAAATCAAATGTATTGTCCGCAAACTTGAACGGCTGATTGAAATCCAAAAATTGAAAATCTATGTTTGCGCCGATCTTTTTATTTTTTTCACGTGCCTTATCCAGCAGTTCTTCAGAGAAGTCGCCGCCTGTGATCTTTGCTTCACCTTTTGTATATTCATTAAAGAGGAACGATAACTTGCCCGCGCCGCAACCGACATCGAGAATGTTCATGCCAGCCTGAGGCTTGAGCAATTCATTTGTCCACGCATCAATATTGGCTGAGCCGTATTTCTCGTGAATGTCAATTCGCATGAGCAGGTCTTTGCTCGGTTCCTGATAATCAATTTTCATTTGTCTCTCCTTGATATGTAGTGACGACTTCAGTCGTCCGTTTATAAGCGACTGAAGTCGCTACTACGAAAAACGTTTAATAGATTATACCAAAATCAAATCAAAATTCACCCACTGAATTTTGAGGGTGTTTGCAAAAGCCATGATAAAATTTGCGCACTGGAGTCACTATGGCAAGCAAAATACAATCTGTAAAAGGTACACGCGAGTTTTATCCCGAAGAAATGGCTTTGCGTAATTTCATTTACGAAAAAGTTGGCGCAGCCGCGCGCTCTTTTGGCTATCAGGAATGGGATGCTCCATTCATTGAATCAATTGATCTTTACGCGGCGAAGTCTGGTGAAGAGCTTGTAAAGAAACAATCTTTTACCTTCACCGACCGCAGCGGAGATTTTGTTACACTGCGTCCCGAACTTACGCCGAGCCTTGCGCGTATGATCGCGGCGAAACAAGGCGAGTTGACTTTCCCTGTGCGCTGGTGGTCGTTTGGTCCGTTCTGGCGATACGAACAACCGCAGAAGGGGCGCAGCCGCGAATTTTTCCAATGGAATATTGACATGCTGGGAGTCAGTTCTCCGGAAGCAGATGCGGAATTGATCGCCGTCGGCGCGAAATTCCTGCGCTCGGTCGGACTCACCCCTGAGCTGGCTGCCATTTACGTGAATAATCGGCGGCTGATGGATTCTGAATTCGACGCATTGGGCATTCCCCAGGAAAAGCGGCTGGATGTCTCGAACATGGTGGATCGCCGCACGAAGATGGAATCTGCCAAGTGGGATTCCTATGTGCTTGACTCTGGCGTTTCTCAAACTCAACTCGATGGCTTGAAAAATATCCTCGGCAATTTTGACCTATGGAAAAAGAGTGACGAACTCGTGCGTTTGTTTGCCGCGCTCGAAGCGTTGGGTGTAAAAGAGTATGTCAAATTTGACCCTAACATCATGCGAGGACTTTTGTATTACACGGGCACAGTCTTTGAAGCCTTCGATACCAGCGGTTCTGTGAAGCGTGCCATCTTGGGCGGCGGACGTTACGATAATTTGCTTGCCGATGTGGGCGGACACCCGCTCTCTGGTGTTGGCTTTGCAATGGGTGATGTGGTAATGGGAATTGTCCTGCAAGAAAAAGGTCTCCTGCCTGAATTCATTCCCAGCCCAGCACCTGTCCTCGTGACGATTTTTGACGAGAGTTTGTTGCGCGAATCCTATTCCCTGGCAGCCGAGTTGCGCAGCGCTGGGTTGAATGTCTTGTGCTATCCCGAACCTGCCAAGCTCCAAAAGCAATTCAAATTTGCAGACAAAATGAAAGCGCGCATCGTTGTCACAGTTGGTCCCGATGAGGCGGCAAATGGTCAGGTGGCAGTCAAAAACCTGATGAATGGAGAACAGGTCACAGTTAAGCGGGCTGCGGCGGTTGAAGTCATCCAAAAAATCCTTGCGAGTGTTATATCCTAATGATATAATGGCGCTCGTTTGAAATACGGAGCCTGTAGCTCAACGGCAGAGCGCCGCCCTGTGGAGGCGGATGTTGCGGGTTCGAAACCCGTCAGGCTCCCAAACAAAACCTCTGAGGTCTTTGACTTCGGAGGTTTTCATTTTTGATGTACAATTGCGCCCATGTCTCAAACAATCAACGTCCTTTTTCTTGCCGCAGAAGCCGAGCCTTTTATAAAAGTAGGCGGGCTGGGTGACGTAGCTGGTTCTTTGCCGCGTGCTTTGCGCGCGCTTTCAAACGATGACATTAAACTGGATGTGCGGCTTGTATTGCCGTATCATCCCGCAGTAAAGGCGGATAACCTAAAACCCGTGGGCATGTTTTCGCTTGCGTACGGCAGCGCTGAGATTCAAGTTGAAGCGTTTGAGACATCATTAAACGGCATGCCTGTTTATTTTATCGGTGGTGGGCCGATCCGTGCGAATGGGACAGTATATTCATCGAATGCGGTTTTAGACGCGGAAAAATATGCTTTCTTTTCTTTCGCCGCACTGGAACTGCCACGCCAGATCAACTGGTATCCTGATGTTATTCATGGAAATGATTGGCATACTGCGTTGAGCATGTATGGCTCGCTTACAAAACGCTGGGAGGAAGGCGCGCGTCATGTTGCATCTGTGATCACATTGCACAACCTTCCATTTATGGGTCCAGACGTAACTGCCATTTTGGAAAATTATGGCGTTAAACTTGCGCAAACAGACCTGCCCGATTGGGCGCGTGTGATGCCTTTGCCTTTGGGTTTGTGGGCTTCAGATGCGATCGTGGCTGTTTCACCAACGTATGGCAGGGAAATACTCACACAGGAATACGGTTGTGGGCTGGATGAATTTTTACGCTCGCGCAGTGAGACTGTCAGCGGTATCTTAAATGGATTGGATATAGATTCATTTAATCCCGCAAATGATCCTGCTTTGGGCGCTAATTTTGATATTTATTCACTCGAAAAACGGGCGGCAAATAAAAAATTATTACAGGAAAGACTCGGCTTGCCATGCGAGTCTGAAACGCCCCTGCTTGCGACGGTCTCCCGCATGGATGTGCAGAAGGGTATAGACCTTGTCTTTACCGCGCTTAAGAATATGAAAAAATCGAATTGGCAGGCAGTCATTCTGGGGACAGGCGATCCTAAATTGGAAGAAGCCGCAATGAAATTACAGGCTTTGTATCCTGAGCGGGTCAAAGTGGAAACCCGTTACGATGCAACTCTTGCCCGTCAAATTTACGCAGGCTCGGATATGTTCTTAATGCCCTCGCGCTACGAACCTTGTGGACTTTCGCAAATGATTGCCATGCGCTACGGCTGTGTCCCGGTGGTGCGCGCCGCTGGAGGGTTGAATGATACGGTGGTGCATGGCAAAACAGGTTTTGTCTTCGAAAAGATTCATCACATGTCTTTGGTCGCCGCAATCAATTCTGCGTTGAAGGTGTATGCAAAACAGGAACAATGGCAGTCCATTCAACGCGCGGGCATGGCTCAGGATTTTTCCTGGGAAAACTCCGCTAAAAAATACGTTGAACTTTATCAATCCCTCATCAAAAAATCGTGACCTTCAAACGCTCCTCCGGCATCCTCCTTCATCCCTCTAGCCTGCCAAGCCCCTATGGTATCGGCGACCTTGGCCCGCAGGCATTTCGATTTGTTGACTGGCTTTCTTCCACTGGTTGCAAACTCTGGCAGGTGCTCCCGCTTGGTCCCACTGGATACGGCGATTCCCCCTATCAATCTTTTTCTGCGTTTGCAGGCAATCCATATTTGATCAGTCCTGATGATTTGCTCGCAGACGGCTTGCTGACTCAGAATGATTTGGATGAGATGAAAGACCTGCCCGCCTCTCATGTGGACTTTGGCATGGTCATCCCTCGCAAGCTTGATCTTCTGCAAAAGGCATTTTCCAACTACCAATCCCACCCCGAACATTTGCGCCCAGCCTTTGATTATTTCTGCGCAGAAAATACTGCCTGGCTGGATGATTACACCCTTTTCATGGCCCTGAAAGAATCCAACGGCGGCGGCGCATGGAATGGCTGGTCCGAACCGTTGCGGGCGCGCAAAAAAACTGCATTGCGCAAAGCGCAGAAAGAACTTGCTGAAACTGTTTTGCGTTATGCGTTTTATCAATTTATATTCTTTCGTCAGTGGAATAAACTGCGCGCGTATGCAAATGAACGTGGTATTCAGATCATTGGCGATCTTCCAATTTTTGTTGCCAATGACTCTGCGGATGTCTGGGCGCATCCTGGATTATTTTATATGGATAAAGCGGGAAACCCTACAGTTGTAGCTGGCGTCCCACCCGACATTTTTTCTCCCACCGGACAGTTATGGGGCAATCCGCTCTATAACTGGAATGTGCATAAAAAAGATGGTTATGCCTGGTGGCTTTCACGTGTACACTCTTCTTTGCTGACCTTTGATATTTTACGCTTTGACCATTTCCGCGGGTTTGCGGGCTATTATGAAATCCCTGCGAAACATAAAACTGCGGAGCTTGGACGCTGGGTCACTGGACCCGGCAAAGACCTGTTCCGTGCCATTGACAAATACCTCGGTGACGGTTTGCTAACTCATAGGACAGGTCTGCCATTTATTGCAGAAGACTTGGGACTGGTTACGCCCGATGTCATCGAATTGCTTGAAGCCTTCAATCTGCCTGGCATGAGAGTGTTGCAGTTTGGATTTTCAGGTCCCCACAATCCATTCCTTCCCCATAATTATGTTCCCAACTGTGTGGCGTACACTGGCACGCATGACAATGACACCGCAAGTGGATGGTTCGCGACAGCCGAACCGCATGAACGTGAATTTGCCCAGCGCTACCTGCGCGTTGACGGAAGTGATTTCGCTTGGGATCTGATCCGCACAGTGTGGGCTTCGGTTGCAGATATCGCCATTACGCCCATGCAGGATATACTAAGTTGCGACGGAGATGCCCGCATGAATTTCCCAAGCAAATTGGGCGGCAACTGGGGTTGGCGAATGAAAGACGACGATATAAATGATGACTTATCTGGAAAATTACGCGATATGAACTGGTTGTATTTGAGATAAAAAGTGAGAAGTAAAAAGGACTGCAAAAGCAGTCCTTTTTACTTCTCACCCATCACTTTTCACTTTTTCTCTGTCAAATTCACCACAATTGCATTGCTGGCTTTGACTAAATTTTCAGGCGAGATCATGATCTCTTCGCCCCATTGACCTCCACCCGTGCCGAGAATCGGTTCGTTGAGCAGACTCGCTTCGAGGAAGGTTCTGAAATTGACTGGCTGCCAGCTAAAAGCGGGGATGGAGCCGATAATATATCCCGTTGTTTCCTTAACCACTTCGGGCGCAGCCATCTGAATATTGCGCGAACCAATCGCTTTCTTCAAATTTCCAGAGATCGCATTCTGGTCGCCGCCAAGCATGACGAGCACGCGTTCGCCTGTATCCACTTGAAAGATGAGCGTCTTCACGGCTTGCCGCTCAGAGAAGCCCAACACATGTGCCACGTTTGCCGCGCCTTTCTCTGTTTCAGGTGAGAAGCTGCGTGCTTCGTATGGAATGTTGAGTTGATCTAAGTAAAGATGGGAGGGAAGTTTCATAGTGCGAGTCCTTTGCAGATGATTTGAATGATTTCTTCCGGTGTTTGAATGATGTTTATTACAAGCGCGTCTTGAGGTTCTTCCAGAATTTCAAATTGACTTGCCAACAATTTCACGGGCATGTAATGTTCCGCGCGATTTTTCAAACGAACTTCGATTTCTGAATATGTGCCTTTCAGGTAAATAAATTTAACTTGTTCATCAACCTTGAGCAAGGCGCGATACGATTCTTTTAGAGCGGAGCAAGCTAGTACAAACGGTGTCTCAACCTGTAGGTTATTGTGGATTAATTCCTGCAAGGATGTCAGCCATGAGGCGCGATCGTGATCGGTAAGCGGCATCCCGTGCGACATTTTTTCGCGATTGGTTTCGGTGTGGAAATCGTCCGCATCATAAAATTTCCAGCCAAGTTTATTTGCCAGAAGTAAACCAATTGTGGTCTTTCCACTGCCAGCCACACCCATGAGAATAATTGCGTACGTCATTTGTTTCTGGATGCGAGATAAATACCCGTCAAAATAAAAACGCCGCCAATCATGGTTGCAAATGTTGGTCTTTCACTCAAAATGAAAAACGCCAGGATTGCCGAACCAATCGGCTCGCCGAGTGTGGTCACGGCGACTAGCGCGGCGGGCATATATTTCAACGCCCAATTATAAGTGGAATGCCCGATCAGTTGTGGAAGCGCTGCGAGCAGGAACATCCAACCGTAGGTTTTTGGCTCGTACCCAAACGGAGTATTGCCTGAGGCGAACATGATGATAATCAGCGCCACTGCGGCGAAGCCATACACCATGAAAATGTAGGGGACAAGCGAAATGTTTGCGCGTAATTTCCTGCCGATGATCAAATAGCCCGTCACCGTCCACGCGCCAAGCAAAGCCAGAAAGTTGCCCAGCATCGCGCGACCTTGCAGGATATCTTGCAGAGCGGGGCAGGATATCCCGACATTCCAAACGCACGCATCAGACAACCCGACAATTGCTCCGCCTACGAGCGACAGTCCCAACCCGATCATGGCGGTCTTTGCGAGATGTTCCTTCAACAGCATCGGCGAGAGCAACGCCACCCACAGCGGACCTGTGCTCACAAACACCACCGAACTTGCCACGCTGGTATATTCGAGAGACGATATCCAGGTGGCAAAATGCAAGGCGAGGAAAATGCCCGAGAAAGCGCCAAGCAGGATCTCGTTAAGTGTGAGGCGTTTTAATTCCTCAAGATGTTTGGTGATCGCAATCGGCGCAAGGATCAGAGTCGCAAAGGTCAGGCGTAAAGCCGCAATCACAAGCGACGGCGCGCCGTCATTTTGCGCGAAGCGGATAAAGATGCTTGCAGTGGATACTGCGAGTATGGCGATCAGGATCGCAAAGGGAAGCAGGAACTGGGCGCGTTGATTCATAATGGCGTAGAGTTTACCGCAAATGGATGTTGCTGGCTAAAACTTGCCATTCGGCATAAGGTATGCTAGCATGCTGGTACACACTTATCAAAAAGGAGAATAAAAATGTCTAATATCAAAGCTGAAATTGCAGGGTTGGTTACCAAGAAAGTGGGAATTCCCGCTGATAAAGCGTTGCTGGCTGTGGATGTGGTCTTGAACTTTGTCAAGCAAAAACTGCCGCCCACGTTTGCTGGTGAATTGGACGCCATTCTCGCTGGGAATGTTGACCTGAGCGACGGCATTGGGCTTGACGACGCGGCGGGACTGCTTGGCGGGTTATTCGGCGATAAGAAGTAATTCCCTGTGTTTTGAATACCTAAATATCGCTGTATCCACAAAGGATACAGCGATATTTTGTTTTTGCCTAATGAATTATATGATATTTGTATAAAAATTATCCAATTTCTTGCGAGTATTCTTGGTTAGGGGTAAAATAAATTTACAACTTCAGAGGTTGTAATTCTACAAAATAATATTTACCAATTTTCAAGGAGATAAAAATGGCATTCGAACTTCCCAAACTTGCTTATGCGTATGACGCATTAGAGCCGCATATTGATGCGCGCACAATGGAAATCCATCACACCAAACACCACAACACCTATGTCACCAATTTGAACGGCGCAGTAGACAAGACCCCCGAACTGGCTGGTAAATCACTCGAAGCCATGCTTGGCGATTTAAACGCTGTGCCGGAAGGCGTGCGTATGGTTGTTCGCAATCATGGCGGTGGTACGTTTAATCACAATTTGTTCTGGGAAGTCATGGGTCCCAACGCTGGCGGCGCGCCAAAAGGCGAATTAGCCAAAGCGATTGACGCATCCTTTACTTCATTTGATGCTTTCAAGGTCGAATTCGAAAAAGCCGCCACAACCCGTTTTGGCTCAGGTTGGGCTTGGCTCGTGAAAAAGGGCAGCGGACTCGCTGTGGTCTCCACTGCCAATCAGGATAGCCCTCTTTCCGATGGATTCGCCCCGATCATGGGCTTGGACGTGTGGGAACATGCCTATTATCTCAAGTATCAAAATCGCCGCCCTGAATACATCACCGCATTTTGGAACGTCATCAATTGGGATGCGGTTGCCTCACGTTACGCAGCAAAATAATAAAATTCGCTTTTTTGGTTTCCATATAATTCCACTAGGAGAACTATCCTATGACTCATGTCATTACTAGTTTATGCGTTCGTGACCGCGGTTGCGTTGAAGTATGTCCCGTGGAGTGCATTATCCCCGGTCAACCGGCAGACGGGTGGCCGATGTTGTACATTGATCCGGATACCTGTATTGATTGTGGTGCTTGTGTGCCAGAATGCCCGTTTGGGGCCATCTTCCCCGAAGATGAAGTCCCTGCCGCATATACCGCCAAAGGCGGCGAGTATATCAACAAGATCGGTCTCAGCGGCCATTTCGAAGGCTCCAATCATCATGGCAAAACTGTTGTACTTGAAACCACCAAACAACTTGCCGCCGGTGAAACTGTTGACCTCACCCCGGACATCAAAGTCAATGGTGATTTTTTCACGGCTGGTCCCGGTTATTCCGCCAAAGACAGCGATCAGGGTTCTTAATTCATCTTCAATCAAAAAAGGTCAGGCGTAAAAGCCTGACCTTTTTTGATTCCTGCTTTGTTATTGATTAAGCGCCGCGTTGAGAATGGCATCTCCAATATAAGTAGCGAGAAAAATATTATTTTCTTCCAACGTGACAACCAACACCAATGGCGTGCCTTTCCAATCAGGGAGAGTGCCGGCCAATAACCATGTGGTGATGTTATCGTCCGTGCTTGCCTGACCGATATGACTCCAATATGATTTACCTTGCACGATGAATGACAAAGCCGCTTCATTCGCCGCCTCAGCCTGTATCACCTCAATGGGCATTCCCTCGGCTGAAAGCACCACCCATCCCTGCTCGGGTGTGTTTACTGCTGTTGCAATGCGCGGCGTAGGTATCATGCCGTTATGACTTAATAATGCTGCGGCAAGACCCGCCTGCAACGGACTCACTTTCAAGTTTTCCACTGAATGATCCACTGTATCAAACGCCACCGGCATGTTTAATGCGGGCGCTTGATACAAACCCAGTTCCTGATAATATGTGTTAAGTTCAAAATCTGTCGGCTGTGTCTCTCCAAACTTCGCGCGGATGAGCGGCAGCAGGGATGTACCAATTGGATACAAGCCTTGTGTGGCACGGTTCACTAGCGGCGCAGATGGGTTTTGTGCCAGCGCTTCACCTTCTTCACTTAATTTATTTGGGTCATAAGTTGGATGGGAAGACATGGCGAGAATCTCACCTGTTTCGGCGTTCATCAAAATAATTGCGCCTGCATGACCGCCCAACAGTTGATCTGCTTTGGATTGCAGCGCGAGGCTTAAACTCAGGCGCACGTCCAAACCGGGCGGGGGAGTGCCGTAGAGCAAATGGTCCCACCAAACGAGGCTGGATGGATTTCCCTGCAAGCCGCGCAGGTAATCATCAAGCGATGCTTCGAGACCCGCTTGTCCGTACACAGGATGCGTGTATCCAACAATAGAGGCGAGGTCGGGGTAAAGATAAGTGCGTTGGTATTTTCCGCTTTCACCTTCAGTAATACTGATCGGCTGGTTATTTCTGTCCAGTAATTCGCCGCGCGGCACATAGCGATCTGCAATGGAGCGGCGCGGATTGTCTGTGCGGTTTAGCAAATCTGGCGCGCGGACGATTGCCCACCATGCGCTGGTCAATGCGATGGCAGTGAGTCCCAGGGCAAGTATCCCAGCCAGGAGGATGTATGGTTTTGGATCATGCAAAGGGGCAGGCTCGCTGTCTTCCACGTTGCTGATGATGAGCAGGAGAAACAAGGCGATGTAGGAGGTCAATAACGATGAGCCGCCGTAGGAAACGAAGGGTAACGTTACGCCTGTCAGTGGAAGCAGGCGCAAATTTCCGCCAATGATGAGCAGGCTTTGGATGCCGAGATAGGTCACTATGCCGGCTGCCAGGTAGCGGCGGAACCTGTCCATTGCGCGCAGGGAGGAGATCAAACCTCGGGCGAGGATCAACCAGATGGTGGCTAGCAGGCCTATCGTCCCGATAAGCCCCGTTTCTTCCGCAATCGCCGCAAAAATAAAATCCGAAATTGCTACGGGTACGAGAAGCGGACTTCCGATCCCGATGCCGCGTCCGATGACTCCTCCGTTTGCGACCGCAAGAAGCGATTGCACGATCTGGTAGGATTTGCCCGTTGGGTCTGCCCAGGGGTCAAGCCAGCCTTCCACGCGGATGTGAATGATGTCGATGTAAAAATAACCGATTACCAGTGCGGCAGTCAAAAAGAGCGCCGCGCTTAATAAGACGCGCCGCTTGCCGGTGGCTAGGAAAATGAAGATGGTGAAAATACATATAAAAATGGAGGCTGTGCCAAGGTCGCGTTGAACGAGCAGAAGTAAAAGGGCGAGCCCTGTGACGACCAGTGTGGGGATTAGCAGGGGCAGGGATGATAAACGGATGTTGATGTGGTCTGCGAGATATGCGGAAAGGTAAATGACCAATAATAGCTTGAGCGGCTCTGAGGGTTGAAAATAAATGCCACAGCAACCCAGCCATAAGCGTGGTCCAATTCCAAGCGGATTTGTGCCAAGGAGGAGTGTGAGTGCGGTGATGAGTAATCCGCTGCTGAGCAGTATATATTTATAGCGTCTGAAAAAGGAAATGATTTTTTGCTGGTAGTACAAAGCAAAGATGAAAACGATAATGCTTACCCCGAACCAGATTGTCTGGCGTATGCCGAATTGTTCATCCAAACGCCAGATGGTCAGCAATCCCCAGCCGCTGAGCAATGCCGCAGCCGGCAGCAGGTAGGGATCGCGTTCCGGTAAATATTTGACAGTCGCGCGATGCGCCAGGTTGGTTAACACGATCCAGGCAAGGAAACCTGCCCAATGCGAGAGACGGTAATCCACATCCCATATGCGTTCACGCACAGCGGGCGACAGCGTGAGGATCGTGGATTGAATAAAGAGAAAGAACGCCGCCCAACGTAAAAGGAGACTCTGGGTTTTGTCATGCATGGTTTAATGTTGCATCATTTTTGATTTGTAAGTTGACAGTCACTGCTTCAATTGCTCAATATGACCTTTATCTGTCATTGTGAATACTGCCTATTTAAGATATTTACCAACCAGCAAGTCAAGTTTATTGCGCGTTTCGACGGGGATGACTTTGGGGTCTGTGATTAGCGCGGAGGATAGTGCCTGTCCGCATTCACAAGAGCGCTCGGCTTTTAATCCGCGAACCAGATTGCGAATTGCTTCCTGCGCTTTTTGAGTATTTTTATTTAGAGTTTGGATGACCATTTCAACGGTCACGGGGGATTCGTTTTCGTGCCAGACATCGTAGTCGGTGACATGCGCCATGGTTGCGTAGCACAGTTCCGCTTCGCGGGCGAGAAAAGCCTCGGGGGCGGCAGTCATGCCGATAATGGACATGCCCCACGCGCGGAATGCATTTGATTCTGCTCTCGTGGAAAAGCGCGGACCTTCTATCGTAATGAAAGAGCCGCCGCGATGCGTGACTGCGCCTGTTGCGCGCACTGCTGCTTCGACCATATTTGAGAGATCGTTGCAAAACGGATCGGCAACGCCTACGTGCGCTACCATCCCCTCGCCGAAGAACGAGCGAATACGATCTTTGGTGTTATCGAAGATGTTGTCTGGAATGACAATATGCCCTGGCGCATAATCTTCGCGCAGCGAGCCGCAGGCGCTGATGCTAATCACACGTTCCACGCCGAGCGATTTCAAAGCATAAATATTTGCGCGATATGGAACCTCACTGGGTGTGATGTGATGTCCATTTCCGTGCCGCGCGAGGAATGCCACGCGTGTGTTTTCCAATGTGCCGACCACAATCGGGGCGCTGGTTTTTCCAAACGGGGTGGCTACGTTATATTCTTTTGTGTCTTGCAAACCCGGCATGTGATACAGCCCGGATCCGCCTATGATCGCGATGGATACTTTTTCAGTCATGCCTTTTCTCCAATCTTTGCGTGGGTGATACGAGAGTGTTTGTCGAAAGATTCACGATCAGACGTGTATCGCCGCATTGTATTTCATCACCGGCGGTCAGCACGGTGGGCATTGTGATGGCAATTTTATTCAGGGTTGTCCCATTTGTAGAAGAGAGGTCTTCCAGCCACCATTGGTTGTGATGATAGGTTAATTGCGCGTGACGAGTGGATACTGTATCGTCAATCAAGGGGATATCGCAACCTGGGTCGCGTCCAAGTGTGATCTCAGACTCAGTGAAATTTTTTATAATAGGCGCGGCTCGTCCATGACGGACGGTGAGGTTAATATTCGGAACGCGGCGGTTTGCAAGCGAGAAACCTTGTCTTTGTATTTCCCGCCATAATACAAATAACGCCCAGCCCAAAAAGCCGTACAGGGCGAATGCCAGAATGAGACGCAGAACCAGTATGATCGAGCCGCTCATTTTTTCTTTAATCTTGCTGTGGAATGGTCTTTTAATATTGCCGTCGGCCTATCCGTTGCGGAATTTGGCAAAGGAGCGGTATCTTTCAGGTCAGGGTGGGGAGGCGGGTTATCCTGTCCAAATATAAGCGCTACACCAGCCAGTGAGATCACGTCGCCAGGATAAAGCACTGTCTGGCTGGCGCGTTGCCCGTTTACAAAAGTACCGCCGGTGGAGTTCAGGTCGAATACCACGAACCTGCCTTTGATTGCGCGTAATTGAGCGTGATTGCGGGAAACTCGCGGGTCGTCAATAATGAGTTGGTTATCCAGCCTGCGACCAATATTAACTACAGGGAGCTTTAAAGGAAACACCTTGACCCCTTCCACGATTAAAAAGGCGTTTTCGGGTAATTTGCTGTAATCCTCGAGTTTTCCAGTATTAAGGGGGCTTGCATTTGTTTCAGCCATAGATTCAATCCGATGGGACGCTACAATCTGAGCATCACCTAAAGAAAGTTTTTCATTTGTTGTAATGGTGATTGTTGGCGTTATTGTAATCCGAAACCCTGCTTCCTGTGTCACCGTGGTGATGGAATGTAATAAGATTGCAAGTAATTGCTGGTTCTGCCATTTGTCAGAATCGTCAGGATGCATGATTAAAGTGAACACATTGGGCGCGATCACTGAACCATCTTCCAATGTTATGGTATTAAGTTGGATCGCCGCCGCCAGTTTCTGAACTATGACATCTTCCACTTTTCTGCCAGGCAGGATGTTTAGTAAATCCACTTCAATCAGTGATTGCAACCGCGCTTCGAGTTCTTTTAGATTCATGCTCGCTCAAGAAAAGCCATTAAAGGCCCAGGTTGCAATTTTTGCATTTTTTATCGCCAGGTTGAATAACATATCCGCAGTTTCGACAGGTGTTTGGCTGCTTGTTTCCTAGCGGCGCTCCACAGGCAACGCAGGAAGGTTCGCCAACCGGGTTTGCCGCGCCGCAGTAATCACACTCTATTCTCTTCAATCGATCCGATAATTCAGTGGAGACTCCAGCCGCCCGCGCCGACTGAGCGATTACCTGCCATATGCGTTCGCTGATCTGCAAGTTCTCAATATCCTGGGCAATATCATCCAACCGCCCAAGCAGGCTGAAAGGGTTACGTAAAGCCGTCAGCGCGCTCATTCCCAAACTGGCGGCTACTCCCATCCATGCCTGTTGTCCCAATTCAACCATGATGCCGTCTTCCATTTTTTGAATGGAGACAGTGATCGCTGTTTGCCCGCCAGACATTGAACCCGGTCTTGTACCGATCTGCATGACCATCTTATCGCTTTGCCCAAGCGTTTGAGCGCGTAAGTTTCCTTGATTAAACTCGCCCAGCAAGGCTTGCGCAATATCCACTGGTTTAATGCTTCCGTGAAAGATTTTTCGTTCCATGAAGTAGATTATAATCGCCTTTGCGATTCTCCTTAAGAGTGACTACGAAATGAAGCAAATCAGGTTTCACCCTGCCATCTTGACCATACTCACAGCCCTAATTTTTCTGGGGACGTTTTTTGCGTCTACTTCACCTGTTGTGCTGGCTCTACAACTGACGGCTACCCCCGCCGCTGATGCAGGTATGTACGTCAAAGTCATCACTGAAGAGCCGCAAATTAATGTGCGCATGGGACCGAGTTCTTCCGTCTATCCTATTGTTGGAACCTTACTAACCGGTTCAACAGTTCCTGCGCTGGGCAGATCACCGGGCGGAGATTGGATCAAGATCGAGTATCCGGGCGCACCAAATAACTCAGGTTGGGTATACTCTCCGCTTGTTCAAGTTTCCCCAGGCACATTGCGGATCGTAGAGCCGCCTCCTACGCCGGTTCCGCCTGCGACTTCTACAATTGACCCAACGTTGGCTGCGCAGTTTAACATTATCCCTACGAATACACGGCTGCCAACTTTTACCCCGCCGCCTTCATTAATTGTCCCATCTTTTACCCAGGCGTCCGGTGCAAGTTCCGCGTACCCTGTCTCATTGGGACTGGTTATCCTTGGACTTGTGATTCTCGGAAGCATTGGCTTCCTGCTCTCCTTATTTTTGCGGCGATAGTCACATGCTATTCACGCGTAAGATCAGTTTTTTTGTATTCTTGATGTTGATGCTTGGGGGCATGCTGCTGACATTCTATGCCCCTTTACAGCCTTCAGCTTTTGCCCAACAACCAACGGGTTCTGTTCCAACCGTGACGGGGACGCCGCAAGGTGTAATTGTTGCCTTGTACCTTGACCGTCCACAGGAAGATGTTTACTCTGGTCCCAGTTCCTACCTCTACCCGCGCGTTGGCGTCTTGCTGGCGGGACAGGAAATGCCCGCATATGGTATTTCTGAAGATGGAAATTGGGTACAGATCTACTACCCGGGTGTTCCTGATTCTGTTGCCTGGGTATATGCGCCTTACGTCAAGATAGTAAAAACCGGTCAATTGCCCAAACTGGATACCCCGCCAACGCCGACTGCAGCTTCAACGCCTGTGATTGATATTAATCCAACATTGGTTGCGGCATTTATCACTCCCGTTATTTCCACCCGTTTGCCAACATTCACGCCCCCCGCACCGTTGATCATTGCAACATTTGTTGATGATGCATCGGCTGTTAATCGCATACCTATGGGCTTGTTGATCTTTGGCTTTGGCTTTATCGGCGGATTAGGCGCATTGATCTCGTTCCTGCGCGGACGATAAACCAGCTTGTCTTGCAAATTAAACAAAAAAATGACCGAAACAATTCGGTCATTTTTTTTATTTGTTTCTTTTATTAGTTATTGCACGAACACGAACCACCGTCACTACCACAACCGCCGCTTCCGCAACTGCTGCCTTCGCTGCTGCCACACCCACATGCGGATTCGCCATGTGCGTGACCTTTTGCCTGGGCACTTGGGCTGTTGACTGAAAAGCCAGCGCCGTGCTGAGCATCATTCACGAAATCAATCGTAGCTTCGCGCAAATAATCAATGGAAATGTTATCCACGACAACCTGTACGCCGTTGGAATCGAAGGTCGTATCCACCTCGCGGAAATTGTTATCAAGCGCCATGCCGAAGTTGACGCCAGAGCATCCACAGCCGCCGCTTGCAACATACACGCGCAAAGCATAGCCTTCAAGTTTGCGCTGTTCGAGAATATCTTTCACCGCCTGGCTTGCCGCGGGGGTCAAGGTAAAAAGTTTTGTTTCAATTTCCTGGAGCATGTTTTTCTCCTTTATAGGTACGTCTAATTTTGATAAATATTATCAGATTTGGAGGGCGATGTCAAACTTTTGACTGACATTAATTTTCTAGTACCTTGAAAGTTAAATGCTTGCACAAAAAACAAGGATGTTAGGCGAGATGATAGGCGAGGGTCGGAATCACCACCATCTCACGCAACTTCAAACCCATCGCGGCAGCCTGACAGCCAAA
>Ga0105047_10008948_pt1 | contig 16578 bp, 19 predicted proteins | sample MAT04_FD_78384 | JGI IMG/M metagenome (GOLD analysis project Ga0105047, IMG submission 78384) | Freshwater microbial communities from Lake Fryxell liftoff mats and glacier meltwater in Antarctica - MAT-04 (megahit assembly) | ecosystem: Environmental > Aquatic > Freshwater > Ice > Liftoff...
AGGCCCAGACTTGCGCGCCAAATCCGCCCAGACTTGCTTACTGCGGCCCTCTGCGGGCTCGGCCGGGAGCTTTTTCAGGCCCATTCTTGGGCTGTCCGATGGCGTTTGAAAATCCTATTCGCCAGCCGCGCGAAGCCGGATGCGTGGCGCGTCAGCTGCCCGGTCAGGTACACGTCGCTGCTGATCTGCACCATGACGCCTTCCACCGGCGTGTCCTTGCCCAGCCCGTCGTGCCGCACCGTCAGCGCGACTGCGGCGTGGATCGCGTCTTCGAGCTTGCGCAGCGTTGTGCGGATGGTCTTGCGCATCTCGGGCGTCAGCGCGTCGGCCTTTGGTTGCCCCATTCAAGCGGAGGGTCATAGCCCCGAGCGCGTCTGCACATTCATGGGCAAAAACATGGGCAGAAAAGCGAAGCGGGCCGAAAAGGCCCGTGTTTTCTAGCTTCCTGGCGGAAGCTGTGAGATTCGAACTCACGGAGGGTATAACCCCTCGCCGGTTTTCAAGACCGGTGCCTTAAACCGCTCGGCCAAGCTTCCAATGCGGCGATTTTAGCCGGCCGTGAGCATGCCGCGTTGCTCTATGAAGGAAACGACTTCGGCTAGCCCCTGCTGGGTGCGCAGATTGGTCATGACGAAAGGTTTGACGCCGTCGCCGCCGCTGATGGCGCGCATGCGCCGGGTGTCGGCTTCCATCACCGACAGGCTGGCGCCCACGTAGGGAGCCAGGTCGGTCTTGTTGATGACGAAAAGATCGCTCTTGGTGATGCCCGGGCCGCCCTTGCGCGGGATCTTCTCGCCGGCGGCCACGTCGATGACATAGATCGTCAGGTCGCTGAGTTCGGGGCTGAAGGTGGCGGCCAGGTTGTCGCCGCCGCTTTCGATGAAAACGATGTCGGCGTCGGGGAACTCGCCGAGCATGCGGTCGATGGCTTCCAGGTTGATGGATGCGTCTTCGCGGATGGCGGTGTGCGGGCAACCGCCTGTCTCGACGCCCATGATGCGCTCGGCCGGAAGCGCGCCGCTGACCGTCAGGATGCGCTGGTCTTCCTTGGTGTAAATGTCATTGGTGATGGCGACCAGATCATATTTTTCGCGCATGGCCTTGCACAGCATCTCCAGCAGCGTGGTCTTGCCGGATCCGACCGGGCCGCCGATGCCCACGCGCAGCGGCGGCAGCTTGCGGGTGCGGTTGGCGATATGGTGCAGGGCAGATGGTGTCATGATCGGAAAAGCCTCGAGTATTGGGTTTCGTGTTGGGCCGACAGAATGGCCAGCATCGGCGCGAAGGCCTGCCTGCTGCGGTCGTCACGCGCCATGGCATCTGCAACAGCGCTGGTGATCTGATTGGCCAGGTCGGCAAGGATCCGCTGCCCCGCATTCTGACCCAGCGGTACAGCCTTGACCGCCGCCTGCACCATGTTCTCTGCCCAGCCGAAGGCGTAGCTCGACAGACAGTCGGCCACCGATGCGCCGGTCAAGGATGCAGCCAGCGCGAACGCGACCGGGTAGGTCGGCAATGCGCAATGTCGGCTCAGCGCGATCACGTCGGAATCGGATGCTGCATGCGCGTCATCGTTGGCGGCGCCGACATGCTGGTTGCGCAGCCAATCCATCATCGAGCGTCCCATCTGTTCGGTCTGCAGGCGCAGTTCGCTTGACTCGCGGGTTTGCAGCACCCAGTCATTCAGAGTGTGCACGCGCGCCAGATCCCGGGCACGCCAGGCGAGCACTGCTTGCGCCACCAGCGCCAGATCGGAACGGGCCAGCGTCAGTTGCAACTGGTCCTGCAGCCAGGCACTGACGGCGGCAGGTGTGCGCAATCCGGTGCGGTCGATCGCAGCCTCCAGTCCTTCCGAATACGAGAATCCTCCGATCGGCAGCGCGGGTGATGCCAGCCACATCAGGCGCACCAGATCGCTGGTAAGCGCCGGTGACGCCTCGGCGGCAGGGGCCAGCGCTGATACGTTCGAGTCGCTGTGCATCAGTGGCCGTGTGGCTTGTGGGGATGGTCGTGGCCGGCGTGGGAGTGGCCATCGCCGTGTGGTGCGTGCACATGCGCATGGCCCTGCGCAGAATAGGCGCCGCCCTCGGGTTCGAACGCCAATGTGTCCTCGCGTACGATCAGGTGCATGGCCCGCAGCATGTCGGCCAGCACATGGTCGGGCTCGATCTTCAGATGATCGCGTTGCAGTTCAATCGGCACATGGCGGTTGCCCAGATGGTAGGCGGCGCGCGTCAGGTCGAACGGCGTGCCATGTTGCGGGCAGTGGCTTATATGCAGCACGGGCTGCTTGGCTGCGATCACCCGTACCAGTGTGCCGTCTTCCAGCACCAGCACGTCGCCACCGCGCACGACTGTGCCGCGCGGCAGGAACACGCCGATGCTGCGCCCGCTGGAATCGGTGGCATCGAAGCGGCTTTTCTGACGGATGTCCCAGTCCAGTTCGATGGCCGGCGCGCGTTTGATCAGCACCGGTGCCAGGCCGGCGCCTTGGGGCATGCGTTTGTTGGCAGTCAACATGATGGGGTGGGTTGATTCTGGTGAAGCAAAGGTTTGATATTACAGTCGTTATAACTTTGCGAGATTGTGATGTCCGTGCTCAAGCTGACCCAAATTGGAAACTCCGTGGGAGTCATTTTGCCCAAGGATTTGTTGGCCAGGATGAAGGTCGAGAAAGGCGACAGCCTGTTCTGGACCGAGGCTGCTAACGGCGTAACCTTGACGCCATATGATCCACAACTCGATGCACAACTGAAGGAAGGCCGCGCATTCATGCGCGAGTACCGAGACACTTTCCACCAGCTGGCCAAATGACCCGATGGAAATGGGTCAACCGACAGGTCTTGCTGCTGCTTCATGACGAGAATCTCGCAGAGCACGGTGGTGCCAGTGGCCTGCGTGATGAAGGATTGCTCGACTCGGCACTGGCGAGGCCCTTGAACCTCGCGTTGTACGAAACGCCCGACGTTGCCGCCCTGGCTGCGTCTTATGGTGTCGGGCTGGCACGCAACCACCCGTTTGTCGATGGCAAAAAACGTGCTGCCTTTCTCGCGGTCGGCATGTTTCTCGTCCGCAACGGCCATCACCTGAAGGCTACCCAGGTCGATGCGACGCTGACGATGCTCGGCGTCGCCGCCGGAGACATCAGCAAGGCCGATTTCGCCATCTGGTTGCGCGCGCACATCCAGCCGGTTTGATACCGTCGTACGCATCTCGCCCACTCAGAACAGAAAATACCGCTGGGCCATCGGCAGCACGGTGGCCGCTTCGCAGGTGAGCAGCACACCATCTGCGCGCACCGCATAGGTCTGGGCATCGACTTCCATCACCGGCGTGTAGTGGTTGTGCACCATGTGGCTCTTGCGCACCGTGCGGTTTCCGCGCACCGCGCTCAGGGTCTTGGCCAGGCCATATCGTTGCCCCACGCCGTCTGCCAATGCAGCCTGCGAGACGAATGTCAGTGAAGACTTGGCAATGGCACCGCCAAACGCGCCGAACATCGGCCGGTAGTGCACCGGCTGTGGTGTCGGAATGCTCGCGTTGGGGTCGCCCATGGCGGCCAGTGCGATCGATCCGCCTTTGACCACCAGTGCCGGCTTGACACCGAAGAAGGCCGGCTTCCAGACCACCAGATCGGCCCATTTGCCGACTTCGATGGATCCGACCTCGTGCGCGATGCCGTGCGCCAGGGCCGGGTTGATGGTGTATTTGGCGATGTAACGCTTGACGCGTGTGTTGTCATGCTGTGGTGCGTCGCCGGGCAGCTTGCCGCGTTGCTGCAGCATCTTGTGCGCGGTCTGCCAGGTGCGCAGAATGACTTCACCCACCCGACCCATGGCCTGGCTGTCGCTGCTCATCATGCTGATGGCACCCAGGTCGTGCAATACGTCTTCGGCGGCAATGGTTTCCTTGCGAATGCGGCTCTCGGCAAACGCCAGGTCTTCAGCGATGGATGAATCCAGATGGTGGCAGACCATCAGCATGTCGACATGTTCGTCCAGCGTGTTGACGGTGTAGGGCATGGTCGGATTCGTGCTCGACGGCAGGAAGTTGTCAAACCCGACCACGCGCAGGATGTCGGGTGCGTGTCCGCCACCGGCGCCCTCGGTATGAAACGCGCACAAGGTCCGGCCCTTGGTCGCCGCAATCGTGTCCTCGACAAACCCCGATTCGTTCAGCGTGTCGGAGTGGATCGCCACCTGCACGTCGGTTTCTTCGGCCACGTCCAGGCAGTTGCTGATCGCCGCTGGAGTCGTGCCCCAGTCCTCGTGCAGCTTCAGGCCAATGGCACCCGCCTTGATCTGTTCGTGCAGCGCCTGCGGCAGGCTGGTATTGCCCTTGCCCAGGAACCCCAGGTTCATCGCAAACGCGTCTGCCGATTGCAGCATGCGCTCGATATGCCAGGCGCCCGGCGTGCAGGTGGTGGCCAGCGTACCGGTGGCAGGGCCCGTACCGCCGCCGAGCATGGTCGTGATGCCGCTGGCCAATGCCTCGTCGATCTGCTGCGGGCAGATGAAATGGATATGCGAGTCGATACCACCGGCCGTGACGATGCTGCCTTCGCAGCTGATGATCTCGGTGCCTGGCCCGATGATGATGTCCACACCGTCCTGCGTGTCGGGGTTGCCGGCCTTGCCGATCGCGTGAATGCGCCCGTCCTTGAGGCCGATGTCGGCCTTGACGATGCCCCAGTGGTCGATGATCAGCGCATTCGTCATCACCGTGTCGACCGCGCCCTGGGCACGGGCGCGCTGGCTTTGCGCCATGCCGTCGCGAATGGTCTTGCCGCCGCCGAATTTCACTTCCTCGCCATAGCTGCCAGCGCGCAGCGTGTGATCGGCTTCGACCTCTATCAACAGGTCGGTATCGGCCAGGCGCAGGCGGTCGCCGACGGTGGGGCCGAACATCTCCGCATAGGCGCGTCGTGAAATGCTGGCCATGGTTAGACTTCTGCCGCCGCAGTGTCCAGCGGCCCGTTGACTTCGGCGCGAAACCCGTACACCGCGCGCGCGCCGGCGTAGTCGAGCAGTTCCACTGTGCGTTGCTGGCCGGGCTCGAAGCGCACCGCCGTTCCCGACGCGATGTTCAGCCGCATGCCGCGCGCAGCGGCGCGGTCGAACTGCAGCGCGCCATTGGCCTCGGCAAAGTGATAGTGCGAGCCGACCTGGATCGGCCGGTCGCCCGTATTGCGCACCACCACCGTATCGGTACGCCGGCCGGTGTTGAGTGCATGGTCGCCGTCCAGCGGCAGCAGTTCTCCGGGGATCATGGCTTGCCACCACGTGACAGCCATACGGCGAAGATCAGCGCTATCCCCATGCCGATGAATCCCCATGTGTCGGTGGCGTGCCAGTGGCTGCCCTCGGGCAACCCGTGCCCCTGGTGGGCCAATGCCGGTGCGGCCATGTGCAGCAGCACGCCGGCGCGCAGGAGTCGTTTGGATAGTGTGTTCATGGCGTGGTTTTTAGACAATGGGTTGGTGAACGGTGACCAGCTTGCTGCCGTCGGGGAACGTGGCCTCGACCTGGATGTCCGGAATCATTTCGGCGATACCGTCCATGACGTCATCGCGGCACAAGATGGTGCGCCCGTCACTCATCAGCTCGGCCACCGTCTTGCCGTCGCGGGCGCCTTCCATCACGGCTGCGCTGATCAGTGCCACTGCCTCCGGGTAGTTGAGCTTGAGTCCGCGCGCCTTGCGCCGCTCGGCGAGCAGGGCAGCGGTGAACAGCAGCAGCTTGTCTTTTTCGCGCGGGGTCAGTTCCATGATCGGTTCTCTTGGCGGGGGCGGTCAAAACATTGTCACGCAAGTCGTGTGCCACCCGATTGCGTGCACTCTGGTTTGCGCGCGGTGCGTGCGCGGTGTTTTGGTGCATGTGCCGATCCCCATTGCGGTGCGGTGACGGTGCCGGCCTGGTGCTGACAACACACTGAACCGGGGCGCCCTGGCATCGACTCACATATGCAGTGGTGCGTTGTGCGCCGTGAGGCTTCTTGGTGCGGTGCAGCATCTGGCACGCGCCTTGCGTTGTCTGACCGAACCCAATCCCGGGCTTTGCTCTTTCAACGGAGAAAATCATGAATCGTCGGACACCGCTCAAACTCATCACCGCGTCCATCGCCTTGGGCTTTGGACTTTCGGGCGCCGCCTTGGCCCAATCGGGTGGCACCATCAAGGTCGGCATCCTGCATAGCCTGTCTGGCACGATGGCCATCTCCGAGACGGTGCTCAAGGACACCGTGTTGATGGCGATCGACGAAATCAATGCCAAGGGCGGCGTGCTCGGCAAGAAGCTCGAACCCGTCATCGTCGACCCGGCCTCCAACTGGCCGCTGTTCGCAGAAAAGACCAAGCAGTTGCTGGGTCAGGACAAGGTCTCGGTGATCTTCGGCTGCTGGACCTCGGTGTCGCGCAAGTCGGTGCTGCCCGTGGTCGAAGAGATGAACGGCCTGCTGTTCTACCCGGTGCAGTATGAAGGTGAAGAGCTGTCCAAGAATGTGTTCTACACCGGTGCGGCGCCCAACCAGCAGGCGATTCCTGCCGTGGACTACCTGATGAGCAAGGACGGCGGCGCGGCCAAGCGCTGGGTGCTTCTCGGTACCGACTATGTGTATCCCCGCACCACCAACAAGATTCTGCGCGCCTATCTCAAGAGCAAGGGCGTGAAGGACTCGGACATCGACGAGAAATACACGCCGTTCGGTCACAGTGACTATCAGACCATCGTTGCCGACGTCAAGAAGTTCTCTGCGGGCGGCAAGACCGCCGTGGTCTCGACGATCAATGGCGACTCCAACGTGCCGTTCTACAAGGAGCTGGGCAATGCCGGCCTCAAGGCAAAGGACGTGCCGGTGGTGGCGTTCTCTGTGGGCGAGGAAGAGCTGCGGGGCGTGGACACCAAGCCGCTGGTCGGTCACCTGGCCGCATGGAACTATTTCCAGTCGATCAAGAACCCGACCAACGATGCCTTCATCAAGAAATGGAGCGACTACGCCAAGGCCAAGGGCATTGCCGGTCACAAGGACAAGCCGCTGACCAACGACCCGATGGAAGCCACCTACATCGGCATCAACATGTGGAAGCAGGCGGTCGAGAAGGCCAAATCCACAGATACCGACAAGGTCATCGCTGCCATGGCGGGCCAGACGTTTGTCGCACCGTCGGGCATCACGTCCAAGATGGACGAGAAGAACCACCACCTGCACAAGTCGGTGTTCATTGGCGAGATCAAGGCGGACGGCCAGTTCAACGTGGTCTGGAAGACACCGGGGCCGGTCAAGGCCAAGCCCTGGAGCCCGTACATCGAAGGCAACGACAAGAAGCCTGACGAGCCGGCGAAGATGGAACTGGCCCAGAAGTAAGTCGGATCGCCGACCGCGCCGCTTGGCGGCTGTCAGGGCCGTGGGCCCGAGTTGCCACTGCGCGCGGACAGGCGCTACATGTCTTTTTGCGCTGCACGTGTCTGTTGCAGCGCCGCCCCGTGTCGGGTCATCGCAAGGAAAGTACGAACATGCTCCGGCGTCTGCTACAGGGTCTCGTGGCCGCATTGTTGTGGGCCGTCTTACCGGCGCAGGCCTTGACGGTGCAGGACGCGCTGGCGATATCCGTCGGCGAGACAGATGCGCGCATCGAGGCCATGAATCGTCCGCTGGCCGGTGCCGACGCGCGAACCCTGGCCTTGTTGCAGGCGTTGTCGGAAGACGCGGTCAAGGTGACAGCAGACAAGGTGTTCATCGTGCGGGGCGACAAGGCTTTCGATCCGGTCAGCGGGCAAGTGGTCGCTTTGCCCGAGGGTGCTGAAGATGCGATGGTCAACAACCGCCTGCGCGGTGAACTCGATTCCGCGATGGCTTCCATGAAGCTGCTCTCCAAGGATGTCAAGGTGCGCAGCGCAGCCGTGAACACCCTGCTCAGCGAGACAGACGAAACCAAGCTGCCACTGATCGAGAAGGCTTTGGCTGCAGAGTCGGACGACGGACTGCGCGAACAGCTGGAACAGGTACGCGGCGCCATCTTGTTGAGCAGCAGCGATGCCGGCAAGCGGCTCGACGCGGCGCGCCTGCTGGCGCAAGGCAAGAACCGTAACAGCAAAACCGTCTTGCTGGATCGATTGCGGGTCGAGGAAAATCTACAGGTCAAGGCGGCGCTGCAGGCCAGCCTGGTGCAGGTGGAAGAGCGATTGGCCTGGGGCAATCGGCTGGGTGCAATGTTCAGTGGCATCAGTCTGGGTTCGATCCTGTTGCTGGTGGCGCTTGGGCTGGCCATCACCTACGGCTTGATGGGTGTCATCAACATGGCCCATGGCGAGCTGATGATGGTGGGCGCCTATGCGACCTATGTCGTGCAGGGCATGTTCCAGAAATATCTGCCCACGGCGTTTGACTGGTATCTGGTGGCAGCCGTGCCGGTGGCATTTCTCGCCGCGGCGCTGATGGGTGCTGCGCTCGAGCGCAGCGTGATCCGGTTCCTGTACGGCCGGCCGCTGGAAACCCTGCTGGCCACCTGGGGTATCAGCCTGATGCTGATGCAACTGGCGCGCACGGTTTTTGGCGCGCAAAACGTGACGGTGGAGAACCCGAGCTGGATGAGTGGCGGTGTGCAGGTGCTGGGCAACCTCAGTCTGCCGTACAACCGACTCGTGATCGTGGCGTTCGCGTTCGCGGTTCTGCTGGCGGTTGCCTGGCTGATCGCGCGCACGCGCTTGGGCCTTTTCGTGCGCGGCGTCACGCAGAACCGGCCGATCGCCGCATGCATGGGCGTGAATACCGCGCGTGTCGACACCTATGCGTTTGCGCTCGGATCGGGCATTGCCGGACTGGCAGGTTGTGCACTCAGCCAGATCGGCAACGTCGGTCCGGACCTGGGTCAGAGTTACATCGTCGATGCCTTCCTGGTGGTGGTCGTCGGTGGCGTGGGGCAGTTGGCCGGCACTGTATACGCGGCGATGGGCCTGGGCCTGCTGAACAAGTTCCTCGAAGGCCAGACCGGCGCCGTGCTGGCGAAGATCGCGGTGCTGCTGTTCATCATCATCTTCATCCAGAAGCGCCCGCAAGGCATCTTCGCGATGAAGGGCCGGAGTGCCGAAGCATGAAGGCCGACGTCTCCAAACCCCTGGTGCAATTGCCGCAGCGCAGCCCCTTGCTGACGCGCAGCGGATGGTCGGGCTTTCTCGTCGCGGCCCTGATGGTTTGTGTGCTGGCCCCGATGCTCAACCTGTTGGTGCCCCCGGGCAGCCCGCTTCACATGAGCGACTATGCGGTGGCTCTGCTCGGCAAGATCATGTGTTACGCCATCCTGGCACTGGCCATGGACCTGATCTGGGGCTACACCGGCATTCTGAGCCTGGGTCACGGTCTGTTCTTTGCGTTGGGCGGATACGTGATGGGCATGTACCTGATGCGCCAGATCGGCCGCGACGGCAATTACAAGAGTGAGCTGCCTGATTTCATGGTGTTTCTGGACTGGAAGGCGTTGCCCTGGCAATGGGCTCTGAGCGACAGCTTCTTCGCCACGATGCTGCTGGTCGTGCTGGTGCCCGGTCTGGTGGCATTCGTGTTCGGCTACTTCGCGTTTCGCTCGCGCATCAAGGGCGTCTACTTCTCGATCATCACGCAGGCCATGACCTTTGCCGCGATGCTGCTGTTCTTTCGCAACGAGACCGGCTTTGGCGGCAACAACGGATTCACCGACTTCAAGCGCATCCTGGGCATTGCGATTGCCACACCGGGCATGCGCATGTTCCTGTTCGTGTTGACCGGATGCACCTTGCTGGGCTTCTTCCTGCTCGCGCGCTGGCTGGTACAGGCCAAGTTCGGTCGGGTGCTGCAGGCGATCCGCGATGGCGAGTCGCGCGTGATGTTCTGCGGCTACTCGCCGATGGGCTACAAGCTGGCGATCTGGACCATCTCGGCCGTGATGTGCGGCGTTGCAGGTGCCTTGTATGTGCCGCAGGTCGGCATCATCAACCCGAGCGAGATGAGCCCGGCGAACTCGATCGAGATCGCGATCTGGGCCGCGGTGGGTGGCCGCGCCAGCCTGATCGGTCCGATCATCGGCGCGTTCGTCGTCAATGGCGCCAAGAGCTGGCTGACCGTGGCCTACCCGGAGTTCTGGCTCTACTTTCTGGGCGCCTTGTTCATTGCTGTCACGTTGTTCCTGCCCAACGGCATCGTGGGTCTGGCGCGCAGATGGAAGCGGGGCGACCCATGACGCCTGACCTGTTGGAAGAAGGCACGCAGCGGCGCGAGCGCCTGCAGCAAGCCGCCACCAGCGGCAGAACCGAGTCGGGCGGGCGCCAGGCCGGCTTCTCGCGCATCGCAACACCGGGCGAGGTCGACATCACGCACGGGCGCATTCTGTATCTGGAGGATGTCAGCGTCAGCTTCGACGGATTCAAGGCCATCAACAATCTGTCGCTCGATATCGCGCCAGGTGAGTTGCGTTGCATCATCGGACCCAATGGTGCGGGCAAGACGACGATGATGGACATCATTACCGGCAAGACGCGGCCCGACGCCGGTACGGTGTTCTTCGGCAGCACGATCGACTTGTTGCGCTACAACGAGCCGCAAATCGCCCAGCTGGGCATCGGACGCAAGTTCCAGAAGCCGACGGTGTTCGAGCAACTCACGGTGTTCGAAAATCTGGAGCTGGCGCTCAAGACCGACAAGCGGGTCAAGCCGTCCATGCTGTTCCGGCTCGACTCGGCCCAGGCCGACCAGATCGCCGTGTTGCTGCACACCATCCATCTGGCCGACGATGTGGGCCGGCTCGCGGGCAACCTGAGCCATGGCCAGAAGCAGTGGCTGGAGATCGGCATGCTGCTGGTGCAGGATCCCAAGCTGCTGTTGCTCGACGAGCCGGTGGCCGGCATGACCGACGAGGAGACCGAGCGTACCGCGGAGCTGTTCCTCTCGCTCAAGGGCAAACATTCGCTGATGGTGGTGGAGCACGACATGAGCTTCATCCGCACGATCTCCGAGATCGTCACCGTGCTGTGTGATGGATCGGTGCTGGCCCAGGGTACGCTGGACCAGGTGCAGGCCGACGAACGTGTGATCGAGGTGTACCTTGGCAGATGATCCGAACAATGCGCCCTCTGTCGCAGCCAATGCGACCAGCGCGCCGCCGGTGTTGACTGTGCAAGGCGTGAATCAATATTACGGTGGCTCGCACATCCTGCGCGGGGTTGACCTGCAGGCGCGACTGGGCAAGGTCACGGTGATACTGGGCCGCAATGGCGTCGGCAAGACCACCTTGCTCAAGTCACTGATGGGCCTGGTGCCGATCCGCAGCGGCAGCATCGGCTTTGATGGCCATGACATCTCGCGTGCGCCGCCGTTCGCCCGTGCCCGGGCTGGCATCGGCTTTGTGCCCCAGGGACGCGAGATTTTCGCGCGCCTCACCGTCGAGGAAAACCTGCGCATCGGGTTGGCCTACAAGAGCGCCAGCACACCGATCGACCCCGAGTTGTACGAGCTGTTTCCGGTGCTCAAGCAGATGCTGGGCCGGCGCGGCGGTGATCTGTCGGGCGGCCAGCAGCAGCAGCTGGCGATTGCCCGCGCGTTGGCAGCGCGGCCCAAGCTGCTGATCCTGGACGAGCCGACCGAAGGCATACAGCCGAGCATCATCAAGGACATTGGCCGCGTCATCCGCATGTTGGCAAATCGCGGGACCATGGCAATCGTGCTGGTTGAGCAGTATTACGATTTTGCCCAGGAAATTGCCGATGACTATCTGGTGATGCAACGCGGTGAGGTCATCGCGCGCGGACCGGGTTCGGAGATGCAGGACAGGGGTGTGCGCGAGCTGGTGGCCATCTGAGCGCTGCGCGCTGAATGCGCCCTGCGGGAACGGGCTGAGATGGCGCGGCTCAGGTGGCCCAGATACGGGGCGTGTTGGCCGCCAGACTCCATGCCTCGAGGCGCCAAGCGGCCCGTACCTGGCGCAGCAGGTCCATCGCCGGTTCGACCAGCGGCGCCAGCACCCGCACCAGCACCACACGCGCGTTCGGGCTTGTGGCGCCGGCGCTCAGCTCGGGCGCATGTGCATCCATTACACTGCGCGCGCGCTCGAGCAAGACCGCCACCCGGTTGCGTTCCAACCGGTCGCCGCAGCAGAAATACAGTGTCGCCATGCAGGCGTGGCCCGCCAGTCCCAGCGGGCCATGCATCAGCCGTTTGTCTTGCGCGTCGATGCGGCCGCGCTCCAGCCAGGCGCCTGCCAGTGCGATGTGTTGCAACAGGTGGCCCTGCTCGAACGGCTGGCGCGAGGCGGGTAGACCCAGTGCGGTGACATCCCATCCGATCAATTCGGCGCCGGGCGCGAGATCCATTTCCAGCCGGTTCTCGGCCATGCATCCGCTGTAACAGATGGTCTCCAGTGGCAACCATTCCAGCCGGGCGCCGGGTTCCAGCCGAATCCGGGTCCGCTGCAGCGCCGGTTTGCCGAGTGACTTGTAGAAACGCGTGGCGCCGGGCGTGGTGACCAGCCCATGCGATGCAGCTGCGCCTGTGATGGTGATGTCCAGCGTGTCACCGCCAACGAGTCCCCCAGGCGGATGCACCAGCACGTTGTGGCAGACGGCCTCGCCCTCCGGGTACAGGCTTTGCAAGATGCGCAACGGGCCGGTGTGCCGATGGTGCACCACGGTGCGATCCGCAGCGCGGCTGTAGTCGAGTTGCAGTTGTGCGTGCCATGCCATGGGGCGAGTTTAGATGCGTCAGTGATGCCGTGATGGCGTCGCGGCGCACCTTGAAATCGCGGCGCCGTTGCCTTGTTCAAGGGTTCGTGAACGACAGGGCTTCGTGCGACACTGTTCCAACAGGCGCGTGACGGATGTGCGCCCGCAACGTGCGCCCAGGCGCCGAGGAGGACTCCACTTGTTCGAAACCTTCGAGCCCAGCCCCGCCGTAACCCGTACACCGGGCCAGCGGGTGCGTGCCTTCAACTGCCAATGTGGCAGTCCGGTGTTTTTTCGCAACAGCATCTGCCTCGCCTGCAACACGCCGCTGGGCTACGCGCCGACGCTGGCCAAGGTTGTGGCATTGTCCCAGGGGCTTGAACCTGATACCTGGCTCGCCTGGCGAACCGATGGCCCGCTGTATCGCCGCTGTGCCAACCTGCATACACCCGCATCATGCAACTGGCTGGTGCCCGTTGAGGAATTGGCCGACCATGCGGGCCTTTGCCGCGCCTGCAGGCTCAATCGCGTCATCCCGAAGCTGGACGACGCATCGCAACCGGACAACGGCAAATTATGGGGCCGCATCGAGGTGGCCAAGCGGCGGCTGATCTCGGCACTGCTGGTCATGGGGCTGCCGGTGGCTTCGCGCGAGACGGAAGACACGCAGCGGGGATTGATGTTTGACTTCCTGAGCGCGGCGCAGGGCGCGCCGCCGGTGATGACAGGCCATGACGACGGGCTGATCACGCTCAATATCGTCGAGGCAGACGATGTGCAGCGCGAGCGCGCCCGCACCAACATGAATGAGCCCTACCGTACCTTGGTTGGCCATCTGCGCCATGAGGTCGGGCACTACTACTGGGATCGCCTGGTTGCCGACAGCCATTGGCTGGAGCCCTTTCGCGCAGTGTTCGGCGACGAGACACGGGACTATGGCGACAGCCTGAAGGCGTATTACGACCGCGGGCCACCGGCAGCCTGGCGGGGCGGATTCATCAGCGCTTATGCCACGTCCCATCCCTGGGAAGACTGGGCGGAGTGCTGGGCGCACTACATGCACATGAGCGATATGGTGGACACTGCCAGCAGTTACGGTTTGTCGTTGGACGAATCACGCCTGGAGTTCACGCCGTTTTCCCGTGAGCTCCTGTTTGAAGGCGACCATCCGGGTGCCGACAAGTACCTGACGTTCATCAACCACTGGGCCGAACTGGCAATGATGATGAATGGCATGGCGCGGGCGATGGGGCAACCAGACCTGTATCCGTTCGTGCTGGCGCACCAGGTGGTCGCAAAGCTGCATTTCATCCATCTGGTAGTGAGCGAGGAGCGGCACCGCGAAGATGCCGGCGCGCCGTCAACCGCGCAGACCGCATCGCAAATCCTGACCCCAAACCAGCCGCAATCGCAGCCGCAATCACAGCCGCAAACGCAAGGCTAGCTGCCGGCTGCTGGGCCGGTCAGATGTTCTGCGATCCGCGGTGGGCCCAGCCGGTCGTGTGTTTCTCGATGTAGCTGAACAACTCGTACATGGCCATCGCCATGGCGCCGATCACGACCAAGCCGGCAAAGGCCAATGCCATGCGCTGCTGCGAGCCGGCACTTTGCATCAGGTAGCCGATGCCCGAGTCACCGGCGGTCATCTCCGCCAGTACAGTGCCCACGAAGGCCAGCGTGATGGCCACCTTGAGCGACGCGAAGAAGTAAGGCAGCGAACGCGGCAGGCCGACCTTGAGCAACACATCGCGGCGCTTGGCGCCCAGCACCCGCAACACGTCTTCGAGTTCCGGCTCGAGCGTGGCCAGACCGGTTGCCATATTGACCATGATCGGGAAGAACGAGATCAGGAACGCGGTCAGGATGCCCGGACCGACGCCGATGCCGAACCAGACCACCAGAATGGGCACCACCGCCGCTTTGGGAACGGCATTGAAGGCCACCAGCAACGGAAAGACCGCCGCATAGGCCAACCGTGTCGACCCGACCAGGAAACCGAGCAACACGCCCACAATGATGGACAGGCTGAACCCGACCATGGTGACCCAGAAAGTCTGCCATGCGGCGAAGGCGATCGGGCCAGTGAACTCGCCCAGCGCTCGGCCGATCTCGGACGGGCTGGGGAAGATGAACTCCGGTATCGCAAACACCTTGCAGACAAGCTCCCACAAGATCACCAGCACCAGCAAGAGCACCAGTGGGGCCCAGCGTTCAATATTGCGCGGTTTCATTGCGATGCGTCCGACAGCTTTGCCGCGGCGGGCTTGCGGATCGCACCGATATGGCTGCGCAGTTCATGCACGATGTCGCTGAAGGCACTGGTATAGGTCACTTCCAGGTCGCGGTCGCGGGGGAGGTCGATCTCCTTGCGCACAACGAAGCGACCGGGGCTCTTGCTCATCACGTACACGGTGTCGGCAAGAAAGACGGACTCGCGCAGGTCATGTGTGACCAGTACCACATTGAATTGCTGCTCCAGCCACAACTCGCGCAGGATGGTCCAGAGTTCCTCGCGGGTGAACGCGTCGAGCGCACCAAAAGGCTCGTCCAGCAGCAGCATGCGCGGCTCATGGATGAGCGCGCGGCAGATGCTCACGCGTTGCTGCATGCCGCCCGAGAGTTGCCACGGAAACTGATCGGCGTAACCGTGCAGGCCGACCCGATCGAGCAGCTTGCATGCGCGGGCTTCGTACTGGGAGCGTTCGCGCTTGAAGTTGCTGCGGTAGGGCTCGACGATCTCCAGCGGCAACAGCACGTTGTCGAGCGTGGTGCGCCAGGGCAGCAGCGACGGCGCCTGAAAGGCCATGCCGGAGATTTTCAGCGGGCCGGTTACTCGTTGACCGTCGATCAGGATGCGACCCCTCGAGGGCATGCGCAGACCGGTCGTGAGCTTCATGAAGGTCGACTTGCCACATCCCGAAGGCCCGACGATGGCGATGAATTCACCCGCGCGGACCTGCAGGTTGATGGCTTCGACGGCGTACTGCTGCTTGGCCAGCAACTCCTGGTTGTAAGCCAGCCAGACGTCCTGGAAGTCGACGAACGCCGCCGCCTGCGAGGGCTCGGTCGGCTGCGCCTGCATGCTCACTTGCGGGCAGGCAGGATGTTCAGTTCGGCGCGTGTGGGCAGGAAGGAGCCGTCCCAGACCGCATTGGGGTCGACCCGAGTCTTGGTGTTGAATGCGTCCGACACCTGGCTGGCCATCAGCGAAAGGCGAGGGCCGACAACCTGCCCGAAACCTTCGTTGCGTGCGTCGGGACTGTTGATGACGGTGTCGATGGCCAGGCGCAGGCGGCGCTGCTCCAGTTCCACGTTGATGATGCCGTCACGCTGCTTGACAAACTCGATGGCGGCATCGGGCTTGGCGACCACGTCGCGTGCACCCTTGGTGAATGCGGCCAGGAAAGCCTTCACCGCAGCCGGATTCTCCTTGAGCAGCTTGGGCGAGACGATGATGGCGTTGCCATACAGCTTGACGCCAAAATCCGGATAGGGCAACACCACCACGTCAGCCGCCTTGACGCCGCGCGCTTCGAGGTTGAGCAGCGAGGTGAAGGTGAAACCGGTGATGGCATCGACGTCACCGCGTGCCAGCATGGTCTCGCGCAGTGGTGGGTCCATGGCGGTCCAGGTCACGTTGGCAATGCCATTGGCTTTCTGGAAAATCGGGAACGCGCGCCGGCCGGCGTCAAACACCGGTGCCCCCAGCTTCTTGCCATTGAGGTCGGCCGGTTTCTGGATGCCGGATTTCTTCAGGGCCATCACCGAAGCCGGCGTGTTGTTGTAGACCATCATCACGGCCACCGGCTTGTTTGCCGCGTCCGGGTTGTTGGCATGGAATTCCATCAGCGCGGCCAGATCGGCAAAACCCATGTCATAGGTGCCAGCCGCGACA
>Ga0105047_10008949_pt1 | contig 16578 bp, 9 predicted proteins | sample MAT04_FD_78384 | JGI IMG/M metagenome (GOLD analysis project Ga0105047, IMG submission 78384) | Freshwater microbial communities from Lake Fryxell liftoff mats and glacier meltwater in Antarctica - MAT-04 (megahit assembly) | ecosystem: Environmental > Aquatic > Freshwater > Ice > Liftoff...
CCGTCCTCGCAGAAATCTCCGACGACTGGCTCTCCGCCAAAATCTACCTCGACATGAACCCTTCAAACCCGCCCTCCGCCTAACCCGCGCTCAATTTACAGAAAACAATTTGCGCCGCCCGCGCCAACGTCCGGGAAGCCGTAAGCGCCTATTTCTTCGACCAGTCCGAGCCTGCAGCCATTCGTCTGCGTCTTGCGAATGTAGGAATGGCCCGGTAACTTTCTTCCATGAGCACCGAGACGACTTTACCTCTGAGCGAGATGAGCCGGGCGGCCAAACTCCGCGCCATGGAAGAGCTTTGGGATGATCTCTGTCATTCGGCTGAAGGTGTTCCCTCGCCCGCGTGGCATGGCGAAGTGCTCGCGGCGCGCGCCGAGCGGGTCACGAAAGGTGAGGCGGAGTTCCGTGAGTGGACGGATGTGAAGGAGCGGCTGCTGCGGAAGAAAGCGTGAGAATCCAGATTCTCGATGAAGCGGAGGAGGATCTGCTGAATGGGCGCGAGTTTTACGATCGGCAGGAACCCGGTGTGGGTGAGTACTTCGCCGCGGCCTTGGCCTCCGACATCGATTCGCTCATCCTCTTCGCGGGCATTCATCCGCATGAGTTTGGTTTTCATCGCTCCCTGTCGAAACGGTTCCCTTTCGGAATCTACTATCTCATGGAGGGCGCCGTCATCCGTATCTATGCCGTCTTGGATCTGCGGCGAGATCCCGCCTGGATTCGCCGACGGTTGACCACTGGGGAACGGTAGAAAGAGTCGGGCGGTTCGGAGGCTCCGGCGCTTATCCGCTGGCCTTGCGCCGGGACGTTCCTCTACAACCGCCGCACCCCTATTCTCCATGCCCTCTGCAACCCGCTCCCCGCGCGCTGACGCTCCTCCCCGCCAAAAAAAACTCCTCGTCGCCAATCGCTCCGAAATCGCCATCCGCATCATGCGCGCGGCGACGGAGCTGGGCTTGAAAACGGTCGCGATTTACGCGCAGGAGGATCGGTTTTCGATGCATCGGTTCAAGGCGGACGAGGCCTATGTCGTAGGCGAGGGGAAGGGGCCGGTCGGCGCTTATCTCGACATCGAAAGCATCATCGCCGTGGCGAAGGAGCATGGCGTGGACTTGATTCATCCGGGTTACGGATTTCTTTCCGAGAATGCGAAATTTGCGCGGGCTTGCCGCGAGGCGGGGATTGAATTCGTCGGGCCGAAGGCGGAGTTGCTGGAGCTGATGGGCGACAAGGTGGCGGCGCGGGCGCTGACGCAGAAGCTGAAGGTGCCGACGTTGCCGGGCACGGAAGATCCGGTGAGCGATCGCGGGGTGGCGCTGAAGATTGCGGCGAACATTGGTTTCCCGCTGATCATCAAGGCGGCGTTTGGCGGCGGCGGGCGCGGGATGCGCGTGGTGCATAAGGCGGGCGATCTCGATTCGTTGCTCGACGAGGCGCAGGGCGAAGCGGAGCGGGCCTTTGGCAATCCGGCGGTGTTTTTGGAAAAGTACATTCCGCGGGCGAAGCACATCGAGGTGCAGATTCTCGGGGATCGCCACGGGAATGTGCTGCACTTGCACGAGCGCGATTGTTCGGTGCAGCGGCGGCACCAGAAAGTCGTGGAGATCGCGCCGAGCGTGTTTCTCGATGAGCGGGTGCGGCGCGAGCTGTGCGAGGCGTCGGTGCGGATCGCGAGCGAGATCGGCTACGACAACGCGGGGACGATCGAGTTTCTCTATGATCTCGACACGAAGGACTGGTTTTTCATCGAGATGAATCCGCGGATTCAGGTCGAGCACACAGTCACGGAGCAGATCACCGGGATCGATCTGGTGCGCTCGCAGATTCTCGTGGCGCAGGGCGCGAAGCTGCATGGGCCGGAGCTGGCGCTGCCCGCGCAGGAGGCGGTCCCGCGCAATGGCTTCGCGGTGCAATGCCGCGTGACGACGGAGGACCCGGAGAACAAGTTTACGCCGAATTACGGCAAGATTCTGACCTTCCGTCCGGCGGAAGGTTTTGGCATCCGCCTCGACGCCGGCATGGGCGATGCGGGCGCGGTGATTACTCCGTTTTACGATTCGCTGCTGGTGAAGATCACGGCGAGCGGACAGACCTTCGAGATGGCACTGGATCGGATGGATCGCGCGCTGCGCGAGTTCCGTATCCGCGGCGTGAAGACCAACATCCCGTTCCTCGAAAACGTCATCCACTTCCCGATTTTCCGCGGCGGCCAGGCGACGACGACGATGATCGACACGTCGCCGCAGCTCTTTGAGTTCAAGGCCAAGCGCGACCGAGCGACCAAGCTGCTCGGCTTTCTCGGCAACGTCATCGTCAACGGCAACCCGCATGCCAAGGGCTACAAACCGGCGGTGGCGCTGGAGCCCGCGCCGCTCCCGCAGTGGGATCGCAAGCAGACGCCGCCGAATGGCACGCGTCAGCTTCTGCTCGAGCTGGGGCCGAAGAAATTCGCGGAGTGGACGCTGAAGCAAAAGCGCCTGCTGATTACCGATACGACTTTTCGCGATGCGCACCAATCGCTGATGGCGACGCGCGTGCGGACTTACGACATGGCGGCGATTGCGGGCGCGGTGGCGCGGCGCACGCCGGAGTTATTCTCGCTGGAGATGTGGGGTGGCGCGACCTTCGACACGGCGATGCGTTTTCTGAACGAAGATCCGTGGCAGCGGTTGCGGCTGCTCCGCGAGCGCGTGCCAAACATTTGCTTCCAGATGCTCCTGCGTGGTGCGAATGCCGTCGGCTACACGAGCTATCCGGCGAATGTCGTCGCCGGATTCGTGAAGCACGCCGCCGAGAGCGGGATGGACATTTTCCGCGTCTTCGATTCGCTGAACGATCTCCGGAACATGAAGGCGGCGATGGAAGCGGTGCAGGGGACGCATGGGATTTGCGAGGCGGCGATCTGCTACACCGGCGATATCCTCGACCCGACGCGCACGAAGTATTCGCTCAAGTATTATGTCTCGCTCGCGAAGGAGTTGGAGAAGATGGGCGCGCACTTCCTCGCGATCAAAGACATGGCCGGCCTGTGCCGCCCGTATGCGGCGCAGACGCTGGTCAAGGCGCTGAAGGACGAGCTCGGCATTCCCGTGCATTTCCACACCCACGACACCAGCGGGATCAATGCGGGCTCGATTCTGAGGGCGAGCGATGCGGGCGTGGATGTGGTCGATCTGGCGATCGCGTCGATGAGCGGTTCGACTTCGCAGCCGAACCTCAACTCGATCGTCGCGGCGCTCCAGCACACGCCGCGCGAAACCGGCCTCGATCTCGATACGCTCAACCAGTTCTCCGATTACTGGGAGCAGGTGCGCAATTTCTACGCGCCTTTCGACACTGCGCCGAAAGCCGGCAGCGCCGAAGTCTATCTGCACGAGATGCCCGGCGGACAATACACGAACCTCAAGGAGCAGGCTGCGGCGATGGGACTCGGGACGCGCTGGCCGGAAATCGCGCGGACCTATCGCGAGGTGAACGATCTCTTCGGCGACATCGTGAAGGTGACGCCTTCGAGCAAGGTGGTCGGCGACATGGCGCTCTTCCTTTTCACCCGCGGGATCAAGCCAGCGGACGTGGTTAACCTGCCGCCCGGCACGAGTTGGCCGGAGAGCGTGCTCGATATGTTGAGCGGTGGGTTGGGCGAACCGATGGGCGGTTGGCCGCCTGCGGTGGTCAAGGCGGTGCTCGGAACGACGAAGCCGAAACGGGTGAAGCCCGCGCCGGTGAAGCTGAAAGAACTGAAGGCGGAAGTCGCCGTGAAGACGAAGCGCGAGGCGACAGACGACGATCTTTTTTCGCATCTCATGTATCCGAGCGTTTTCGCCGACTTCGCGAAATTTCAGCGCGAGTTCAGCGATGTGAGCGCGCTGCCGACACCCGCATTTTTCTACGGCTTGAAGCCGGGCGAGGAAATCAGCGTGTCGATCGAGGAGGGCAAGGTGCTCTTTATCAAGCTGATCAACGTCGGCACGCCGGATAACGAAGGCCGCCGGGTGGTCAGCTACGAACTCAACGGCATGCCGCGCGAAACGCTGGTCGTGGATAAATCGATCGCGCCGAAATCCAAGTCGCGGGTGAAGGCGGACGCCGCCGATCCGCTCCAACTCGGTGCGCCGATTCCCGGCATGGTCACGGCGCTTTCCGTCAGCGTGGGCAGCAAGGTGGCGAAGGGCGACAAACTCGTGACGCTCGAAGCGATGAAGATGCAGACGACCATCTACGCGCAGCAGGATGGCGTGGTTGCGGAACTCCATGTGGCGGTGGGGGATTCCGTGGACGCGAGCGATCTGCTCGCCAAGCTGCGAGCGTGACCATCCAACTCCCTCGTTGCGGATGCTTCGCCGCGCAGGAGGCGCCAGCGAAACGGAATTCTTCCGGGCTCAGTCGGGCACGGTGAGAGTCCCGATGGCGCTTGGGCCGACGTCCACCTGGCCGATGGATTTCGGGCCTTGGAAAAACCGCACGGTTCGCGGTTGGGTCGTGGGATTCCACGCGACGAGAGTCCGCGTCTTGTTTGCTTCGTGGGCGTAAACCATCGAGGTAGGGTGGTCGCCGTGGCAGGTCCAATCCACCCGCCCGAGAGTCGTGAGCGCGCTGGCCTGGTAGTAGATGTTTGCCATCCATTCGTTGTGCGCGACCTTGTCGCCGGGCTCGGACCAGAGCTTGTCGAACTCGGTGACGACCCGCTCCGCGTCCGCGTGCATGAGGAACCCGAGGTGGTAGCTGGCGAGTTCGCCGCCGAGCGTTTTGATTTCGACGGGCTTCTTTTGATAGCCGGGTTTTTTCGCGGCTTCCTTTTCCTCGAACGCGGCCAGCTCGCGCTCCACGTCGGAGAAGGTCTTTTTGATCAAGTCGCGCTGCCGGTCGTAGAATGCGGCGTGCGGCGCGGAGGGAATCCACTGGATGCCATAGATCCATGCAGGGCTGGCGGTGAACCAAGTACCCCACACGATGCTGCCGCACCAGATCATGCCGCAGGCGTTGTGCTGATACGCCTTTGGAAAAACATCGTCGTGCGGGTCGAACCAGTATTCCACGTTGGCCCTCGTCTCGAACGAGTAGCCCATCACGCCGGCCGCCGTGAGTTCGGCGTCGCCGAGCGCTTCGCCGAGCAGGATCATCCCGGCCCAGCTATTCACCGCTTCGCCAGTGGATTCCTGGTTGTTGCCATCAGGGAAGCCGTTGCCATCCGCAAAGCTGTGTCCCCGCCAGAGGTCGAACGTGCGAAAGCGCGGGAAGCGCGTGTCCTTGCGGTCGTAGTTGGCGTAACTCTTCGCGACCATCTTCGCGAAGTCGCCGTAGGAAGCGGCGAAGTCCGGCTGAAGCTGGCTCAGGAGACCCGCCGCATAGACGAAATAGCCGAGATGGAAGTGGTGGTCGGTGAAGTGCTCGGAACCGTAGGCAGCGTTGAAGCCGACGAGTCCCTTGCGGTGCGGCAGGTAGGCAAAGAAACGGTCCTTTTCGCCCGCCGTGTAGGAAAACCAGTTTTCCATCGCGCCGCGCAACTTGCCCACGATGGCGTTGAGTGACGGGTCTTTGGTTTGTGATCCGATGAAGGCGGCCTGTGCGTAGCGCTGCACGTCTTTCCCGCCCCAATAGGTGTCGCCGCCGAGGCTCTTCTTCGGGTCGGTGTAATGCTGCGCGAGCAGTTCCTTCACTCGCGTACCGTCGAAGTTCTTCGCCGTCGGTGTGGGCAGGTTCGGGAGGATTCCGTGGAAAGGATACGTGATCGTGAAGGTGTCGCCGACGCCGCATTTCATCGCGCCACGAATGGTCGTGAAACTTGGCCCGCTGAGGTCGAGCTTGGCGGTATTTTCGCGCCAGTGATGCGGGAGGAAACCTTGGATCACGTTTTTGGCTGCGCCCGTTTTCAGCGGCTCGGCGATGACTTTCCACGTCGTCGTGATCGTGCCCGCGTCGCGGTCATAGTTCCACGAAAGCCGGGTGTCGCGGGGCACTGCGAAGGCATGCTGGTGAAAATGCGCGAGATCCTTTTCCGCGGGCAGCGGACAGACGACGAGAAACGTGCTCTTGCCCGAAAACGTCACCGCGACACCCGCCTCGGTCTGCTCGAACTTCGTTCCATCCGGCGCGAAGACACCATACGCGCGGCCTTCGTGGCTGATGCCGAGTGTGTCGCCGGTGATCGGCAGCGTCGCCGTCGCGCCTGCGAGGTTGAAAAACTTCGCCGCGTTCTTGCCGCGCGAGCTTTTGCCGGGTTGCCCGCCGAGCGCGATGACCGGTTGCACGCGGGTGAACTCGCACCAGACCGCGGGCATGCCTTCGCCGAGCGTCACGTCCATGAAGCGCGAGTCGCTCTCGAACGAACGAAACGAGACTGTCCAATCCGTCCAGTCCTTCGCGCGCGAATCTTGCGGCTGAAAATCGCGTCCGGTAATGACCAATGGGAACTCGGCAATCGCTCGCACGCCGTCGCCGCTGAACGACGTCGGGTGGAAAATCTCGATGCCCTCTTTGGTGGCATCGACCTTGTGCGGCATGGCCCACAGTCCCGTTCCAAATTGTTTGAAGAGCAGATTTTGAAACCACTCGTTACTGGGAATCGGGCGCCCGTCGTCCTCGACGAGATAGAGTCGCCGGTTCTCCACTTCCGCGACACGATCCACGCCGGTCTTTTTGTCCACGATCAGCCCCGGCGGTGGAGTGGCGGCATACGATGCCTGGCCGACGGCGACAGGTTGCTGGGCGTGAAGCTGGGCGGCGGCGAGCGCGAGGCAGAGCGGGAGGATGCGGGTGGTTTTCATGGGTGGTGTGGAAAGCGGCTACTTCTTCAGCGATTCGAGATACGCGACGAGGTCCACGAATTCCTGCTCGGTGAGCAGATTTTGCAGACCGGCGGGCATCGGCGAAAGGCGGGCGGTGGTGCGGCGGGCGATTTCTTTGGTGGGGATGAGCACGGTGGTCGTATCGGCGCGGGTGACGGTGACGAGCGCGCGGTCTTCGCTTTGCACGGAGCCGCCGATGACTTCGCCGTCTTTGAGTTGGAAGATGGTCTGCTGATAGCCGTCGAGGATGCGGCTCGATGGGTAGAGGATGGAATCGGCGAGAATGGGGCGCGCGTATTGCGAACCGATTTCGCTGAGGTCCGGGCCGAGGATGCCGCCGGTGCCTTTGACTTTGTGGCAGCCGACGCAGCTTCCTTTGAGAAACGCCTGCGCGCCACGCGTGGCGTCACCTTGGCCTCCGGTGGCTTTGCCGATGAGCTTTTGCAAGGCAGCGTCGGCGTCGTCGCTGCCGGTCTGCGGTGTGGCGGCGGGGGCTTTCCATTGCGGGTAAGTTTGCGCGGCGTGGGCGGCGAACTTCTGGATGGCTTCGGCGCGGGACTTCGGCGGACCAAAGTAGCCGAACTCCTGCTTCACCGTCTGTCGCAGTAAATCCATGATGGCGCGTCCAGCGTTGCGTCCGAGGCGGCCGTTGGCGAGCCAGTGGATGAGCATTGGGTCGCGGCGCTCGGTGGGGACGGTGGCGCAGCCTTCGATGATTTCGATTTGCATCGCCTCGTCGGCGGAGGGAATGGCGAGCAGCTTCGGCGCACAGGCGGCGACGGCGGCCGGGTCGCCCATGCGCCAGAGCGCGATGAGCGCCTGCATTTGCAATGCGCGGTCGCCGGTATTCGCGGCATCGGCGAGTGCGACGGTGACGCTGGCCTCGCTGCTGGCGAAATGGATGACGCCGAGCGCGCGTGCGGCCGCGGGTTTGATTTCGACCGCACCGCTTTTCAAATGCCCGATGAGCGCGGCGGTGCTGGCGGTGTCCTTGCGGCGCGCGAGTCCGTCGAATGCGGCGAACAACAAGCCGCCGCTGCTCTTTTTGTCAGCGATGATTTGCCGCAGCGCTTCGACCGATGCGGGTGCCTTGCCGAGCATCAGATTGCGCGCAGCCTCGACGCGCACGATTTCGCCGCTGCCAGACGCGAGCAGGTATTTCGCGATGACGAGTTCGGCTCGTTCGCTGCCGGCGGAGCGCATGAGGATGAGTGCGGTGGCGTCGTCGAGCTTCGCCTTGCCAGCTTGAAGGTCGGCGAGGACAAACTCGACGACCTTCTTGTCCGCGAGCTTTTGCAACGCGACGAGCGCGGCGACCTGCACGGTGCGGTCGTTGTCGCGGACGAGTGCGTAGAGTTTTTCGTTGATGCGCGGGGTCGCGCTCCACGCTTCGGTGAGCACGGATTCCTCCGGCGCAGGATTTCCGCCGCGCACGTATTGCCGGCCTTTCTTCGCGACGACACCGAGGAACTCCGCAGCGCGAGCGCGCAGGTCGGGCGCGTGCGTCGCGTCGGTGAACTCGGTGAGCACGGCGACGGATGCCTCGTCATACAAGCCGCGCAAAGCGAAGAGCAGCGCCGCGCGTGTCTCCGGCTTTGCCGCGAGGATGGCCGTGCGAATCCCCGACGCATCGCCGCCTTCGCGCAGCGCCATGATGAGCGCGTGGCGCACATGGCGGTCGGTTTCCTTTTCAAATGCAGCCGCGAGCGCTGCGGTGTGCGCGTGATTCTTCAGTCCGGTCAGCGCTCCCGCAGCGCGCAGTCTCACGAAGGCATCCGCGTCGCCGAGCAGTTTGAGGAAAGCGTCGGCAGCATCGGCGGCGTGCGCTTCGCCGAGGAGAAACGCAGCACGCGCGCGCTCGTCGGCATCGCTCGATGCGAGCCTCTTCATCAAATCCGCAGCCGGTGTCGCGGGCGTGAGAGCAGCCGCGGCGGTGGCCTTCATCGGCGGCGGAGTCGCGCCCGTGTATTTCACGCGCAGGATGCGGCCGATCTTTTCACGCGAGTGCAGCCACACGGTGCCCATGTCGGCGACGATGAGGCTTCCATCCGGCGCGAAGCCCATCGCCGTCGGGCGGAACGAATACTTGAAGCCCTGCGTGTGCGCGTCCGCGACGAAGGGCGTCTCCGGCAGGTCGAAGGTCGCGCCCTTTTTCTCGGGACGCGCGAGCATCACTTTCGCCATCGTCCAGTCGGAGCAGAGCAGCACGTTGCGGAACGGCTCAGGCCACGCAGGCGTGTCGGCCCACAGCAGCATCGTCGAGGAACCGTGGCCCTGGTCGCGCGAGAAGGAGAGGACATCCGGCGGCGGCGTCTGCGAATCCGCCTCGCGATAGCGGAAGGGCCAGCCGAAATACGCATTTCGGAAGAGGTGATAGCTGCGGCAGTTGTAGCCGCGCCCGTCGTTGTCGTTCTCGCGGGTGAAGGCGTTGCCGAGCGGGTCCATCGCGATGCCGTAGATGTTGCGGAAGCCGTGCGCGTAAATTTCCAGGCCCGAGCCATCGAGCCGGCAGCGCAAAATCGCGCCGTGGTCGAGCACGATGCGCCCGCCTTCCTTCGTCGTCACATCGCAGCCCTGGTCGCCGTGGCAGATGTAAAGCCAGCCATCGCGCACGAGCAGTCCCGACGCCTGGTGCGTGGGGCTGAAGCCCTTTTTCCCCGCGCCGATACCAGTGATGAGATGCGTCTTCTCCCCAGGCTTGTTGTCCGCCGACACCGGAATCACATCAATGTAAGGCGAGTTCGCGATGTAGAGTTTCCCATCGTGAAACGCGAGCCCCTGCACGCTGTCGAGGTCCTCCACGATGGTGATGGCCTCCGTCGCCGCGCCGCCCTTTTCCGCACCGACAAGCACCTTCACCACATCGCGCGTCACGCCTTTGATTTCCGCATGGACATAATCCTCGCCGACAAAAATGCGGCCGTCCGGCGCGACACACATCGCCGCCGGATTCCCAATCATCGGCTCCGAGGCGACGAGCGAAACCTTGAAGTCCGGTGGTGCCAGGACGCCTTCGCCCGTACCGACAAGCGTGGAAGTTCCCCTCGACTGCGCGAAGAGCGGTGAGGCGGCGATGAGCAGAAATGCCGCGAGACGAACGGTGTTGTTTTTCATGGGAAACTTTTCGTGGTCACTGCGCGGCGACGGTCACGCGGAATCCGCGCCACATGCTTGCGTCGGGGACGGCCCGGCCACGAAAAGCCGAGCGACACGCGCGCGGAATGTCGGCCCAGCCACCGCCGCGACGAATTCGCAGGCCGCCTTTCGTAGCGCCGGTTGGGTCCACAGCCGTCGTCAATCCGCCCTCGGCATAAAGGTCACTGCACCATTCCCAGGCGTTGCCGTGCATGTCATAGAGGCCCCATGCGTTCGGTTTCTTCAGCCCCACGGGATGAGTGGAACCCTCCGCGTTTTCCTTGAACCACGCGTAATCGCCAAGCTCCTGAACTTTGTCGCCAAAGGAAAAACCCGTGGTGGTTCCCGCGCGACAGGCGTATTCCCACTGCGCCTCGGTCGGCAGGGACGCGGTTCTGCCGGACTTTTTCGTGAGCCAGGCGCAGAACGCGATGCAGTTTTCCCAGGTCACGTTGACCACCGGATGCTCGCCCGTCTGGGGAATGCCCGCCGTCTTGTGTTCCGTCTTCGTCTCCTCACAGAAGCGCTGATACTGCGCGACGGTGACCTCGTGGATGCCCATGAAAAACGGCTTTGTCAGCGTGACCTCGACGCGCGCTTCGCCTTCCCTGGCATTCAGCAAGCCCTCAATGCCCTGGTGCTCCCATTCGGAAATGGCGCTGCCCATGAGAAATTTGCCCGCCGGAATTTTTATGACCTTCAGCGTGACGTTGCCGCCGAGGTCGAGCACGAGTTCGCGCTCCTCCGGCTCGGTGGCAGTGGCGAGACGGCTCGCAAGGAAGAATGCGAGCAGGGTTTTGCGAAGAAGGTGCAGGTTCATCTTTTCAATTCGGTTTCGCTCCACGGGAGCTGTCGGTCTTTGTGTTTGCCGCGCAGTTCGGTGATGAACTTTGGCTCGACGGGCGATGCGGCATGGTCCCATTCGCGGCGGATGTAGGTCAGCACGGCGGCGATGTCGTCATCGGCAAGTTGCGGGAGCGGTGGCATGGCCAGGGTCCAGGTTCGCTGGCCGACGCGCAGCGGACCGGCAACGCCGTGCAGAATGATGCGTGCGGCAATGTCAGGCCGGCCGAGCACCCATTCGCTGTCCACGAGTGGCGGCGCGAGACCGTCGAGGCCAAAGCCGTGCGGTTGGTGGCACGCGGCGCAGAGCGCGGCGTAGAGCGTGCGGCCCTTTTCAAAGAGTGCGTTCTGCGCGGGAGTGAGCGGTTCCTGTGTTCGCGGGTTCGCTGGCTTTGCTTTTGCCGCGAGGCGTTGCAGCAGTTCGATGACCGGCTGCGTGTTTGCTTCGTGGCCGGTTTGTTTCGCGAGCGATGCCGCAAACGCCGTCTCGCGTCCGCGCACTCCCGTGAGTGCGGCCTCGCGGATGAGCGCATTTTTTCCATCACTCGTGAGCAGCTTTAGCAGCGCGGCTTCGGCTTCGGGCAGCGATGCAAGGCGGCTGGCGACGTTGGCGCGGACGAGCACATCGGGGTCGCTGACGAGCGCCATCAACTCACTGGCGATTTCGCGTGGCGCGACGCGGGCAGCGGCAGCGCGGACTTGCGCATCGGCATCGCGCAGCGCGGCGCGGACGATTTCTGGCGTAATCGCATCGAGACCTTCGAGAGTCCAGAGGGCATGAAGCCTGGCGACCGGCGTGCCATTTCCTCGGAGCATCTCGACGAGCAGCGGCGCGGCGTCTTTCGCGGATGACTCGACGAGCAGGCGCTGCGCGGTGTCGCGCACCCAACCGTTCGCATGGGCGAGTGCCGCCACGCGACCTGCGGTGGCAGCGGGGAGCTTCACGACTTTCGGACGCGCACCGCTCGCGGAGACCACGCGCCAGATTCGGCCGCGGTCGAGTGGTTGCTCGAGCCCGCGTGACTTGGCGTCGGCGGCGAGCACGTCGTTCATGTAAGTGCGGTGCTCCATCACGCCGCGATACATGTCCACGATGTAGAGCGCGCCGTCGGGGCCGTTGGCGCAGAGCACGGGGCGGAATCGCTCGTCGGTGGAGATGAGGAATTCGCGTCCCTCGGTGGCGTGGTCGGCAGTGATGACGCCGTCGCTTTCGCGCAGCGTGAGGCGTTTCACCAAGTTGCCCACTGGCTCGCAGACGAAGGCGTTGCCGCGCGCGGCGGGCATCGCGTCGCCACGATAGATGAGTGGGCCGCAGGTGGAATCGGCGGCTTTGATGGAACCGTCGGGGCGGAAGGCGACGAGCGGGTTTCGCAATCCGGTGACGCTGCGCGTCGGATGCCCTGGCCACAGCGTGCGGCTCTGAATGACTTTGTAGTTCAGGCTGGTGGCGGCCTGCGCGAGCGGAGGGTGCGCGGCGAAAGGCGCGGCAGGCAGCAGGTCGCAGCGGAGAATGTCCTGGTTGTAATTGTAGAAGATGCGCCCGCTGTCGTCCTGCGTGAGACCCCACTGGCCGCGACCCAGACCGGCATCCCGAATCCACGCGCCGCCATGCCAGCGGTAGCGGGCGTTGCTCTCGGCAAGCCACACCCAGTTGTCCATCATCCAGGTCGGCGCGTTCGGCGAATGCTCGGGATTTCCCGTGCTGCCAAAATCTTTTCCGACGACCTCCATGACATCGGCGCGTCCGTCGCCATCGGTGTCTTTGCAGAAAAGGAGTTGCGGCGGCCCGCCGAGGAGCACGCCGCCATTCACCGCCATCACGGCGCGCGGCAGCACGAGGCCGTCGCGAAAGCTAGTCGCCTTGTCCATTCGGCCATCGCCATCCGTGTCGGTGAGCAAGGTCACGCGGCCCGTTGGTTCCTTCTCGCCCGCACCGGCGACGTCGTTCATGTAGCCGCGCATCTCGACGACGTAGAGCCGCCCCTGGTCGTCAAAGCTGATGGCCACCGGCGCTTGAATCATCGGCTCCGAGGCGACGAGTTCGATGCGAAAGCCGTCCTCGATTTTGAATGCAGCGAGCGCCTGCTCCGGCGTGAGCGGTGGCGGCGGAGTGAGGTCGAAAACGGGGCCGGCTTGCTTTTCCTGAGCGCGCGAAAGCATCACCGAACACGCGAGCAACGCGACCAATGCGGCGATGGCCCTATTTCGCATAGCCCTCCCTCGGTTTTCCGTTTTCGTCCAGTTTGTCGGCAGCCCACAGCAGGCCGTTCGTCACGAGGTCGAGGTAGCGCGGGTCGGCGACGGTTTCATTGCGATGACCGAGGCTCGTGCTGAATGCGCGGACGGTTTTCCCATTGGCAAGTTTTAGTTCGTTGCACCACGCGACGACGGCTTCCTCCGGCTTGTCCTTGAGTTGCAGGGTGCCTTTGGCGAGCACACGCGCACTCGGAAAAACTTCGACCTGATGATAGAGTTCCTCGGTCATCGTGGTCCAATCCGCCAGCCCCCGTGTGGCGGGATGCGTCTTGTCGGCGAATGAAATCGCGATGGGCGCGGAGCCGCCGTGCCCATGAACAATGACGCCCGTGAACTCGGTCCACGTCATGAACCCTGCCTCGCGCGGAGCCGTCGTGCGGTCGTTCTGACCGGAGCGATACGCGGAGGCACCGACGTGCAGCACCACGGCGGGAATGCCGTCCACGAGATGCGGCTTGAGCACCGCGCGCACGGTCGGCGCACGGTAAATGCCAGGCGTCATCGCGTCGTGAATGACCACATCGAAACCCTTCGCATAATCGGGATTGCCGAGGATGGGCAGCGGCGGGTCCGAGAGATTCCCCTCCGTGTGGAGCTGCTCGACGACCACATTCGCGCGGGACTCGATGCCCTTTTTCAGAATGTCTTTTTGCGCCGCATGGTCGTGCCCCACGCCGCCGGTGATGAGCAGCACACGCAACGGCTTCGGCGCATCCGCAGCGTGGAGCGCAGTGGCGAGGAGAAGGGCGACGATTGAGAGGGCGGCTCTCATTTCACCTTCAGTGCGTAGAGCGTGGTCATGTTGGCGAAAAAGACGACGCCATTCGCGGCCGTGGCCGTCGAGTTGATGGCGCCAGCGCCGAGCTTTATCGTCGAGAGCACCTTCTTCTCGCGACCGGCGGCGAGAATGCCGAACTCACCGCGACGCGTGCCGGCGAAAACCTTGCCATCCGCCACGAGCGGCGATGACCAGAACGCGCCGTCCATCGGCTGCACCCACACCGTCGCGCCGGTCTTCGCATCCACGCAATGCACGTTGCCCTCGCTGTCGGTCACGTAGGCCAACCCGTCAGCAACGGCGACGCTGGAGAGCGTGTGCTTGTTGAGTTCATGCGTCCACGCGAGCAGGGGCTTGTCCGCGCCACCATCGAAGGTGAGGCACTTCAGCCACGCTTCGTTTTTCCCCCAATACACGTCACCGCCGCCGGCGAAATACAGGTGCCCGTCCACGAAGACCGGCATCCCGTAAAAATTCGACGGCCCCTCGCGGCGATTCTGATGATACTTCTGCACCTCAGTCTTCGGCGCGGACGGGTCGGGGTCGAATTGAAACACCTTTTTCAAATTCAGCACCGTGCCCTCGGGCGGAGTCGCGCCGATGGGTTCGAAGCCATACACGATGCCATTTCCCGCGCAGAAAAAGATGACCTGCCTCCCTCCGACGACACCCAGAGCCGGCCCTGCGTATGTGTTGTGAAAAATATTTGGCCCGATGCCTTCCTCGACCGCATCGCGCGCCAGCACGCGGCCAGTTTTCTTGTCGAGCACGAGCAGGCTTGGCGCCTTTGGCGCGCGGATGCGGCGGTGCGTGTAGTCCACACCCGTGCCGGAGTTCAGATACAGATGGTCACCGAGCACCATGCTGCTGCTGTGCGAGGAATCATGCGGCCAGATGCCCGCTTCCTGCGCGAGGTCCGTGCGCCAAATCACATCCGCATCCAGCGGCGAAACCTCCGCGCGAGCGCCCTCGACTTTTGGCAGCGAGAGCGGCTCGGGCACGACCGCGCCGTCATCGGTCTTTTTCGGCTGCTGTCCAGGCTCCTTCGGTGAAGTCGCGAGCGCCGCCTCGTCCGTGAATGGGCCATCGTTGCCATTGGCCATTCCGGCGGCGTCCAGGCAAATCACCTCACCGCGACTCGACACGACATAGACGCGGTCTCCGTCCACCGTCGCCGTCGAGCAGAGCCCTATCTTATACCAGTCGAGGTATTGGTCCTCCCAGCGCTTCGGCACCACCAGTTGCCACAGCAATTTCCCATCGCGCTCATCGAAACACATCAGCACGCCGCTATCTCCCGTGCGCGCCTTGTTGCGCGGCCTGTTGTTGTTCGTGCCGATGTAAACCCGCCCACGGGCGACTACCGGCGTGGAGTAAGTGTCCGTGCCGAGTTCCGCCTGCCAAAGCACGTTCTTCCCCGTCGTCGGGTTGAACGAGTCCGGCAGCCCCTTTTCCTGCGAAGCCAGATTGCGCGACCAGGCCTGCCCCCATTGCGGCTGGTCAGCGGCGGAGACGAAAGATGCGGTGGCCGATGCGACGACGAGCCCTGCCTTCACAAGGCACCTCAAGCGCAAAGAATAAACCAAGGCAGGAAGGATATGAAATGGAGGGCGTGACATGTTGATTATTCTACGGGTGGCCAGCTTGGTAAAGAGCGCGCAGTTCGTCCGCACTCATCGCGCGCGACAGGATGGCAAACTCATCCATATCGCCGGAGAGTTGCCGCAAAACAGGGCTGGAGGAGTTCGCGACAACCGCCGCGCCGATGAGCAGCGAGGGAGGGGCGAAAGATGCGCCCGTGCCGATGAGTTGGCCGTTGGCGTAGTGGCGGATGGTCCGGCTATCGAACGTCGTGACGAGCATGAGCCACTGGCCGAAGCGCTCCGGCGTGACGAATGGCGCGCTGTTCACGGCTTCCCAATCCGCGCGTGGACGGCCGAGGTCGCGGGCGATTTCGAGGCGGAGCCTGCCTTCCCCCGTGAGGAGCCAGTGCAGCGCGCCCGTCTGCTCGGAGTCGGCGGCGAGCAGGATGTTTTGCCCGCGCGGAAGCGAGTCCACGCGCACCCACGCGAGGAGCGTGACGGCGTGCATCGGCTCCGGCGCGATGAGCCGCACGCGGTCGCCTTCGCTGCGGAATTGCAGCGCGCCTTTGTCCGGCCAGCGGCCTTCCGTCCGCACGCTGCCGACGATGCTGCCGTGCGTCGCTGGTGAGGCGCTCGCGCATTGATTGGTGACACGCCGCTCCGGCGCATCGGATTCCTCGAATGTGTAGTGAACCACCGTCGCCGGGTCTGCGCTCAGCGTGCGGCTTGTTTCCCGCCACGCGGCGAGGCGCTGCTGCGCAAATGCAGAGTCGCGTCGCACCAGTTCTTCCTCCGCAAGGAAGCCGGAGCGCACCGCGGCAATCGCCTGCAACGCACCGCGCTCCAACCGCACACCTTCGCCTTCATTCAGCACACGCGGTGCGAGCGTCGCCGAGGCGACCTCCACTTTGCCCGTGAACACATGCACCTCCGGCGCGGAGTCGCTGCCGACGGCGAAACCGAAGTCCGTCCCAAAGTCCACGACCTTCATGCCCGGCGAGCCGACCGTAAAGCCGCGCGCCTGCGGCGGCACGTGCGCGTTAATTTTCCCGGAATGAAGAAACGCCTCGCCGGCGGAAATGAGCCCCAATTCCGCCGGGCCTTCCACGACGACGCGCGCGCCGCTGTAAAATTCGACGAGCACCGCGCCCGATTTCAGCCGCAGCGTGCCCGGCTCCAGCACGGCACCAGACGTGCG
>Ga0105047_10008951_pt1 | contig 16573 bp, 12 predicted proteins | sample MAT04_FD_78384 | JGI IMG/M metagenome (GOLD analysis project Ga0105047, IMG submission 78384) | Freshwater microbial communities from Lake Fryxell liftoff mats and glacier meltwater in Antarctica - MAT-04 (megahit assembly) | ecosystem: Environmental > Aquatic > Freshwater > Ice > Liftoff...
CAATTCAGATCGAATCTTGTTTTCAGGTGGGAATACAAACCCGGCTCCGCATTTTACGTGGTTTGGTCGCAGGGACGAACTACCGATGGTTCCGAAGGAAAATTCATGTTCAGCGATTACACTACTGAACTGCGGAATACGCCCGTGCAAAACGATTTCCTTATTAAAGTTTCGTATGCCATAATTTTTTAAGCATGGTAATCCTGCATTTCTGAGCATATTTCGCACAACCGGACTATAAAACGTAAAAGTATTAGAAAACAGTAAAATAATAAAATGTAATTTATTCATTTTGTGCATTTTATAATATATTGAAACTTCAAAAATTGTTGATAAATTCTTCCTTTTCCACTCTCCTTTTCCCTGTTTATCTCGATTAAAATGCCTACCTTTGCAAGGCATTAGAGAAATAACTGCATCCAATTGATTATGAGCGAATTAGAAAACAACATGAATGCCAGTGGAAATGGCAACGGAAATAATAATGGCGCATATACAGCTGACAACATTCAAGTACTCGAAGGACTCGAAGCCGTGCGCAAACGTCCTGCCATGTACATCGGCGATATTAGCGTTAAAGGACTGCACCACTTAGTTTATGAAGTAGTTGACAACTCCATCGACGAAGCAATGGCCGGGTATTGCAACCAGATCATTGTAACCGTACTTCCTGACAATTCAGTAAGAGTAACTGATAACGGCCGTGGTATACCTACCGATTATCATGAAAAAGAAAAGAAATCGGCACTGGAAGTTGTAATGACAGTATTACATGCCGGCGGAAAATTTGATAAAGGTTCCTATAAAGTATCTGGAGGTTTGCATGGCGTTGGAGTATCGTGCGTTAATGCACTTTCCATCATGCTGAAAGTTACTGTTTACCGCGATGGAAAAATATTTGAACAGGAATACTCGAAGGGGAAACCTCTTTATGCAGTGCGCGAGGCAGGTGTAAGCGATTATACCGGAACTACTGTGCATTTTAAGCCTGATAATACCATTTTCATCACCGAAACATACGATATCAGTATTCTTGCCGCCCGCCTGCGTGAGCTTTCTTTTCTGAATAAAGGTATTGAGCTTACACTTATCGACGAACGCGAGAAAGACGATGATGGCAACTTCATGAAAGAAGTATTTTATTCAACACAAGGATTAGTTGATTTTATCGGATACCTCGACGAAACACGCGAAAAACTCATCCCCGATCCTATCTATATGGAAGGTGAGAAAAACGATGTGCCGGTTGAGCTGGCTATGATGTACAACACTTCGTTTTCCGAAAATATCCATTCATACGTAAATAACATCAATACTCACGAAGGCGGCACACACCTTGCCGGTTTCAGGCGCGCGCTTACTCGTACGCTGAAATCGTATGCCGAAAAGTCGGGAATGCTTGATAAAATTAAGTTCGATATTGCCGGCGACGACTTCCGCGAAGGACTAACTGCTGTTATCTCCTGTAAGGTAATGGAGCCGCAGTTCGAAGGACAAACCAAAACCAAACTGGGTAATAACGAAGTAATGGGCGCCGTTGATCAACTGGTAGCCGAAATGCTCAATTACTACCTCGAAGAGCATCCGCGCGAAGCCCGCATGATCGTTAACAAAGTGATACTTGCAGCTACTGCCCGTCATGCAGCCCGCAAAGCTCGTGAGCTTGTTCAACGCAAAAATGTGCTATCAGGCTCGGGACTTCCAGGCAAACTTGCCGACTGCTCCGAAAGAGATCCATCACTTTGCGAAATATACCTTGTTGAGGGCGACTCTGCAGGTGGTACCGCCAAACAGGGCCGCGACCGTAAGTTCCAGGCTATTCTCCCGCTTAGGGGTAAAATTCTTAACGTTGAAAAAGCAATGCCACACCGCATTTTCGACAGCGAGGAAATCAAGAATATGTTCACTGCCATGGGCGTTTCCATTGGTACCGAGGAAGATTCAAAAGCACTGAATCTTTCGAAAATACGGTATCACAAGGTTATTATTATGACCGATGCCGATGTGGACGGAAGCCACATTGCCACGCTGATTCTTACTTTCTTCTTCCGGTATATGAAAGAGATGATCGAAAACGGCTATATTTATATTGCAACACCTCCTTTGTATCTCATTAAAAAAGGAAGCACCGAGCGGTATTGCTGGAACGAAGAAGAACGTGTAAAGCTCATATCGGAGTGGTCGAAGGATGGCAGCGATAAAGGCATACATATTCAGCGTTACAAAGGTTTGGGCGAAATGAACGCCGAGCAACTCTGGTCGACAACCATGAATCCGCAATTCCGCACTTTGCGCCAGGTAACTATTGAAAATGGATCGGAAGCCGACCGTGTTTTCAGTATGCTCATGGGCGACGAAGTACCTCCACGCCGCGAGTTTATTGAGAAAAACGCGAAATACGCGAATATTGATATTTAATAAAGAAGGCTTTAAGTAGCCGGGAGTTTGCATTGAGAAAGCCAGGACTTGAGAGAGTACTGGCTTTTTTGATTGAACATTATCTGCTAATGAGATTTTCTGATCCTATTTAATTAATATCCTTTTGCTTTGTTCTCGCACAGCTGTAACCGCTATAATTTGTATAACTTGTAACTCTTTGCTTCAATTTTTAAAAAAAATTATCAAATACTACAAATTTTTATCATACACTTTTTTAATAAAATCTGGTTGATCACCCTTAGGGTTTAAATTGTATAACAAATTTCCAAATGCGTAAATGCCGGATAAATATATCGCCACTAAAGGTGATAAAAATAAACTAACCATAAAGTATAATGGAAAAGTCCTGTAAAACGTAATCATACTTTTTGTCCACCGTTTTCTAAAGCTTTTCCCAAAAAAAAGCAGTCGGGATGTAAAAGCAAGTAGGCACAAGGGGAAAATAATTGATTTGTAAATTTTCGCTCTATTTTAGGCCTCATTCATTACTTTTTAAATACTTGTTGTCCTCAAAACATAATTGAGATGACTATACACCATGAAATTCGTCAGACTTCGCATATTGGTTTTAAGGTCAAATGCACGCTGAGTGATAGATGAAACGCTATAAAACTCCTTATTAGCCTGTACAGCAGCATTGCTGAGTTGTTCTGCACTCATTAATCTGGGTTTGAAAGTAGCCTGATTGTATCTGTAATCAGGATGATTCCACCACTCTTTATTGTATAGCAATCGATCTTCTTTTTTAAACTGTTCGTAAACCTGAGTTCCGGGATAAGGCATGAGAATATGAAAGAAGGCAAGCGTAAACTTGTTTTTAATGGCAAATTCCACAGTTTTTTCAATGGTCTCAATAGTATCGAAATCGTTACCAATCATAAAACTCGCCCAGGTCAAAAAGCCGTAATCTCTGAATATCTCCAGCACTTCTTTGTAAGAGTTGAAATTGCGGATGTTGGGTGATTTATTGAACCATTTTAAAGTATTGATATTTATGGATTCAAAACCAATTAAGTTGCCAACGCACCCACTGTCAGCCATTAATTTAAGGAGTTCCCGGTCATTTACCATATCGATACTCGACTGACTTGCCCACTTCACTTTAAGCGGAATAAGCTCTTTCAGGAATATCTTAAGTTCCTGTGTATCAGAGACCATGTTGTCGTCGACAAAAAGAATTGTTTTAAGTTTATCCTTTTCTATTTCAGCTAAAACATCCTCTATCTTTCTGCATTTATGCGAGTGGTTGAAAAATTTTGAAACAGAGCAAAATGTGCAGTTAAACTTGCACCCCCGACTAAATTGCATCAATGAAACAGGGAGGTATTTCTTGTTTTTAAAAATGTCTCTGTTCGGAAATACTCCATTTTGAGGGAGCCCGTGAGGGGCAGAATACCTTTTCTTGAGTTTGTTTTGGCTAATATCATTTATTAGTTCTTCCCAAACCGGTTCTACATCACCAATTACAATCGCATCTGCATATTGCACAGCCTCATCGGGTAAAAGAGAGACATGCATACCTCCTAATATAACTTTGACATTGCGATTTCTAAATTCAGAGGATATTTCATAGGATCTTCGGGCATTAAAAGATTCAACCGTAATACAAACCAGATCAGTAGGCGTATCAAAAGGAATCTGTTCAAGCCGGTCGTCGAACATGATAACTTCATCGGGCTTATGTATAAGTCCGGCAATAATAGCCAATTGCAGCGGTTCCATGCTGCCTTCATTTATATTATAGCCGGCTATAACGCTGCCTAAGCCTGGTTTTACCAAAGTAATTTTCATATGCAGATAGTGTCAATATTGGTAAACCATCGTTAAAAAATATTGGGTGTGATTTTACGTTTCACATAATGCCTGTAGTGAAAATTAATGCCCAGTGCAAACACCAGCATGATGGGGTTTCTCCAAAGGTTGGCGTTGAATAAAATCCGATGAATAATACTTGGGAATGAAAAAACCTTATTATTTAACCACCAATACATTTCAGTAAGCTTATCAGGATCAATCATTTTTGGTATATGAACGCAACGGGTTCCATCAAAAAGCCGGAGATCATCGGTCAGCATCCGCCCCTCTTTCTTAAGCTGTTTGTGTAATTCGGTTCCGGGAATTGGCGTTAATATGTAAAAACGCGGAATCGGAATTTTATTTCGATAAATAAACTGATAGGTTTCACGAATCGACGCTTCCGTATCAAAATCAGTTCCTACTATCATTTCAGAGCTTACTGTAATTCCCGAATTTGCTAGAATGCGTATATTACTTTCATGGTCGCTGGCTTTTAACCAAGGCTTTTCCAGACTATTAATTGCATCTTGCTGAATGCTCTCAATTCCAAAACTCATCAGATCGCAACCAGAATCTCTTACAACTTTAAGAAGTTCCGGATTTTTTGCCAAATGAATAGAACATTGACTTGCCCACTTCATTTTTAAGGGCTTTATTTTTTCACAAAGCTCTTTCAGGTATTTGGGATTTGAAACAATATTGTCATCAATCAAATAAAACCGCCGGTATCCTAAGCGCTTCACCTCCTTAATATCCCGAATTACTTCATCGACAGGGCGAAACATGTATTTACCTTCGTACAAGCAGGCAATAGAGCAAAATGAACACGAAAAAGTGCAACCACGACCTGCCTGTACCGGAAGCATTGATCCGATATTTTTACGGGTAAGTAACTCGTAACTGGGAATAGGAAGGTTTTTTAGCTCGCTGATGGGATAGTTGTACAGCGGTTCAACAGTGCCATTTTGTTCGAAATCCTGCAACATTTTTGGGTAGGAAATCTCAGCATCACCAATCACAACTGAATCCACATGCTTCATCGCTTCTTTGTATGCAATGGATGCCATATACCCGCCCATTACCACTGTTTTTCCTCGTTTCTTAAATTCAGCAGCAATTTCAATGCCTCTGAAAGTGGCATGGCCCATGCTACCAATCGCAACAATATCGACTTCTGCATCGTAATCAATTTCATCTACCACTTCAATTAGCAGTTCAACATCCCAATGTGCAGGAGTGTATGCAGCCAGCAATGGGAAAGCCAATCCGGGGAGATTGATTTTTCTTTGTTTGCAAAGTTTCCCATTTTCGGCATATTGAGTCGGCTGTATAAATAGAATTTTAGGCATGGTTTTTCGCTTCTTTAATTTTTGCTTTATACTGCTTTGTAACTCTGTATCCACCCACCAACATTTTAAATAACATAACAGGGCTGTAAGTGGTGATGTATTTCCAAAGCACCGGTGGGCTATACAAAATTGCATTGTAAGCATTCAATATTTCCTGATAAAACTCAGGAACTGAAAGTTTAGTGGGTCGAACAGAAATATGTGCCAAATCCCATTTAGGATAATCATGTTTGTGAATGATAATATCTTTATCAGGAAAGCTTACCCCTGTTTTTGGAAGCGGTGTTAAAGGCTGCAAGTTAACGAAGTGGATTTTCAGCGATTTTAATGATTTCACCATGTGTTGGAAGTCGCTTTTATCCCAGTCGGGTGGAATAATGATGGTTGCAAACACTTCTATATTTTCACGGTGAAGCACGGCCATCGTCTGTTTGTACATTTCAACCGACGTCCTTTTATTATATTGATCAAGCTCTTTATCCGAAAAGCTTTCAAAACCAACAATCACTGTTCGCAATCCAATTTTTGCAAGTTCATGCATCATTTCCGGGTTCCCTGCAATAAAATCGGCACGGCCATAAACGACATAATTCTTAATGATATTCCGCTGTTTTATTTCGTCAATAAATGATTTCAACCAACGCACATCTGCTAAAAAATCATCATCAACAATGTAAATCTCGGTCTCTTTGATTTGCTCCAGTTCCTGAATCACATCTGCAACCGGCCTCTGATGAAATTTACCTGAAGTGATGATTCTGCAAAAACAAAAGGAACATGTATACGGACAACCAAACGAGGTTTTGATTAACGCAACCTTATTGTGAAAAATATAAAAATACTTGTTGCGGTATCTGGAAACTGTACTTCTATCAGGAAATGGAACATAAAAATCAAATTCAGGCAGTTTCGTATTTTCCAGCGAATCTCCATTTTGAAATACGCCGGAAGGTATGCCTGTGTTGTGCTCTATATGATTCAGTAAAGCAGTAAAAACGGTTGTTGCATTTCTAACTACCCTAAAATCAACGGCATCGTCACTAAAATCTTCGGGACATACTTCACAATGCACACCACCTACAATAGTGATAATATTACCCGATTTGTTTTTAGCAATTTTACAATACGAAATAACAGTTGAAACATTGGTTATGTATCCGGTTACACAAAGTACATCGGGCTTGTGTTCAAATATGAAAGATTCGAAAGTTCTGTTTTCCAGAATCATATCAATAACTACAACCGTATCACTCTCGCGTTTTAAAGCGCTTAAAACCTCCAATTCCAGTGGCTCCACAACCATTAAATGTTGCAGACCAATTGTTTCCGGAGATGGTTTAGGGCGCACCATTAGTATTTTCATGAATTCGCCTCCTTTAATGCATTTGTTTTCTCAAAAACCCGCTTGTATTCAAGCAAAGGGCTACAGATTTTAATTAAATAATTAATTCCTTTCTGACTATGGTGTGCTTCCATATAAAGCGGCTGAGGTATACCGCCCATACGCATTTTGGGTATTTCAGCAGTCTGTCCCAATTCAATGGTTTGAACCTTACTTTCAATTCCATCTTTAACTACATGCATAAGCAGTTGAAAATAGGTATTGTCTGTTTTATTTTGCGAATAATCGACTCCACCTAAAAAGAAGTAATATATGCCTTTATCCTCCAGGCCTATATTCCATCCAATAATCTTATCCTTTTTCAGGCACACGGTCAGCTTAAATGCGGGGGGCAGGTTTTTAAAAAAATCGAGGGTTAATTTCTCCAACTTACCACTGCTTCGCTTATACACATTTAAGTATTGTTGATGCATTTCGCGATTAAATTCAGCGCAGTTTAGTTTGCTGAAATATAAATCTTCGTTTTTTTTGTATGCTTGAATCAACCTTCGTCTGTAACCTGAGCGTAACGATGAGATATATTCATCCCAGTTTTTAAAGCGATTGGTTAATTTGATGGTTGGGAGTGTGTTGCCTGAAGCAAAAGCCTGGGACTCCGGTTTATCTTCCAGATTTAAAGAAAGCATAAAGCCTTTTTCCTTTTGGTAAATATGTTCCTTTAAAAGTACAACCGCGTCCTTATTGCCAAAAATTCCAGAACTTGATACAGAACAAGGCACACCGACAATGTGCATTTTAAGGGGACTTTTTACCTTAACAAATGTGAGCATGTCAATCTGCAAAGTGTAAACGATAGCACATGAAACGAGCATCTCATCATCATAACACAAATAGTATCGTTGCTTGCAGGAATTAAATTTCTGGATGTGCAACAAAAATTCTGTTTGTTGAAAATAACATTGCGCAAGCTCATCCCATTGATAGGGTAGATCTTCGGCTGTTGATATGCATTTAAAGCTTATCATTTCAAGGTAGTTTCAAAAACTGCAAACTGCCTGTAAACTTCCGGTTTTGAGCCAAAGCAACGAGTCAATATACGTTGTACAAACGCCATAGAAGACTGATTTTCCTCAAAAATAAATCCACCCTCACAATATTTGTATCCTTTTTTTATCAGCACAGGCAACGCTTTACTTATTAAAGCCAAAGCCACAGTACTGCCTTGATATTCAGGAATAATTCCTATTTCAGTAAAGCGAATTGTATCAATGGTTTTTCCCAGACGATATTTTACAACATCAAAAACATTTAAATGCCGCTGAGACGGAACCAACATATTAAAATCGGGATACCATAAGAAGAATCCAACAGGTTTTCCATTTACTTCTGCAAAAATCAGATTCTCATTATCAAGCAAGAAGCGAAATGGCTTAAATAGTTCTAAATCTTCTTCCGTATCACGATTAGCCCAATAGGGATGCTTTGTAAATGCCTGGTTGTTAAGCTGGGTATAGATTTCGCTTTCAGCTTCTATGTTGCTTTTATCCATAAAGCGAACACTTAGTCCTTTCAATTCACGCTCCGACGAATAGGAATGGGCCCAGTTTGCATAGGTTTCAAGACTAAACCGAAATGTAAACATTTTACGGGTGTGCAGCTCTTTAAAATAGTCAGCATAGTATTCCGGATTATAGGGCAGTCCAAAAACGGGTGTTTCATCAAAACGATTGAGTAAAATACCTGCTCCATAATTTAAATGACCATTTAAACCGACGACCACTTTTCTAAATTGAGAAAAATGCCGGAGGATTGTTTCTTTTATGAGTGGAAACAAATCCACTAACCCTTCTTTTGCTTCAAAAAATGATACCTGAATATAATCAGGTAATCGATAATCGTGAATGAGAGCAAAACGAGCGACATTAACGTTCCCATTTTGAACAACAAACAACATTTTGCTTGAGTGTGATGCAAAAGCACTTCCTGAACACAGCAACATTTTTTCAATGCTCCCTTCAGTTCCTTTGAAAAAACTGTTTCCGGAGTAAACCTCAGCACTTACTTTTTCAAAGGTTCTATACCCCGATGAACCTTCGAGGAGTTCTACATTCATACAAAAAACTCTTTTGGCTTTTGAAATCCAAGGAATTCCATAAATGACGATGCGCAGTAAGATCCGGCATTTCCGAATACAATAACATCGCCTGTTTTCAACTCCGGTAATTGTATATTTTTCGAAAAAATATCGCGGGAATAGGTTGAACAGCCGTAAATGAGAGTAGGCTTCAATTCTTCTGCAGAAAGTTGAATACCATCGCGAATAATTCCAACAGGATGATTTGCAATATCACTGTAAATTAAAGGCCTCGAAAATTGAACTGTGGATGCATTAACGCCAACCAATTGCTTTTCATCCCTACTCTTTATGTCGCTAACGCAACATACGAAATACCCTGCATCACCACCAATTATCCGACCAGGTTCGAGAATTAATTTTAAGTTATTATTTTTCGTTAACGAAGTTTGATTCATTAATTCGGTAATACGCGAATTATATTGCGCGAAATCAAATTGTTCTTTTCCGTCTTCAGAAATCCCAAATCCGCCACCAAAATTAAGGTATTCTAACTTTGGAAAGCCATCAACCAAAGCAATTAACTCTTTATAGCAATCGATAAAGTAGTCGATATCAAAAATATCTGTTCCCACATACAAATGGAGTCCTTTGATTTTTGTTTTATCAGCAATTTCCTCAATTTCCCGGAGCGTAAAACCCAATCTACTTTCTTTCCCAATAAATGAACCTGCATGCCCCGAGGAAGGTGCTACTTTATCACCAATATTAACACGGATACCAATTGCTTTATCAGGAAATAGTTCTAACCATTGATTTAGCTGATTTGGAGAGTCAATATTAAGCTGAACCCCATAACCATCAGCTTGTTTCATTATTTTCTTACACAATCCCGATGCAGTGAAAATTATTTCGTCAGTGCTGAACCCCGCTTCTAAAGTACGCTCCAGATGCAATATGGAATTCACAAAAATATTCAGTTTTTCTTGTTTTATAATTTGAAGAAAATCAGGATTTGCATTTGCCATAGAAGCAAAATGGATGGCTTTATTCTTATAAGTAATACTTTTAAATACGCTGCAATGTTTCCTGATTTTAAAGCTATCATAAACATAGTATGAGTCAAACTCACTTTCCGTTTTACTATTTATAAATTCTTGTATCTGAACATCAATGGTCATGTGCTTCTATTTTCTTAATTACAACAGGTGATTTCAGTGAGTGTTAATGATAAGTTGGGATATACAAAACACCTCGTATATTTCCACCTTGTTTTTAATTCTTTATAATTCCATTCACTTTATCATCAAAATTACTGCTAATTCAGGACTTTTAAGCTGGAAAAATTCAAGACATATAACGATTCAGAATTTCAAATCTATTCTTATTACAATTTCAGGAGATAGAGCGCTGGCCATTAAGGCGAAAAGCATTTTACATACTGTATGTCTTCATGCTGATATGCAACATCATTAAAAAGAAGCCGGTTCTTTTGAGCCAATGCTTAACGGTAAAGGTGATTAAACAGGATTTATCACTTTCGTATATCTTGTATTTGTCCGGTATGCCTATGCAATATTAACCTAATATTCAAAAACATATCCTTTGCGTTCTTTATCAACAACTTAGCGCCGTTGCGGCTATTTTTCTCTTTTCACATTTTTAACGCAATGGCGCAATGGAGGAGCAAAGAGCGCAAAGGCTATGGATAGATCGGGTTAAAAATATCTTGCCTTCACATATCAATCGTTAAAAAAATGTTTTGAGCTGATTCGCACGCATCATGCACGAGCGGTGAATATAAAATCTACCAGGCAAATCCAATCTACCCATTACTTATCGCTCTGTTCAAAAAAGCCATAAAAGGCTGTAGCTCACTCACCATATCAACTACTAGTTTTTTGTAGCCCTCCGGATCGGAAACTACATCATCAGGAATGTTCTGCGAAACAATAAACGAACGGTGCTTTAAAAGATCGATATCCGGAAAATCCACCGGAAAATCTTTAGGCGCTTTTTTCAATTTATCAAAATCATCCAGCTGATCAAAATATTTCTTGAATGATGGTTTTTCAAGAATACCTTTCAGTTCATCGCTGTGATAATAAACCTCGTTACGCATTAATTTTAGTGTATCAGGCTGTGGCATATAAACACCCCCGGCAAGCATTGATTTTCCGGGTTCGAAATGAAAATAATATCCCGGATTCGAACTTTTTCGTCCACCGCGTGCTATAAAAGCGCCAAAATTGGTTTTATATGGTGATTTATCTGCACCAAACCTTACATCCCTGAAAATACGGAATATACAATCTTTCATGGCAGGGGTCTGCAATGCAGGATCAATTGCCGATATTGTTGCAATTATTTCCGAAACAAAACCTTCAATCTCTTTGCGTGATTTTTCATACCATGCTTTATTTTGCTGAAACCATTCGCGGTTGTTATTCAACGTTAATTGCGAGAGAAAATCAAGAACTGTAGCTGTATCCATTTAACATGTGTATTACTGAGTATGAGTACAAAAATAACACTTAAACCGACCTGAAAATGGAAATTATTTCTAAAATTCAGTTCTCACACCAGCATTATTTTTCCTTTTGTGGCAATCACGGAGCGAATCAGATTTTTTTATACATTAGTCGAAAAATAGAATAGTATGAAGCTGAGCTTTACAATTATACTTTTATTGATATTTTTCGAATCAGCAAACGCATCAGGTGAATGGATTACTCATGGTGGCCGGGCTGCGGGCATGGGACTTTCATCGGCTGCGGTAAGCGATTTCTGGAGTATTAATAACAACCAGGCAGGTATGGCCTTTTACGACAAAACTGCTGCCGGTATTTATTACGAAAACCGATTTCTTATTGATGAAATGGCCACTCAGTCAGGAGCTTTTACGTTAAAAACTAAAGTTGGAATGCTTGGCGCTACCTTAGGATATTCAGGCGACGCCAATTATAACACCACCAAAGCGGGATTAGCATACGCTATGAAATTTGGTAGCCGGTTTGCAGCAGGCGTGCAACTCGTCTATATCGGCACTACACTTGGCGAAGAATACGGCAAGCGAAGCAGCATAACTTTTGATGCAGGCATCATGGTTCGGATAACTGAACAATTTACTTTTGGGGCACATGTATTTAATCCGATTCATGCTAAAATTTCGGATTATAATAACGAAAGTATTCCTTCAACGTTAAATGCCGGATTCAGTTACACCTTTTCCGACAAACTCCTACTTACCGCCGAAGCATTTAAAAACAGTGAATTCCCAATGGAATTCCGATCCGGTGTTGAATACAAACTCAGCAGGATAGCTTATGCCCGCATCGGTGTAAGTACAAATCCAGCCCGGTACACTTTTGGTTTCGGACTGGAAATGAAAAAACTTACTGTCGATCTTTCTTCCTCCATCCATCAGCAACTGGGATATTCGCCCCAGGTTTCCCTTCAATACGCATTTTAATAAATGAAAAAACCACGGGAAACAATGCCAAAACGAACATTTAGCATTATCATGCTGCTTATGCTTTTAAGCTCTGGCATTGCTGTTGCGCAGCAACCTGATACATTGCGATTTACAGGTACCGAAGGCATAGAGCAACATATCGAAAATCTGGCTGAGCGCTCAGAAGTGGAAATGGATTACAGCGATTGGGTAGAAGAAATTAACCTGCTTCGCGAACGCCCAGTCAATCTGAATTCAGGCGATGAAAACGATCTGCGAAGACTATTTTTTCTCAACGATTTACAAATCAGCAATTTAATTGAATACACCACTCAGTACGGACAACTTGTATCTATATACGAATTACAGGTTATCGATGGCTTTAACGAAAAGATAGTCAACCAGATGATCCCGTTTATATCGCTGTCACCTTTTGTTCCTGAGAAATTTTCGTTTAAAAAAGCATTGAAATATGGCAGCACCGATGTGATGCTGCGTTATCAGCGAGTGTTGCGGGAGCAGGCTGGGTATGCTGACGTATCTGATTCAGTGAGGCAGGCCAATCCCAACAAATATTACCTGGGTAACCAAAACAGTGCATTCCTGCGGGTTCAGTATTCGTATAAGGATTATCTGAAATTTGGATTGGTTTGCGATAAAGATGCAGGTGAAACTTTTTTCCCAAAATCGGATACTTTGCCAAAAGGATTTGATTTTTACTCAGTTCATTTATTTTTAAAAAACATTGGCATAATCAAGCAGTTAGCTATCGGCGATTACCATGTACAATTCGGGCAGGGATTAACCATGTGGTCGGGATTTTCGATGGGCAAAGCAGCCGGATCGGTAGTTATGCGCAAACGGGCTCCTGCTTTGCGACCCCACGCTTCATCCAACGAATATGCTTTTATGCGTGGTGTTGCTACCACAGTAGGGTTAGGTAAATTCGATTTCACAGCATTTTATTCAAACCGAAAAGTTGACGCTAATCTGGTTGCCTCCGATTCCATTAATTCGACTGAGGATTATGTAACATCTTTACAGCAAACAGGATACCACCGCACTCCCGCCGAACTTGCCGACAAAGGCGCTAACCGTGAAATTGCCGAAGGCGGCCATCTAACCTGGAATGGGCAACACCTGCGAGCTGGCATCACTCTATTTCATGTGAATTACGAAATTCCTTTTGAGAATAATGATGAATTGTATAAAAAATTCCAGCCTGTTTTAAATTCAAATACATATGCGGGTTTTGATTACAGTTACAATTATAAAACGCTGACTTTATACGGCGAAGCAACCAAACAGATAGACGCCGGGCTTGCTTTCCTGCAGGGGCTTTCCTTCAGTCCCGATCCTCGCCTTGCATTCGCCATGATATATCGCAATTATCAGAAAAATTACCTTAACACTTTTAATGCCGCATTTGGCGAAAGCAGCAATAGCACAAACGAGAAAGGTCTTTATATGGGATTGGTCGCTACTCCTTTTAAAAAGATAACGTTGAGTGCTTACGCAGATATGTTCCGTTACGAATGGCTGCATTACCGGGTTGATGCACCTTCGAACGGACAGGAATATTCAGTGCAAGCCGTTTATAATATTTCGCGCCGCGGCGATCTGATTTTCGGCTACCGGCGAATGCTGAACCCGATGAACTATGCAGAATATACGCATAAAATGAACCAGATCGGCGAATCGGATCGCTCTTATTTCAGGATACAATTAAACTACCTGGCCATGCCATGGTTGAAACTGCAAAGCCGTATCGAAATCACAAAACGCGAAGCTCCGCTTAAAAACGCTGAAACAGGATATCTTATTTACCAGGGATTTCAAATAAAGCCTGTAGAAAAAGAATGGACAGTGAACTTCAGGTATTCACTTTTCGATACCGATTCGTATGATACACGACTATATGCTTTCGAAAATGACGTTCCTTATTCCTTTTCCATCCCGGCTTTTTCAGGAAAAGGTAGCCGTTTTTATGTTATACTTAACACAAAAATAAACCGGAATCTTTCGTTAATTTTTCGTTTTGCACAAACATGGTATTCCGATAGAAACCTGATCAGCAGTGGCCTCGACGAAATTAACGGCAACAAAAAATCGGATGTTAAGGCTGTGCTCAGGTTTTCTTTTTAGCAAGAAGTAATCACTTTTCCGGCTTCTTTCATTTGAATAGTAAAGGCCTGTTATAAATTGAGAAATTAGTTTATTTTTGCCCCACATAATCATACCTAAACCTAATACAAACTAAATCTAACAATTATGTTTAAAGACCAACCTAAAGGACTTATCGCCGCAGCTTTGGCCAACATGGGTGAGCGTTTCGGATTCTACACAATGATGGCTATCCTGACTTTGTTCCTAATGTCGAAATTCAACATTACAGGAACAGAAGCAGGAACTTTTTACTCCATTTTTTATGGTTCAATCTATATTCTTGCTTTGGTTGGCGGTTTAATTGCCGACAAACTACGTAACTACAAGGGTACCATCATCGTAGGTTTGATTATTATGGCAGCCGGTTATATTTTCCTGGCAAATCCAGCATTGATTACATCCAAGTATATTGCACTGGCTGCATTGCTTGTGATTGCATTTGGTAATGGTCTTTTCAAAGGAAACCTTCAGGCACTGGTTGGACAGATGTATGATAACGATAAATATCGCGACAAACGTGATTCCGGTTTTCAGATCTTCTACATGTTCATCAATGTAGGTGCGATGTTTGCCCCTTTTATGGCCACATGGGTGAGGAATACCTTTGTAAAAATGCAAGGGTTTGGCTATAATGCCGAATTACCGGGTCTTTGCCATCAATATCTTGACGGCAAAATGGCAGAGGATGTTGTGAGTGGCAGGTTTACCGATTTAGCAACATCTGTTTCTGGCAACATGCCGGCAAACCTGGGTGATTTTGCCACAAAATATCTGGATGCTTTTAATACTGGTTTTCACTACGCCTTTTATACTGCTGTTGTAGCAATGCTTATTTCCCTTGTGGTTTTCATTGCCTCTAAAAAAATTCTTCCTGATCCCAAGGACAAAGTTAAAGCTGGACATGGTATGTCAAAAGAGGAAATTAAACAGGATGCCAAAGAAATCAAACAGCGTATTCTCGCCCTCATGGCCGTATTTGGTGTTGTGATCTTTTTCTGGTTCTCCTTCCACCAAAACGGGCTTACGCTCACCATGTTTGCAAAAGACTACACCTTACTGGGTGGGATTTTCCCATCGGTTGAGAGTTTCCAATCCATTAATCCATTCCTGGTTGTATTCCTTACACCGGTGATTATCTTTATCTTCGGAGCCTTGGCAAAAAAAGGCAAAGAACCCTCCACTCCTAGAAAAATCGGTATCGGAATGGGTATTGCAGCCTTTGCTTTTATTGTTATGGCTTTAGGGTCTATTGGCTTACCTATGCTTAAAGATGTAACGGCAATGGGTGGTTTACCAGATGCTCAAAAAATGACTCCCTGGTTACTTTTCGGAGTTTACTTTATACTTACAGTAGCCGAACTGTTCATCTCACCGCTGGGTCTTTCTTTTGTATCAAAAGTAGCTCCGGTTCATTTACAGGGATTGATGCAAGGGGGATGGCTAACAGCTACCGCCATTGGAAACTTCTCTTTGTTCCTGGGTGCTATGATGTACGAAAGCATTTCAATTTCCGTAACCTGGACCGTATTTATTGTGGTTTGTCTCATGTCAATGATTGCCATGTTTACAATGGTTAGTTGGCTCGAAAGGGTTTCAAAATAAACACTTCTCAACCAAACCTCAGAAAAGGCTGTCCGGAATGGGCAGCCTTTTTCGTTAATCCCGGATTCCGGCTAATGCATAATTTGGGCTAAATTTGCAGCATGACAACCGCAACATTTCACTGGCATAACAACCGCCGTTATAATTCCTATTCCGAATATTTTAAACGCGAATTCGGTACCCGTGTTCAAAAAGTTACTATCGATGCAGGCTTCACCTGCCCCAACCGCGATGGCGCAAAAGGTGTGGGCGGTTGCACCTATTGCAATAACGATGCATTTAACCCTTCGTATTGCCAGCCTCATAAAACGGTTACGCAACAAATAACGGAAGGCATTGAATTTCACCAA
>Ga0105047_10008952_pt1 | contig 16573 bp, 6 predicted proteins | sample MAT04_FD_78384 | JGI IMG/M metagenome (GOLD analysis project Ga0105047, IMG submission 78384) | Freshwater microbial communities from Lake Fryxell liftoff mats and glacier meltwater in Antarctica - MAT-04 (megahit assembly) | ecosystem: Environmental > Aquatic > Freshwater > Ice > Liftoff...
ACAGCTCGACGATGGGATTTCAAATCGGCCCGCGTTTTGTCAATCTGCGAGAATCGTTCGGTTCGAACGAGAGACTGACGAGTCTGGAAACAGCAGCACAGTTCCAGATCCAGGACTCATTTCGAGCAAAGAATCTCTTCCGTGGTTGCGAACTGGGACTGTTTGGATCTCACCAGGGAGGACGTTGGACTCTTGACGGAGGCGTACGTTTAGCAATTGGTGCCACAAAGCAGGAACTGGATGTTTCCGGACAGACGGCAGTGACTCAAGCGGGTACGACGACCACAAGCCCCGGTGGCTTCCTGGCGCAGCGGACGAATTCAGGCTCCTGGGACCGCAATCGTTTTTCTCTGATTCCGCAATTTGACGCTTCACTGGGATTAAAGATGACCGACACATGGACAGTCTCTGTCGGCTACAGTCTCCTGTATTGGGGTCAGGTGCTGCGAGCGACGGAGCAGATCGATCCGGTACTGAATCCGGGGCTGCTTCCACCCGAACAGGTTCCATTGACGGGGGAGCTGCGTCCACAAACATTGTTGCATGAGTCAGACTACGTGGCGCATGGGATTACGATCGGCTTGGAAAAACGCTGGTAAGCCAGAAGGATCCGGATTTCCCAGGGGGCAGGGAAAACGACACACTGCCGTGAACAAAAAATTTCCCTCTACCGCAGCAGAGTTGAATTCTTGATTACAGTGCAGTCTGTTCCGTTATTAGGCGAGCGGCAGATTAGGAACTACCAGGCCGAATAACCGGACGCTAGCGCGTGGCGGCTGATTTTATTAGCCGCAGGGCGCTAGCCCCCGGTTTTCGACGGGAACCAGAAATCTGCCGCTCGCCTTACAAAACAGATGCCAAGGTCTGCAACCACCGGTTCCACGTTGCCGTCTGTGTCACACCCGTTCAATTGTCTTCAGGTTGCGTGATTGAAATCAAGACGTTTTCGAGAGAGAAAGATTCAAATGACACATCATCGATGGCTCGCCGGAATCGGACATATTATCAACAGGCAGCACCGACGCAGGCGGACTCAGCGCGACCTGCGAGCTCCTGCGGCAGAGCTGCTGGAAACAAAAGTGCTGCTCACGGCCAATACACTGGGACTGATCCAGGGAACTGTCTTCAATGACGTGACGGGGAATGGACTGTCGGGCGGGGACCCGCTGCTGAATGCGGTCAACGTCCAGTTGTATCGCGACGGCGGCAACCTGACTTTTGACAATGGCGGTGCAGATGACACGCTTTTAGGAGCAATAACCACTGGTCCTTCGGGAACGTTTTCGTTCAGCGATCTGGCTGAAGGCCGCTATTTCGTGCGACAGCAGCCAGTCGTCGGGTATATGCAGCGGGTCGGCGAAAATGTTGTGACCGTGAATATCTCAGCAGCGAACGCCTTGGGTGCGCCAGGCATTCTGATTGACGATTTTTCGTTGCCTGGCGGCCCGGGACAGACACTGTTCGCTGATGCAGCAGGCATTGCCACGGCAAGTTCATTTTCGCCAGCAGTGACTGCGATCGGGGGCGAACGCGATATGGTCGTAACTGCAACACTGGGCAGTATCGCATTTGAGGCAAACGGAGCGGTACTCCCGGGCAACCTCACGTACAACGCCAATATCGGAGCGACCGGTCGATCCCGCGTTGTATGGGACGGTGCCGACAATAACTCCACAACACTGAATCCCTCCGGCCTGGCGGGTACGAATCTCACGGCGCTGGGGGAAACCGGCTTCCTGTTGACTATCGGAACCAGTCAACCGATCACGTTCTCACTGCTCGTGCATACGGGTCCCGCAGATTCATCAACCGCAACTGTCAATCTGCCAACGACTGGAACGGATTCAATCTACGTACCGTATTCATCATTCGTGACGACAACCGGGAGCGGGGCAGATTTCTCAAACGTCGGCGCGATCGAATTTCTGACAGAAGCTCCGACGGCAACTACGTCGACGGCAACCGACTTGATCCGGGCGCAGTCGCCAACGCGATTCACTGTCAACTTTGCGAACTTCGTTCCGATGACCTTGGGAAATCTGGTTTTCAATGACGTCAATAACAACGGTTTGTTTGATTCATCCACGGAGGTCGGAATCAACGGCGTCGCGATGACACTGTTTGAAGACACAAATTCCAACAATGTCTTTGACAGTGGTACCGATCTTCAGGTCGCGACGACAACGACTGCCGGTGGCGGCTTGTACTCGTTTGGGAATCTGTTTCCCGGCAACTATCTCGTCCGCATCAATGCCAGCAACTTTGGTGTAGCGGGTGTATTGCAGGGTTTTCAGTCGAGCACCGGCAACGGCGCTGCTCCTGATGCGGATGTTGTGACGACCGACAACGATGACAACGGCGATGCACTCGGCAGCGCGATCCTGTCGTTGGGGATTACGCTCTCAAACGGACTGGAACCAGTCAACGACGGTGACACGAATCCGAACACAAATCTGAGTCTCGATTTTGGCGTGTTTACGACGGTAGATATTGTCGTCACGAAGACAGATAACGCAGACCCTGTCATCGCAGGCAGCAGCGCTGGCAATCTGGTCTACACGGTGACGGCGACGAATTCAGGGCCAGGTTCGGCAACAGGTGTGACGATCAGCGATTCGGGTGTTCTCGCAGCGAATCTGCCGGCAGGCGTGACATTTGTATCAGCCGTCGGTAGTAACGGCAGTACGTTCAACACAACGGACGGAGTCTGGACAATCGGAGCACTGGCATCCGGCGAAGTAAGGACTCTGGTTGTGACGCTGACGGTGGGTGCATCTGCGTCGGAGACGCTGGTTATTACCAACACGGCGTCGCTTGCGACCGTGAACGAAATTGAAGTGGATGTCGTTCAGGGCAATGATTCCTCGACGGAAAGAACCAACGTGGACCGCAGTGTGGATATCGCTGTGGCAAAGGTGGCAGTTCCTGTGACAGTGACGGCTGGGAGTGGTGTTGGCAATCTGGTCTTCATTGTTTCCGCCCACAATATCGGCCCGTCGAATGCTTCGGGAGTGTCGATAAGTGACGTCGGTATCCTTGCTGGCAATCTTCCGGCGGGCGTCACATTCGTCTCTGCTGTGGGCAGCGGAAGTACCACATTCAACTCCACAACCGGTGCGTGGACGATTGGCAATCTGTCAACCGCTGGATCTGAGACACTGACCGTGACGCTCACAGTCAGTGCCGCAGCGGCGAACAACCTGGCGGTCAATAACACGGCTTCGCTGACGACCGTGAACGAAACCGACCGTAACCTGACGAACAACAGTCAGACCGTCGTCGCAACTGTCACTCGGGAAGTCGATATTCAAGTCACGAAATCCGCAACACCGACGTCTGTCATTGCTGGCAGCGGTCCAGGAAATCTGGTTTACACCCTGACTGCTCGAAACATCGGCGCATCCGATTCATCAGGGGTCACGATCAGCGACACGGATATTCAGGCAGCCAATCTGCCCGCCGGAGTGACCCTCGTCTCCGCGGTGGGCAGCGGCAATACGACTTACAGTGCGGCGACGGGAATCTGGTCCGTTGGAAATCTGGCGGCAGGAGCCTCCGCCACATTGACGGTCACGCTCACCGTCGGTGCATCGGCATCCGATAAGCTCATAATCAATAACACTGCGGCGTTGGCATCTGTCAATCAAACTGATACTGTTTCGACAAACAACAGCCAGGCCGTTACGACGAACGTCGATCGCAGTATCGATCTCGCCGTTACAAAATCCACGGTCAACAATCCTGTCATTGCCGGAAGCGGGACAGGCAACCTGGTCTACACGATTACGACTCGCAACATCGGTCCATCGAATGCGTCGGGCGTCACAGTTCGCGACTACGCATTGCTCGCCGCCAATCTTCCGGTCGGGGTCACGCTGGTCAGTGCCATCAGTGACGGTGGTTCGACTTATGATGCTGCGACAGGGATCTGGACGATCGGCAATCTCGCCGCAACAGATACGCGAACGTTAACGGTCACTGTGACGGTCGGAGCGACGGCTGTTCCGCAGACCTTCACCAACACCGTGGAAGTCACGGGTGTGAATGAAATCGATGTGAACCTGAACAACAACATCGCTTCGGCTACCACCATGTTCAATCGCTCCGTCGATATTCAAGTCACGAAAACTGCCAATGCAGGGCCTGTGATTGCCGGCAGTGGAGTCGGAAATCTGGTTTACATTGTCAATGCTCGCAATAACGGGCCATCGAATGCGACCGGAGTTGCCGTGGACGATACCGGAGTTCTGGTGGCGAATCTGCCGGCAGGCGTCACGTTTGTGTCCGCCATGGGAAGCAATGGATCGACGTTCAATTCGACCACTGGACTCTGGACGATCGGCAATATCGCGAGCAACGCCTCGGCAACGCTCACGGTCACGCTGACCGTCGGCGCTTCAGCGTCTGACAGTCTGACGATTTCTAATACAGCGGCACTTTCAACGGTCACGGAAACCGATTCCAACCTGCAGAATAACATGCAGACGGTGACCACAGACGTAGATCGCCGCGTGGATATTGTCGTCACGAAGGCCGCCAACGTTACGTCCGTCTCCGCCGGAAGCGGTGCTGGAAATCTGGTTTACACAGTGACAGCGCGAAATGCCGGAAGCTCCAATGCCACGGCCGTCACAATCTCTGACCCTGGCGTCGTGGATGCAAATCTGCCAGCTGGCGTGTCGTTCGTATCAGCGGTGGGAAGCAACGGTTCAACGTTCAACAGCACATCGGGTATCTGGACCATCGGCAGTCTTGCGGCTGGTGCCTTAGAGACCCTGACGATCACTCTGACTGTCGGTGTCACGGTCGTAGACGGGGTTATCATCAACAACACCGCTGCTGTGGCGACGGTGACCGAAACAGAAACCAATCTGCTGAACAACACTCAGTCCATTGCCACAGCGGTCATCGGCGCTATCGATCTCGTGGTGGTCAAGACCGGAGCGCCGAATCCTGTGCTGTCACCAGGACTGCTGACGTACACGGTTCGCGTGGCAAACACCGGGACTGGTACGGCGACCGGCGTGGTACTCACCGACAACCTTGGTCCGGGCATGACGTTTTCATCAGGCACCTCAACGCAGGGAACCGTCACGTATGCCAACGGGATCGTGACCACGACCATCGGCACATTGCGTGGCGGTGCCTCCGCGACGCTGACACTGGTTGCCAGCGTCAACGTAGCAATTGCTGGCACGCTGGTGAATACAGCGTCGGCCACGGCCGATCAGAATGACCCTGATCCGGACGACAACACGACTTCGATTCAGACGCAGGCTCTGCTGTCACCGGCCTCCGTGAGCGGTGTGGTGTTTCAGGATCTGAATCGCAACGGAATACGCGATTCCGGCGAACGACCGATTTCAGGCGTTCAGATTGTGTTGTTCGGAACCGATGTGAACGGTGCGTCAGTGAATACCCAAATGCGTACCGACGCCAACGGTGCCTATTCCTTCGTCGATCTTGAGCCAGGCCTCTACAACGTCTACGAAATTCAGCCTGGCCTGTATTTGGACGGCAATGAAGTTGCTGGCACGGGGGCAACCGCCACAGTTGTCAACGATGCTTTCCTCAACATGCGGCTGAATCCGGGGGTCAATGCGACTGGGTTTAACTTTACAGAGGGTATCGAAGATCCGTCGAAACGTCCGTTCCTCGCGTCCAGCCAGAATGTCGGCGAATCTCTGATTGTGTCTTTGCCAGTCACAGGCTCTGGAAGTCTGAGCGGCATGGTGGCGACGGATTCCAACCGCAACAGCTTGCTCGACAGCGGCGACATTGGCATTCCCGGCGTCATCGTATCGCTGGCTGGAAGCGATGCGGCCGGAAATCCGGTTCTGATTCATCAGTCCACCGATTCACTCGGAAGGTACTCGTTCGCCAGCCTCCCAACTGGCCAGTACAGCATTCGCGAAACGCAACCAAAGGGCAAGACAGATGGCCCCGAACAGCCGGGCACAATTCTTCCCGATCAGGTTCTGGATGATGTCTTTTCCGCCATCTCGCTGCCAAACGGCGGAGTAGGCACGGGCTATAATTTCCTTGAACTGCCTGCAACGGCTGGCACAACGACAGCAACATCTCCGACGCTGCTGACGCCAACGACAAACAACGTCGGACTTCGACCGACGATTTCCTGGACGCCAATGACTTCGGCAGCACGTTACGACGTTTCGGTCCTGCAGATTGTCGGGAACAAGGGCGAAGTTTACCGCAATCAGAACGTGTCTGGCACGTCGATTACCATTCCAAACGATCTTGCGTTGGGTGCCCACCGCGTCTGGGTCCGCTCAGTGAACGCTGCGGGCGTCTCGGGACCCTGGAGTCAGCCGTTGTCGTTTAACGTGGCGACTCAAGCGAATGCACTGGCGGTACAGGGCGTCAGCATGAACGCTCGTCCGACACTGGACTGGGCAGACGTCCCGAATGCGAACTCGTATGATATGCGGCTGATCAACGTGGAAACCGGCACGGTTCTGGCAAACGTGAGCAGCCTGACATCATCACAATACTCTGGCCTTTCAACGCTGCCGCCTGGAAAGTATCGCTACTTTGTCCGTGGTAACACGGCTTCAGCCACTGGACAGTGGTCGGATGGCTATGACTACACGATCCTGTCAATCCCAACACTGAAGACAGTGACCGCCACGAACACGGCGACACCAACATTGCACTGGAACCCGGTTATTGGAGCAGTGACCTACGAGGTCTATCTGTCGGACTTGTCGGCGACTGGCGGAGCAAAACGCATCGCGAGCGTGGACAAGACAAACGCAACGTCGATGCCCGTTCCGACAGGCCTGGCACTTGGCAACTATCGCTACTGGGTGCGTGCCATCGATTCTCAGGGAAAAATGACGTCGTGGAGCAGCCCGACAGACTTCAAGGTCGAAACTGCCGGGAAAATTACCGGCCCGGTCGGGACAACAAATACGGCCACACCCACCATCACCTGGAAGCAGGTTGCCGGTGCCGTGCGTTACGACGTCTGGGTCGCGGATAAATCCGGGAACGTCTACCTACGCGACCAAAACGTCACCGGCACTTCTTACACGCCTTCGAAGGCGTTCCTTAACGGCGACTATCGCGTCTGGGTCATGCCGATCGGAACGACAGCATCCGGTCAATGGTCATTCGCGGCTGACTTCACCGTCAAGGTGACACCACGCCCGACTCTGACATCTCCCGGAGCCACTTCAAACAGCACGCCAACCTTCAAGTGGACGGCCAGCACCGGTGCAGTGCGGTACGAGTTGTGGGTCGACAGAATCGGCGGTGCATCCTCAGTAATTCACCAAACCAATGTGGCGACAAACTCATACAAACCTGCGATGCCACTCGCGTCGGGCATGTACCGCGCCTGGGTCCGAGCCTTCGACAGCGCAGGTATCGCCAGCGTCTGGAGTGCCAGCGTGGACTTCCGTGTTGTTTAGAGTCCCAACTCGGTAGAAAATGTTAACGCAACCAGACAGACTACGGAGCCACACGGTCGCTGCTCAGCGACTTTCGTTCCCTCCGGAGACTGACATGATTCACCCAAATGTACTGCTGTCTGGATTGCTTGCCGTTTTTCCTGCGTTTGCCGCATCGGCGGCGACAGCGCAGGATGAAAAGGAAATCTTACCGGCGAACACTGTGCCTCTCACGATCGAGGGCGACCTTGCGTCGCAGATGGTGGATGGCATCGATCGGTTTCTGCTGAAGGAGATCGAGAAGACAGCGGCAACAAGGGCCGAACGATTCAAAGTCGACACAAGTTCGCCGGAAGCGTACGAGGCGTCGCTGAAGCCGCATCGGGAGAAGCTGGCGAAGTGTCTAGGGATTCGGGACGCTCGTCTGCCGTTTGCTGCACCGGAAATCGTCGTTGGAGTCGGCAGTGATTCGGTCATTGCCCAGTCGGAGAAATTCACGGTACAAGCCATTCGCTGGCCGGTTTTGAGTGATCCGTCGCCACAAGGTGCCGGGCTGCCGTCGATCTATGGGGAAGGACTGCTGCTGACTCCAAAAGGAGACGTGGTTGCGAACATGATTGTGCTTCCGGATGCCGATCAGACGCCGGAGCAAATGTGCGGACTTGCGGAAGGCATCGCTGAAGAGTCACAGGTCGCGCGCCATCTGGCAGAAGCCGGATGTCGCGTTGTCGTTCCTGCACTCATCAGCCGTCAACGAGAAAAACGTCTCGGCCGCGCGGATATGACGAATCGCGAATACCTGCATCGGGCCGCGTTTGAACTTGGGCGGACCCTGGCGGGCTACGAAGTGCAGATGTCGTTGAGCATCGTTGATTGGTTTGCTGCTTCGTCGCCGACGACGCGGATCGGAATCCTCGGCTACGGAGAAGGAGGCATGCTCGCGCTGTTTGCGGGCGGGCTTGACACTCGGATTCAGGCGACCTGCGTGAGTGGCTTTTTTGGTCCTCGCGAAGAAAGCTGGAAAGAACCGATCGATCGCAACTTCGCGGGCCTGCTTCGCGACTTTGGGGCTCAGGAGTTGGCGATGCTGGTGGCTCCGCGCGGACTGATCGTTGAAGCCTCGGCATTTCCCGATGTATTGCTCGCTGGAAATGGAGGTGCGCCAGGGGAACTGCAGTATCCTAAGAATGGCACTATTTCGAAGGAACTGACGGGTGCAATTCATCGTGCAGTTCCGGCCGAAGGTTGGGCTGAGAAGCGAGATACAAAGGGACAGTTTGGCTTTGTGGCGCCAGAATTGCTTTTGGAACGGCTTCACGTGGACCGGAATTCGAGATCGCCACGTGAGTCGGAGCGCCTGACGGCTCCGCAGATTGGGCAACAGAATCCGGGGGGACGCGAAACTCGTCTTCTTAAGCAAATCGACCGTCACAACCAATTGCTGCTCCGCGAAAGTCCGTTCGTCCGCAAGGAGTTCATGTCGAAGCTCGATATGAGTTCGGTCGAAGCATATGAGAAATCGGCTGAGCCTTATCGGGAGATCTTCCGCAAAGAAGTCATCGGCGAGTTTGATCAACCTCTGCTTCCGTTCAACGCTCGGTCACGCAAGTCATGGGACACGGAAAAGTGGACAGGCCACGAAGTTGTGCTCAATGTCTTTCCTGATGTGTTCGCATACGGCGTACTGCTGCTGCCAAAGGATTTGAAGCCGGGCGAAAAACGGCCGGTGGTCGTCTGCCAGCATGGGCTGGAAGGCCGCCCAACGGATGTCTTTCTGGGTGACAATCCAGCCTATCACGACTTCGCCGCAAAACTCTGCGAACGCGGCTTCATCACGTTCTCTCCACAGAATCCGTACATCTTCCAGGATCGGTTCCGGACGCTGCAGCGGAAAGCACAGCCACTCGGCAAGTCGCTGTTTTCCATCATCGTGCCGCAGCATCAGCAGATTGTGAATTGGCTGAAGACTCAGCCCAACGTCGATGGCGATCGCATTGCGTTTTATGGACTGAGCTACGGCGGAAAATCTGCCATGCGCATTCCGGCCCTTGTGACAGACTACTGCCTGTCAATCTGCTCGGCGGACTTCAACGAGTGGGTTCTGAAGAACGCCAGCACGCGTCACAACTTCAGCTACATCTGGACGGGAGAGTACGAAATCTTCGAGTGGGATCTCGGCAGCACCTTCAATTACGCTGAAATGGCGGCTCTGATTTGCCCTCGTCCGTTTATGGTGGAACGCGGTCACTTTGACGGCGTCGGCGAGGACGACTGGGTCGGCTACGAATACGCCAAGATCCGGCATCTGTACGCCGCACAACTGAAGATCGGCGACCAGACCGAGATCGAATGGTTCGTGGGACCTCACACGATCAACGGGCAGGGGACCTATGCGTTCCTGCACAAACACCTGAACTGGCCCGTTCCTGCGATTCACTGAACCGATATCAATTCTTCGGCGATTTCCGACTCGTCTTTTTCTGCTGCGAACTGGCACGTGACTTTTCGCGGTTTTCGTTCACTCTGAACTGCCTTGCACGTCTTCCGGAAAGCCAGCAATGTATGCGTCGATCGAATCTGGAGTTGCGGTGTCTGCCTTCATTTCAAATGTCCTGATCTCACAGACGCACGGGTACACCGCGGGCGGCCAGGTAGCGTTTGGTTTCGTCGATCGTGTACGTGCCATAGTGAAAAATGCTGGCGGCCAGTGCTGCGCTGGCACCGCCGGCGGTGACGGCCTGGTACAGGTGTTCGGGTGATCCGGCACCGCCACTGGCGACAACAGGAATCGAAACTGCATCAGCGACCGCACGAGTGATTTCAAGGTCATAGCCGTCTTTCGTACCGTCCGAGTCCATACAAGTGAGCACGATTTCACCGGCACCCAGACGCTCCACTTCGACTGCCCAGGCGACGGCTTCCAGTCCTGTCGGGACCCGACCGCCATTGATATGCACGTCCCAGAATTCCTTATCGTTCCGCTGAATTCGCTTTGGATCGATATTGACGACGATACACTGGCTGCCAAACTTTAAAGCCGCTTCACGAACGAAACCTGGCCGTGTGACAGCAGTTGAATTGATCGACACCTTGTCGCATCCCGCGCTCAACAAGCGACGAATATCATCGACCGTGCGAATTCCACCACCCACCGTCAGCGGCATAAACACCACTTCCGACGTCCGCGCGACGACGTCCAGAATAATGTTTCGCTGTTCGTGACTAGCGGTAATGTCCAGAAACACCAGTTCGTCGGCACCCTGCTGTTCGTACCGTTGAGCGATCTCGACGGGGTCTCCTGCATCCTGGAGATTGACAAAATTCACGCCCTTGACCACTCGGCCTGCGTGAACGTCGAGACAAGGAATGATACGCTTTGCAAGCATGAGATGGGTTTCCGGAATTTCGCCGCAAATGCGACGATCTGTGTTTCGGTAAGGCGAGCGGCAGATCAGGAACTACCAGGCTGAAGAACCGGACGCTAGCGCGTGGCGGCTGATTTCATTAGCCGCAGGGCGCTAGCCCCCGGTTTTCGACGGTAACCAGAAATCTGCCGCTCGCCTAAGTATCTGACCGACGACATGGAAGCCTTGCAACTGTGAAGCGGGCCGCTGCAGGCGGTTTCGCTGATTCTGTAAAGATTCTATATGGCATTCACTATCAGTCAGCGTCAATGACCACACGAATTTCTGCATGGGAACGAATCGTTCGCGTCGATCTCGGTTCGCGAAGTTACGACATCGTGATCAAAGAAGGGGTCACACCGCAGGCTGGTTCGCTCCTGGCTGGTTGGCTGAAGCTGGACACAGCACACGGCCTGCGCGTCCTGCTGATCGCCGATGTCGCCGTGTTTGACGTCCATGGCGCTGCGGTGCAGCGCAGTCTGGAACTGGCCGGTGCGGATGTCCGTGCAGCCATTGTACCGTCGGGGGAACAGACAAAGTCCTATGCACAGACTCAGGCTCTTTACGATCACCTCGTCGATATGACCGCCGACCGCAAGACGCTGGTCGTGGCGGTCGGTGGAGGCGTGACGGGAGATCTCGCGGGGTTTGTCGCGGCAACCTATGCACGCGGATTGCGATTTGTGCAGATACCGACGACTCTGCTATCGATGGTGGATAGTTCAGTCGGCGGCAAGACGGGGATCAATCATCCGCGCGGCAAGAACCTGATCGGCGCATTCCACCAGCCGCTGGGCGTGATCATCGATCTGGCCACACTGAAAACGCTTCCTGATCGTGAGTACCGTTCAGGACTGGCTGAAGTGGTGAAGTACGGCGTCATTCTGGATGAGGCGTTTTTTGCGTTTCTGGAACAGAACATCGCCGGTTTGAACTCACGCGATACGGACGTTCTGCGACATGTGATCGCCCGCAGTTGTGAACTCAAGGCCGATGTCGTGCGTCAGGATGAATATGAAACAACGGGACTGCGTGCCGTATTGAATTACGGGCACACTTTCGGCCATGCTTTCGAAGCGCTCGCCGGTTACGGAGCTCTGCTGCATGGCGAAGCTGTCTCCATTGGCATGATCTGTGCCAGTCGCCTCGCGGAACTGCTCGGTCGCATCACACCTGACGACACATGCCGCCAGAGTGACTTGCTGTCCGCACTGAACCTCCCTGTCCAGGTACCGTCGGATTTGCAGAATCGTCACGAAGACATCGTGCGCTGTATGATGCTGGACAAGAAAACTGAACGCGGCGAACTGCGTTTCGTACTTCCTTCACGCATCGGCCACGTCGAAACCGTTCGCGGCGTTTCGCCAGACATCGCGTTGCGGTGCCTGTGAGCCAGGGAGAGCAGCATTCCGTGTAAGCACCCATGCACAAGTTTCATCATTTAACCGAGTGGGCAACACCCGTCGCTTTCGCGAGGTAATCGTTGGTGCTTAAGCGGGCGCAGATCATTGATTCAAGCGGTCCCCTTATCAACGGTTGACAGGACGATTGAGGACAGGACGATGAATCGCAAATTGTGATTCTAATCGTCCTGACCATAATCGTCCTGTCAACATAAGAAGCGAAGTTCAAATACCGAGACTGAAAAAGCGGTTCATCGACAAATGAAGTGCGCGACTTAGAAATGGCGGACTCTGGGGGGAGTTGAGCCTGCTTGCGGCGTTAAACCACTGTGATTCGGCCAAACGGGTTTCGGCAAGTCAGCTTGGGGCAACGCCCCAGGTTTCTACGGCAGCAGCACGTTTTGCCCTGAAAGGCAACACAAACCAGCATTGTGGAACCCCTTCAGGGTTCGTGTGCAGACGGGAGATCAACCTGGGGCGGCGTTCATCCGCATTCGCGGATTCTCTTGCCCCAGGCTGATATGCGCGAGCCTTTCAGACTCAATCGCAGCACTCACATCGTCGATCAACGTCAACACATTTTAATGCACAAATGACAGGGGATTTCCTCCTGTTTCCGAACAACGTCTCCATGCTCGACGCACCTTTGGACCTGAATTTGCTCGTGGGATATACGTTTGGAAACGCCAGCTTTGGAACCTTCGTATCGACAGGCGGCAGTTTCCTGCGGTCCAACATATTGGCGACAGAGTTTCTAACTGTCGGCTTTACCGGGAACTTTACGGCCGGAAGCAGCGTAACTGCGGCCAGAACTCTCAAACTCGACTATTCCGGCAATACGAAGATTCGAACTTGCTGTGCAGTGGCTGACTCAATCACACGATACCGTTTGCCAGGCTCCGCAAATCCGAGATGCTGTTGTGATCCGTCCGGCCAGCGGACATCGACAGTGGGCTGCTGACCCGCAGGAATTCCGAAGTGTGCTTCGGGTGCAAATGAGGAAGCGTAGCTGCCACCTCCTTTAATGGGACGCCATTGTCTTCGCGACGCAGTTGAGGCGAACACAACCGCACCGACGGCATGACGCGCGGCATGGGTTCCGATCACTTCAATGTTCAGGAAACTGCCTTCCGAGTGCGAGGTATTCCTGAAGATCACGACGGGCAGGTTGAGCTGACTGACAACCATATCCGGCCTTCCGTCGCGATCGAGATCACCGGTCGAAAGCCCGCGGCCATTGCGCGGCACTGTCAGATCCGGACTGTTTACGCCAACGTCGATGAAATGAGTCCCGTTTTGATTATCAAACAGCAGCATCCGCTGCAGATAAGGAGCATGAGCGGGAAAGTATTGCACATGACCGTTTGCCGTCAGCACATCCTCATCGCCATCCAGATCCACATCACAAAACGCTGCGCCCCAGCCGACGAATTTTCCGGCCACGGCACTGATGCCGGTGACATCGCTCACATGCCGAAAAAACTCGCCCGTCTGGTTTCGGTAGATCGCAAACGTTTCACGTTCGTAATTGGACACCCAGAGGTCTCCCAACCCATCACCGTTGTAGTCGCCTAAATCAACGCTCATACTGCCGTCGGGCGTTCCGCGATCACTGACGCTGGTACCACTGGCCTGTGAAACATCCGTAAATCCGCGTCCAGCGTCATTCAGCAGCAGAAAATTCGGAACCGTGTCATTCGAAACATAGATGTCTATGTCATTGTCCTGATCGATATCAGCCGAGAGCACCGCGAGTCCCTTCCCGCCCTTTGGCAACCCGAATTGCTGCGTTCGGTTGAGAAACGCCCCGGCCCCGTCGCTGAGAAAGATCGCGTCATCCAGGCCCTCGAACTGACGCGGCGGACAGACGTCCCGCGTCTTCTGGTCGGCAGCAAAGCACGCCGGGTTGTTTTCGAATGACCAGTTGACATAGTGCGCGATATAAATGTCGGGACTCTGATCTCCGTTGAAGTCGCCCCATGCGGCGCTGCTGCTCCAGGAGGGGTCTTCCAGGCCTGACTGCTTCGTCACGTCTGCGAAAGTGCCATCACCAAGATTCCTGAACAATTGAACGCCGCCGTAACCGGTGATCAGCAGGTCACGGAAACCGTCATGATCCAGGTCAGTCTCGGCCACGCCATGATTAAAGCGAGATGGGACCATCATGCCGGCCTGCTCGGATGTATTCGCGAATCGCCCCTGACGGTTTCGCAGAAGTCCCGTCCCGAACCCGGTCAGTGAACGGTCGCTCAAAGAACCTCCGCGAGGCAGTACGATGTCGAGCCAGCCGTCGCTGTCGGTGTCTGTGATGCCGACACCTCCGCCGAGTGACTCAATGATGGCATTTTCGCCCGCATCCTGGCCATTGGAATAGACCATCCCCGAAGCCACATCACTGTCCAGCAGTTCGAACTGAATGCGGCTTTGCGTTGCCGCAGGAGATGGGTTCAGGGTGGCTGGCGTGGCCACAGCAACTGCGTCGTTGCTTGTCCCTGCTTGAATGGCAGCGGAGTCTCTCGTCACGCCCGGTCCTGAAGATTCTTCACGGCAACCGCACAGAACGAGGAGCATGCCTGCGTACCGGAAACACGCTCGCCCGCTGGACGGCAGGCACATTTTTTGTGAAGGCTCAGGTCTGCTCATGGTGCCGCACCGCCCGGAACATCTGATTGCTGACGCTGCCAAAACTGCTGAAACTCCTGCTGGACGGCAGCGTCCTGCGGGGCAAGTCCTGCAGCAGCCTGATACCACATTTCTGCGATCCCTGCCCTGCCGAGCGATTCGGCGGTTTCGGCGAGCCGCAGCCGAACCGCAACATCATCCGGGCGGGAGATTGCCTGTTGATGCAAATCTGCGAAGTGCGTCTGAAGTTCCATCAGTTCGGCAGACCGGGATCGAGCAACTGTCGCTTGTTCGGTCTGACCCGTGGACGCCAGGATGTCAGCCATCCGCCCAAAAAGCTGAGCCTCACGCGGATGTCGTTCGATCGCAGTCTTCAGCAGCACAATGGCTTCCTCATTCCGCTGTTGTTCTTCTGCAAGCCGTACTGCAGTCAATGTCGCTGCGACATTGCCCGCAGAAAGTGACAGTGATTCTGCCGCGAACCTGGACGATTCGTCAAATCGCCGAATTGCGAGGCTTGCTTCTGCCCGAGCCGCTAAAACTTGTGCCGCGAATTCCTCCGCCGGAAGACCATCTGCGGCGATGCCTGTTGGATCAGGGTGGATCGCAGCGAGCGTCACACAGGCTTCGTCGTACCTTCGAAGTCGAATCAGGCACTCCCCTTTGCGGAGCTGGCAGTACGCAAGGAATTTCGGATCAAGTTTCGCGCGATCAATCGCAGCATTCCATTGAATGTGCGCTTCATCATAAAGCTCAAAGTCATGCAGAATCATCGCCTGGAATCGGTAGGCGCGAAAGTCATCCGGGGCAAACCGAATGATGGCGTCCAGAACTTTCTGCGCGTCGTCCATCGCTCCGATATCATAGTAAGCGGAAGCCAGAAAACGGTGAGCTTCATCGTGCTCAGCATCGAGTGCCACAGCCTTCTGAAGGACCGCGATTGCTTCACGGTAACGCTGCAACAGGTACAGAGTGCGTCCCGCGCCGACCAGAGCTGGCAGTGCCGTATCAGGATTGCCCGTCGCCCGTTTGAAACTCTTCAACGCGGATTCAAAGTGACCGTCCGCCGCCAGTCTCAGGCCAAGCATCAACGCCCTGTGAGACTCGAATTCGGGAAGAGTTGCCAGTTCACGTGTGATGGTTGTGACTGTGGCCCAATCTTCAGCACGAGCGGCCTCCTGAGCTTGTTCAAATCGCAGTCTCGGGTCGGCGCGCGACCCGCCTCGCACCATCCAGGCGATTGCCGCTGCTGCAATCATCACTGTCAATGCAATGCCTGTGACGATGTTGCGTCGACTGTTCATGGCAGCGGATGAGTCCAATGTTTGTGGATAAGGCCCGCACCGGTCCTGTCAGGGGTTTGTGGAATTCAAATTCGACGGTTCGGCCACCAGCCGGAATCCGAGCCCCACATAGCGTGCCGCCTTCGGATAGGCATCTCGATGCGCCGAACGGGAATTTTGCGGAACGTAGAACCAGCCGCCTCCACGCACCACAATCTGGTCGCCACTTTCCGCACCGTGTGGATCGGTCTGAGGGTCAGACGGATAGGCTGAGTACCAGTCACTGCACCATTCACCCACGTTACCGTGCATGTCATGCAGACCCCAGGCATTCGGTTTTTTAACACCGACCGGGTGTGTGGTTCTGGCGGCGTTCCTGTTGAACCACCCGTATTCTTCCAGCATCGTTTCGTCGTCTCCGAAGCAGAAGGAGGATGTCGAACCCGCAC
>Ga0105047_10008953_pt1 | contig 16571 bp, 13 predicted proteins | sample MAT04_FD_78384 | JGI IMG/M metagenome (GOLD analysis project Ga0105047, IMG submission 78384) | Freshwater microbial communities from Lake Fryxell liftoff mats and glacier meltwater in Antarctica - MAT-04 (megahit assembly) | ecosystem: Environmental > Aquatic > Freshwater > Ice > Liftoff...
AACAAGGCGAAGATCGCTGAATGCGGATTGCGACCTCTGCGGCGGTAACGAAGTTGAATTAAAAATTAGAGCTTCAAGTACCGGCAGGTGTTCCTGCCGGTTTTTCATTTTGCATAACGTGAGGCTTCCAGCAAAGTGGAGCAGGACATTCCCGTCTGCTCGTTCATGCTCGGGCAGACAGGAATGTCTGCCCCACCTATAGGCTAGGAGCCTGTGCTACAATCTGGAGAGAACCATGAGCGAGGCGCGGCAGGCAGCGCATCATTTGACGCAGCTCAAAGCCATCTCGGAAGGACGGACGTGGAGCAAGAGTTGAATTCGGCATCAATCAGTGATATCCTAAGTTCATGAAAGCGACTTTGGATATCGATCCTGCAATATTGAATGAAGCCAGAATTGTAGCGCAGCAGAAGGGCAAGGATCCGGGTGAGCTCATCTCCGAATGGGCTCTCTTGGGATTGGCAAAGATTTCATTGTCGCAGTTTCCGGCTTTTGACGTTCCGAAGAATACAATCGTCAACGTGGACGTAATTCAAAGGCTGATTTCTGATGAAGGTTTGTCTTCTTGATGTCAACGTTCTTCTGGCTTTAGCCTGGCCCGTACATCCACATTATAATTCCGCTCACCAATGGCTATCGCAAAACCAGACTCGCGGTTGGGCCACCTGCACGATCACTCAAATTGGATTTATACGCATTTCGTCAAATCCGAGTTTTTCAAGCGCGCCGCAATCACCACAGGTTGCGAGGGCTTTATTAAAGCAAATTATCGAACGACCTTTCCATCAATTCTGGACTGATTCACCGTTGGGCGTTTTCGATTCACACTGCGATTCCGTTTTCGACAAAGCAATCATATCAAATCTTGTGACTGATGCATTTTTTTTAAGTCTAGCAATTCGTTACGATGGCGTCCTCGCAACCTTTGATCGCGCGCTCGCACAGCATTACGGCGACAGGGTCGAACTACTCAGTGTTTCAAAGGACCCAATTTGAAAACACTCGCCGACTACGATACCGCCTCGCTCGCCGATGCTTTTGAAGCATGGGGGCATAAGCGCTCGCACGCCGCGTCGCTGCTCAAGGCGTTTTATAATTCCGGCGGAAAGATCGATCTTCCATCGCTTCTGCTGGGCCATAAATTGCAGGAACGTATTACGCAGGAGATTCCGCTGCGCCAATCGAAGCTGCTCCAACGCAGCCAGAGCAGCGACGGCACGATCAAGCTGCTGCTGGGCATGGATCGTGGCGGCGCGGTCGAAACGGTTCTCATGCCGACGAGTCGCGCGGAGCGCGTCGCCGGCTGCGTCTCCTCGCAGATCGGCTGCGCGATGGGCTGCGACTTCTGCGCCAGCACGCGGCGCGGGCTGGAACGTGATCTGGATGCCGGCGAAATCGTTGAACAGTTTCTGCATCTGCGCGAGCAAGCGCTGCTCGGCGGGAAGCGCTTGAGCACTCTGGTCTTCATGGGCATGGGCGAGCCGCTTCAGAATTACGAGAATGTCGTCGCCGCAATCCGGCGCATTGCCGGCGAAGGCATGGGCGCGCTGGGCTGGCGCCAGATCACGGTCTCGACGGTGGGCATCGTGCCGGAGATCGACCGTCTCGCCGCAAGCGGACTGAATGTCAATCTCGCGCTCTCGCTGCACGCGCCCGACGACGAGACCCGGCAGCGCATCGTGCCGATGAACCGGCGCTATGGCGTTCAGGAGATCGTTGCGGCAACCCGGCGTTTTTTTGAAAAGACCGGACGCATCACCAACATTGAATACTGCATGCTCGGCGGCATCAACGATTCCGACGCGCACGCCGTCCGTCTGGCGGAATTGCTGCAGGGTTTCAGGACACACGTGAATGTGATTCCATTCAACGCGATCGGTTCGAGCCTCACTGGAGTTATCTATCAGCGTCCCGCGCCGGAGCGCGTGGCGCGTTTTCTAGCCATTCTTCGCGATGCAAAAGTTGTGGTGCATGAGCGGCAGCAGCGCGGCGATGACGTGAATGCGGCGTGCGGACAATTGCGCGAAACGGCTCTCGCCGCGAACGGCTAGCTGAGTCGCGCATTGAAAAGTGAAGTTCCTTTTTTTCGCTACTTTTCGCCGAGCCATACTTGCTTATAATGCGGCGACTACCAGGAGGCGTGATCGATGCTTGTCTTCCGTTGCGAATGCGAACAGGTTGTCGGAATCGGCGAGAACGATATCGATAAGCTCGGCGAGTGCCCTTCATGCGGACGCATTCTGCGCGTGCCCAAAGATGCCAAGAACCTGGCCGGGAAGCTGCGCGCCAAGGCTGCCGAAATATTGGCCAAGCCCAAGGACGAGCCCGTCGCCGCATTTAAGGCGGCTCGACCTGTGCTCGCCCCGCAACCTGTCGAGCCCGACGTCGAAGAAGTAACCGAATTCGCCGAAGCAGCCGATGAAGCTGCGAACACACTGCCGTCCGAGAATAGTCCCGTCGAAGCCACTTTTGCAAAGAGCAGCGACGACGAAGTCGCCTCAGCCGCCGACGAACCGCCCATGGAACTCGAAGAGCCGCTCCCAATTGAAGAGCCGCTGCCCATCGAAGAACCCATGGCTGAAGCGGCGGAAGAGATGCCCGTTGCAGAGCCGGAGCCGGAACTCGAAGCGCCGTCCGAACCTGCGCCCGAAGAGATGCCTGTCGCCGAGGCCATCGAAGAGCCGGTAGCTGTTGCTGAAACTGAGGCTGAGGACAACGGAAAGCAGAAGCGACTTTCAAAGAAAGAACGCATCAAGCTCAAGAAGGAGCGCAAGGCTCGCGAGGCTGCCGGAAGCGTTCAAGCCGAACCCCTTGAAGAGCCAGCCGAAGAGCCAGAGGCTGAGCCCGTTGCGCATATGAACGCCGAGGAAGCGCAGACCGAGACCGAGCCGGAATCGCTTCCCGTCGTTGAAGAGGAAGAGGTTGCCAAGCCTGTTGGACGCGGTCTCAAGGGCGCGTCGTCGCGCGCGTCGGCAGCTACTGCACGCCGCCCGGCACGCAAGGACGACTCCGCCGACAGCGCTCCGCCTGCAAAGAAAAAGACCGGCCTGATCATCGCGATCGTAGTCATTGTTTTAGCGGCCGCCGCCGCCGGCGCGCACTTCGGCCTGGGCATTGGCAAGACAGAAGCTCCACCCGCCCCGGTCCAGACCGATACCAAGCAGACTGACCTGGGAAAACCGAAGGACATCGCCGACGACAAGGCCGACGCGAAAACGCCTGCGGACGCCAAGACGCCGGCCCCGGCCGATGCCAAGCCTGCGGACGCGGCGGCGCCTGCAGCCCCGGCTGATAAGAAGGATCCCGCGCCAGCCGAACCTGCTCCGGCTGACAAATAAATCGGGAAAGCGCCAGGCGCTGAGGCGGCGCGGATGCTATGGCCAACGAGAATAAATGCTGGAAATGCGCAACGCATTATCCCGCCAATGTAATCCTATGTATTAGATGTGGCATCAATCTCAAGACGGGCGATCCAATCGAGAGCGCGTTAGACGCCTCCTCGAATGCCGAAACCGAGCTCACGTTTCCATTGCGGATTCTGCAATGGATCGCCGACACGCTGCCAGGCTTGCTCAAAGCGCCGGTCCTGATTGTCTCGATTTTCGCATCCTTTATCGCTTTCCTTGTCGTCATGCTCTCGCTGAGCCTTCTGCTTGGAGCGCCCTTGAGCGCCTTTCCAATCGGCGCGGTGGGGCTCATTATTTTTGCTCAGGCGGTCACCTGGATGATCCAGGGCGAATTCTGTTTGTTGCAGCAGGGCATGGCCGAATTTCGCGGTAAAGACTGGACGACCTTTGTGGTCATTGTTTTTGCCCCGATTATCCTCGAATTGGTTTTCCTGAAAAAAGTCCAGGAGCACGAGCAAGCCAGTGCGGCGCCGCCCGTCCAGCCCGCAGTCGACAAGGAAATTTTGCAGGCCACCACTGATCGAACCTACGTCATCAGCAGCCTGCGCATTGGCGATCATGAACTGGGCGGAGAAGGCCTCTGCGCGGACGCTTCTGGAAACATCTATGCGGCGAATTCCGAAGCATGCAAAGTTTTCAAGCTCGATGCCGCGACTGGAAACGTAAACACCTTTGCCGGAAATGGCGAAAAGGGCGTCTCGCCGGACGGCACGCCCGCCGCGTCTGCGATGCTTGTTCATCCGCGCGCCGTTTGCGCCGATCGGAACGGCAACGTTTATATTTCCGATGCGTACTGGATTCGAAAAGTGGATGCTGAGGGAAAATTGTCACTCATCGCCGGCGGGCCCGGCGGCAGCGAAGGCGACGGCGGGCCCGCGAAGAATTCCAAACTTACGATCCCCATTCATATGGCCGTCGACAGCAATGGGAATATTTATATTTCCGAGCGGCAGAGCAACTGTATCCGGAAAATCGATGCAAAATCCGGTGTGATCAATGCGGTAGCCGGAACGGGCAAAGCCGGCTTCGGCGGTGACGGTGGTCCCGCAAGCGCCGCGCTTCTCAATAATCCGCTGGGCATCACGGTCGATAGCAAGGACAACCTTTACATTGCTGATTTGCTTAACAACCGTATTCGAAAGATAAATAATCAGACTGGAGTCATCAGCACGATCGCCGGAGGCGCGAGCAGCTCGCCGGGACTCGCAGGCATGGGTGGCCCTGCAACCAAAGCCGCAATCTCTCAGCCCTTTCAACTTGCAGTCGATCTCAACGGAAACGCCTTTTTCACATGCGGCGGTTATCCCAATCGCGTGGCGAAAGTTGACGCAGCGACGGGAGTGCTGAGCATCGTGGCGGGCGGAAGTCTTCCCGGCTTTTCCGGCGACGGCGGCCCCTCGCACCTTGCTTTATTGTCCGAGCCCGGCAGCCTCTTTTCCGACGCGAAGGGAATCATCTACATCGGCGATTCCGGAAACAGCCGTGTGCGAAAATTGCAAAAGCAAAAATAGCCGTGTTATAGAATGCTGGCGCCGAATGCGGACATTAGCAATTCCGAAGCAAGCCACGCCGTGACGTTCTTCTGATCCAGCGCCGGATTGACTTCGACCAGTTCGCAGCTTCGCATCTGCTCGCTGTCGGCGACCATCTCCATAATCAAATGCGCTTCTCGAATTGTCAGGCCGCCGGAGACCGGAGTGCCCACGCCGGGCGCGACGCTGGGATCGAGACTGTCGATATCAAAGGAGAGATGAAAGCCATCGGTGCCGTCCGTGATGATCGAGAGCGCCTCGCGCATGCAGACAAAAACGCCGCGCTCATCCAAATCGCGCATGGTGTAAACGCGAATTCCAAAACGCTTGATATTCTCCCGCTCGCCAAGATCAAGATCGCGCGCGCCCAGCAGCACTGTCTTGCGCGCATCCACCATCGGCGAAATTCCAGGCAGGCTAGTCAGGATCGAGGCGCCATGTCCGAGCGCCACCGCCATGGGCATGCCGTGAATGTTGCCGCTGGGCGAAGTCTGCGGAGTGTTGCAATCGCCATGCGCATCGACCCATAGGAGGCCAAAACTTTTCTTCGACTTTTTTGCGTAGCGCGCCACTCCGCCCAGTGTGCCCATGGCAATGGAATGATCGCCGCCAAGCACAAGCGGGGTATGCCCACGCAGCAGAATATTTTCGACCGTCAGCATCAACTCTTTGCAAACCCGCGCCACCGGCGGCGCGAACGGGAGCCGTTTTCGAGGACCGCCACTGCCTGTTTTCGCTGACGCCACGTTTGCATGCGGCACGGCCAGGTTGCCCAAATCCTCGATATTCAGCCCGAGACTGCTCAGCTTTTCGTTCAGTCCCGCGATGCGAATCGCCGACGGACCCATGTCCACTCCGCGCAGATGAGTGCCCAAGTCCATGGGCACTCCGACAACTGAGATTGGTTTTGGTTTTGCAGTCATGACTGAATAGAGTAGAAGGTTGGAGGTAAAACGTACATTAAAAAGCGCGCACAGGGGTGCGGCTCTGCGTTTTTATTTTTCAGGAAAGGCAGTACATGGCAAAGTCCAAAGACAAGAAGCCCAAGCCCAAGCCGCCGGAGAGCGCGAAGACCGTCATCGAGATCCGCAAGACGATCGATGCCCGCAAAGCGCAACTCGGCAAGGCCAAGGAAAAAGCCACGAAAGATGGCAAGATCAACAAGGTGGATGGCAAGTATCGCCTGGCGATCAAGAAGCTTAAGCGCGCTCAGCGAAAACTGGCCGCCGAAGCCGTGCGCCTGAAGCCCAAGAAGGCGCCCGCCATCGTCGCCCCGGCTGCCGTTGCCGTTGCCGCTGCGGCTCCTGCCGCGGAAGCAAACTAACGCATGGCCTACACTCCGAAAATCCTCGCCTTCGCGGGCAGCCTTCGCGTAGATTCTTTCAACAAGAAGCTCGTGAAAATTGCTGCCCAGGGGGCGCGCGATGCCGGCGCCGATGTGACATACCTCGACCTGCGCGACCTGCCCATGCCCATTTTCGATGAGGATATCGAGAAGCAGGCGGGCATGCCGGCCAATGCTCAAAAGTTCAAGGATATGATGATTGCCAGCGATGGGCTGCTGATCTCCGCGCCGGAGTACAACAGTTCCATCACGGCCGTTTTGAAGAACGCGATCGACTGGGCGTCACGCCCGGCTCCCGGCGAGAAACCGCTGATCGCGTTTGATGGAAAAGTGGCTGCGCTGCTGGCGGCTTCCCCCGGCGCCTTCGGCGGTTTGCGCGGCCTGGTAACGGTGCGCTCGATTCTTGGAAACATCAAGGTCATCGTCTTGCCGGACCAGATCGCCGTTCCCAAGGCTCATGAAGTGTTCAATGCAGACGGCACGATGAAGGATCCGAAGCAGAAGGCCGCTGCTGAAGCCCTCGGTGGCGCCTTGAGCCAGATAATTGTTAAATTGAAGAGCTGAATTTTTCTCATCCTTATTGGTTCGCGCGTGCTCAAAGAGACAGCCACGGCGGAAAATGTCCGGCCGTTGGGACTTTTCCGCTGTGGCTGTCTCTACGCGCGAACCAATAAATAAAAATCCCTCGCGCACGCGAGGGATTTTTGTTTCACACACTTTGACTTGAATTATCGACGACGCGCTTTCTCCCGGCGCTCTTCAAATTCCTGCTTCGCTGCTTCGGCAGGCGTCAAACCCTGGGTAGATGCCGCAGGCGGAGCAACCGGTGCTGGTGGAGCTCGACGTTCTTCAGCAGGCTGGCGCCGTACCGGCGGCGCGACTGGCGGACTCGTGCGCGTCGAGCCTGTATCCACTGACGGGCTGGTCTTTTCGGGGACTCTGCGCACGCGCTCTTCGGCGGCATTGCGAGCCGACTCCATGCGCGCCTGGCCTGCGGCGCTGGCAGCCGCGGAATTGCGCTGCGCTTCCATTGCCGCGTCGTTGCGCGCCTGCACTTCACGCCGGGACTGCTCGCGACGGGCGGCGGCCTCGTCTTGACTTTGCTGGCTGCTTTTCAACTCCGTCGTTGCTTGCTGTTTGCGCGTTTCAGATTCCTGGCGCGCACGCGTTTCCAAATTTTGCTTCTCTGCCTCCCGGCGCGAGGTAGAGCCCGCTTCGGCCTTGCGCTGAGCCTCATACGCGGCATCGTTGCGCTTCTGCGTCTCGATCCGCTGCAGGTCTATTTTTGCGGCCTCGCCTGCCTTGCGCTGCCCATCCATCACCATGTCGCGCCCATTCCCTGTTGTGCGAGACTCCGCTGCGGGCGCAGTGACGCGTCCCGTCGTTGAACGCAAAGGCTCGGTTCTGGACTCGGCTCGAGGTGCTTCGACGGGCTGTCCCTTTCGAACATTGGCCCCACTGTTTCGAGCAGTTGTCTCTTCCACGCGGCGGCGTGCAATTTCCGCCGCAGTGCTGGGAGTCGGTGCCGCTTCGCGCCGTGTTGCTTCGATCAGCGGCCTTTTTTGAGACTCTTCGGCGGTCCGGCGCGGTTCGCGCTCCGGGGTGGCCGGCCGGGTTTGCGTGCTCGATACCGTTGGAACTCGCCTCAATGCGGCGGCCCGGGTCTCCGCAGTCTGTTTCGCGTTCAATTCCGCTTCGCGCTTCCCCAGCACGACGCGGGGAGACTGTGCCGGCCGTGCCGCCGTGACAGTCGGACGGAAAACAACCAGTTCATTTCGTTTAAGCTGATTGTTCTGGATGGGCTGCCCGGCCTTGACGTTCGCATCCACGATGCGCGTGGGGCGAATCTCGGTGCGCGAAGCCTGGCGCACGCGATCGACCGGGACTCCCTGGTTGATGATGCGGTTATCATTATAGACGTACGTGTTGTTGATCACGGTCGTATCGTTGTAAATATTGGTTACCTGCGCCGGCCTTAAACGGTGCTCGTAGACATGCTCATCGTGAACGTATTCGACAGGCACGAAACAGTAGTCGCGTTCGCTCAGTCCGAAATTGAAATTCACGGAAACATTCTTGCCCCGGAAACTGAAGCCGACTTCGGTATCGTAGTGCGCATGGCGTGGCAGTGGCGCCCAACCGGCGTACCGGTCGTCGCTGCGCCAGCTCACCCACGCCGGGCCCCAGACGTTGTCCGGATGCCAGATCCAGCCGTAGCGCGGATGGTTATCCCAGCGGCCATAGTGAAACGCCGCCCAGCCCCATGAATACTCACTCTGCCATGTCCAGCCCGCATCGGTGTAAAGCCAGCGACCGCGGTTGCTATACGGTTTCCAGCCGCGCTCAACGGTCACCACCGTCGGCTGCCAATACCAGGAATCGTCAACTTCCACCCAACTGCCATACGGCGAAAGCGCTTCGTAAAAAAGAGTCTGATCGGTGGGTCCCGCCGGTGCGGTAACGACAGTGCGGTCGATATAGACAGGACGATCGACGTAAACGGGTTGCTCGTCGGTCTCGCGGGTCTCGCGCACAATTTCCCGCTCGGGCAATTCACGCGGCGGAGCGTCGTTCAGCGCTTCCCGGCGAATGGGTTCAGGTTTACCGATGACGGGATCAACCACTCCGGGCTCGTTCACCAGGGGGCCTTTTGCCACATCCCCACCGACGCGCGAAAGCGGCGTTGACGGAACTGGAACAGCCGCGGTCTCCTCAGGCGGCACGTTGCCGGCTTGTGGAAAAATCAGCGGCAACTCAGGAACGCGCTCTGCCAGCGGCGGCAAATCAGCATCATCGGAAAAAGGATCGCGGACGACAGGCCTTAATGGAGCGGCGTCGGCTACAGTAGCATCGCCGTCGCGCAGCGATTTTCCGCGCTGCATCACTCGGGTGATAACCTTCTCATTAACGCCCAGATCCTTTAAGTAGAGTATCTCGTCGGGCGTGAGATCGAATGACACCTTGGAGGTGTCGATGTAGGCAATCTGCACGTCTTCGCCGATTCCGGATTTGATCAGCTTGACGAGATCGTCGAAGCCTTCCGAAGCATGCAAGGACGCAGCCCCCATTAAAAATAGCGCCAGACAGAATCCGATTTTTTTTCTCATGACATGCCCTCGTAGCGCAGGCATCCTGCCTGCAAGTAGTACCTAGACGTACAGTATCGTCTTTAATTCGATCAAATTACAGATCGCTTTTTCAATTTTTCAAGCACGGTGCGGAGTGGGATCGGCTTCCATCTCCATCCCGTCGCGCTCGCCGTTTTTCAGGCGATGATAAGCCAGCCCTGCGCTCATCGCCGCATTGTCAGTACAGAGCACCGGTGGCGGAAAAAAAACCTGGATCGGCACGCCGCCCACATTCTCCTTCGCCGCACGCTCCTTAAAGAGCTCACGCAGCCGTTTATTGCAGGCCACGCCGCCGCCCACCGCGACCGCGCCGATACGTTCCTTCCGGCAGGCGTTCAGCGTGCGCGAGACCATGATCTCACAGGCCGCTTCCTGAAAACTGGCCGCAACCAGCGCACGCTCTTCTTCAGATAGACTGCGCAGCGGGCCGCGCCCCTTCGTCGTCCCGCGCAGGTGGTAGTACACCGCCGTCTTCAAGCCGGAGAAGCTGAAGTCCAGCGCCTCATCCCGTGCCGCTCGCGCGCCCCCTGCCCCGCCCGCCCCGCCCCCCTGAGGCGGCGTCCGTCGATCGGGACTCGCGCTGCTCTTGAGTACCGCGTTGAAAAGATCGCGCCCCGCCGCGGGTGCCAGTTCGGCCAATTTCGACAGTGCCGGGCCGCCGGGAAAACCCAGTTCCAGCATGCGCGCAACTTTATCGAACGCTTCGCCAGCCGCATCGTCGCAGGTCTGTCCAAGCACCTCAATCTTGAGCGGCCCGCTGACCCGATACAAGGTGGTGTGCCCGCCCGAGACGATCAGCGAGATATGTGGAAAGACGTCAAATCCAGCCAGAGTCGACGCGTACACATGCCCCTGAATATGATCGATGCCGAGCAGCGGTTTATCCCACGCGATGGCCAGCGCCTTGGCCGCAGAGATACCGACCAGCAGCGCGCCGACCAGCCCCGGCCGGTTGACCACGCTGATGGCGTCGATCTCCTGCGGAGTGCATCCCGCCAGCGTAATGGCCTCGTCGATCACCGCCGTGATCCGCTCGGCATGCGCGCGCGACGCGACCTCCGGCACCACACCGCCAAAAGGCCGGTGCAGATCAAACTGGCTGGCGATCACATTCGACAGAATGCGACGCCCGTCCTCGACCACAGAGGCCGCTGTTTCATCGCAAGATGTTTCAATTCCCAGGATTCGCATTGATGTTTTTTAGTTGCATCGCGTCGCTTTATCAAGTCGAGCCAATCCGTACCGCTGGCGTCTCGCCGGCGGTTGCTTTATATTTAGGCAGAGTCAATAGGCTGCCATTGTGGTTCCAGTATCTGGGAATACGTCCGGCACAACACGGGCAGCCCAACAGCTACCCGTGCCACACAAAAAACGGCGCTCTTGACGGGTTGCTCTTATCGTCCATGGGTCACGCTGCGGGAGTACGAAGAGGACGTCTTGACAGTCAGACTCCAGCCGCCGCTGATGCTGCCATCCGCCGGCCAGATCGTGCCTTCCATATAGGACTTGAATTCAAAACTGGGACTGCCATCGGCATGTGGATCGGGCATACCATTGCAGTTGCAATTCATTCAATGCTTAGGGGAGAGTTTTTGTGTATAACTTCTCCCGCTGACGCCGGCACGAGGCACTCCATCAACTGGCCTCCAGCGTAGCGCCCATTTTCCAAAACGGCGTTTACTACAAAACTAAGGGGTTTCGCTTGAACATGTTTCAGAAAATGACTCTGGAAGTTCTGTTCCTTTCGCCGCTGCTGACAGGCGTGGTTATGGGTGCGGATGCCACTCTCGAGCAGAGTCTGCTGGCCGAGGATGCAAGTACTCTGGCGGCAGCAGCGAAAAAAGAGGGCGACCCGCTGCGTGGTGCCGTGCTCTTCTTCCAGTCGAAGTTGTCCTGCGCGACCTGCCATAGTGTCTCGGATCGAGCCGGATCCATCGGCCCGGATTTGACTCTGACTGACAAAAAGACTCCGGACGTGGATTTGGTGGAGGCGATTCTGTTGCCATCCAAGAAAATCGCGACCGCCTACACCACCATCTCGGTCAAGATCAAGGAAGGCCGGTTGTTGAGCGGAATGCTTGTGGAAGAAAACGCAGAGAAGCTGGTTCTACGGGAGGGTTCGCAGCCCGACAAGTTGATCACGCTAAAGAAAGATGAGATTGTTAAACGCGTAAACGATGCAATCTCCTTGATGCCGGCCGGACAGGTCAATCTGCTCGATAACCGCAAACAGTTCCTGGACCTGGTGAGCTACATGATCGCGTTGCGAGATGGCGGCGCGGAGAAGGCTCGCGAGTTGAGCCGCGCGATGCAGTCGATCGTGCGCGCCGTGCCCGACAAACCGACGGCCACCAAACCCGTCGTGCAGCGCGGCGAGTTGGCCTTGGCAGAGAAATCCAAAGCCAAGTTCCCGCGCGCGGTGGCCATCGGATTTCCTGCCGGAACGATCGTGTTCGATGCCGATCAATTGGCCACCGTCGCGGCGTGGCAGGATGAATTTGTCAAGAATTCGCCGCAGAATTACTTTGGCCTCTACTGGCAGCAGAGTGGCAGCAGCCTCGATGATTTCAGTGCCAACCCAAACCCTTTGAGTTTCAAACTTCCGGGCACCGAATGGCAGAATTTTGAATCACCCGTGAAGAGCGATCCGAACGTGGGCAGCCGCTTTGACGGATACCAGATTGGCATGTCGTCTGTGCGACTGCATTACCGCGTTCTGGTCGGCAATACTCGAGTGAGTGTGATCGAAGACGTGCGTGCCGAATCTCGGACAGATTGTACGGGTTACATTCGGAAGTATCAGTTTTCCGGGTTGCCGGCAGGCGCTCAGGTTTCGTTGACGTTGCCTGAGGGCGAAAAGTTTCAGCGTCGCGATCTGGAAGGCAAAGAAGTTGGCGCGGGCGATGACTTGAACGCCGTTCCGCTGCTCGCGTACCGCTCGGGGGACGTTCAGCGCGTGGTCCGCGCACAGTCTGCGGGCGCGAATTGGCTCGGCTCCGATAAGTCGTGGAAAGTCGTCTCGGCTCCGGCGAAAGATCAGACTCCGGTCGAATTGCGAATAGACATGTGGAAGTTCGGCAAATCCAAGGCAGCGGTCAGCGCGGCAGAATTGACGGCTTTGCATTCTGCGCCGCCCGTTCTGGCGGATGATTTTGCGGCGGCGATCAAGCCGCCGGTGCCGCTCCCTCCCCTGCCGGCTCCGGCTCCGGCTGTGGAGACGGTGCAGGCTCCGGTACCACCGCGGCCGCCCGTAAATTCGAAAGAGAATATCGATGAGTTCAAGCCTGCGGCCGGAAAGTTTCTGCGCTTTGTCATTAATCAGACCAACGATAACACTTCACCGGGATTGGACGAATTGGAAGTGTACGGAGCCGATGACAAACTCAATCTGGCTTTAAAGGCCAAAGCGTCCGCGTCGTCCTGCATCGCGGGATATCCGATTCACCAGATTCCGCATTTGAATGACGGCAAGCTGGGCAACTCCAACAGTTGGATCAGCGCGGAAAACGGCGGCTGGGTACAACTTGAGTTTCCAGAAGCGGTGGAGATGCGCAAGATTGTCTGGGCGCGAGACCGCACAGGTGTCAGCAAAGATCGCCTGCCCACAGGTTACCGCATCGAAGTTTCATCGGATGGCAAAGCGTGGACTAAAGTCGGTGATGAATCCGGGCGGGTAGGTAAAGCCATGGCTCGTGCCGTGCCCGGTTACCTTATTGAAGATATCCCCACGCCGTTCAAGGGTTGCAGGCCCTCAGACATTGCCTTCACTGCCGATGGCGTGATGTACGCAATTGCCATGACCGAAGGCGAGGTCTGGCGTACGCGCACTCCACCGCCCGGCCACCCGGACCTGGTTCAATGGACGCGTTACGCGGCAGGCTTGTACCACCCGATTGGAATCGCGGTAATTAACAGCCGCGTATTCATCGCTCAAAAACCGGAAGTCACGGAACTGATCGATCGCGACGGCGACGGCACTGTTGATCATTTCCGCACGGTCGCCACCGGATGGGGACTCTCCACGGGCTGGCATGAATACTGTTTTGGATTGGGCGTCGATCCGCAGAACAATCTCTGGATTGCGTTGAACACCGGCTACTTCTGGACCAACCCCGGTTATGTCAATCCCGGACGCTGGCGCGGGTCGGTCCTGCGAATTCAACACGACACCGAAAAACTGGAGGAAGTAGCCAAGGGTTTCCGTGTGCCCAATGGCATCACGCAGGGACCCGGCGGCGATATGTTTATCACCGATAATCAGGGCGACTGGATTCAGGTCTGCAAGCTGGCTCACGTACAGCAGGGACGCTTTTACGGGCATCCCGAATACAAAGAAAATGCATTGCCTGAAGGGAAATACCCAGACGGTCACAGCGCGGTCTGGATGCCCTACCAGCGCAGCAAGAGTACTTCGGGCCCGGTGTTCGATAAAACCGAAGGGAAGTTCGGAGCATTCAATGGGCAAGCTTTCGTTGGTGATGTGGGCTACGGTGCCAACACGGGGCTGATGAGAATTGCGCTGGAGAAAGTAGAAGGCGAGTACCAGGGCGCGATTTTCCCGTTCATAGACGGTTATCCGCTGGGCTGTGAAAGGCTGAAATTCGGACCTGATAACAGCCTCTACGCTGCCTCACTGACGACGGGATTGACCCGGCTTACGTATACCGGAAAGAGCAACCCCATGGCGATGCAGTCGATGAACATTCGCCACGACGGCAAGGGCTTTACCATTCGCTTCACTAAACCACTCGCGGCCGATAGCACGCCCAAGCCTGCCGATATCAAGGTCAAACGCTTCCATTATCTGTACACGGGGAATTATGGGTCGCCGCAAGCTGAGGAAACCCCGGTTCCAGTGCAGTCAGTGGAACTTTCTCAGGATCGCACGACGCTCACCTTAAGTTTGCCGGTGCAGACCTATCCCATCGGCATGGTGTACGAGTTCAATGTTGGTGCGGTTACGGCCGACGATGGCGAGAAACTGGGACAGACCGAAGCGTGGTACACGGTGTATAACATTCCGAAAGCGACGCCCTGACGCGCAATGCAATTCAACAAGCTCGTATCAGTCAGTATTGCGGGATGTCCCATCCATTGTTGAAATTGGTTGAACGCCTATAGCCGAAACCTACCGTCTGCTCCAGCCCTGTTGGAAAAAAGGCTAACGAATTGACATCGTCTTTAGTATGCGTTGGTCCAATCCATTGGTCAAGCCAAAGCGGTGTACGGAGCGGCGATCATCAAAACATTGTATACAAGGAATAGAACACGGCCTTTTACGGAACGTCTCGTATCCGATACTGGAACATCGCACCCTGTCGCTGTAGCATACGACAAAATCGTCCCTTGGCGAGGCTTGATGTGTCTATAATACTTGGACTGAATGCCTTTCACGCCGACTCCGCAGCGTGTTTGGTGGTAGACGGGAAATTGACGTCTGCCATAGCGGAAGAACGCCTGGGAGAACGATTAAAGCATTCGCCAAAGTTTCCCGTAGAAGCCATTCGCCGTGTATTAAAGGATGCCGGTGTTCATCTAAGAGATGTGACCCATGTCGCAATCGCGAAAGACAGCGCCTCGAATAATCTGGGCAAGGCAAAGTATGTAATTCAGCATCCGCTTCAATCCGCCGGGGCCGTTGTCGAACATTTCAAGCGCCGCCGCAAGACCTCTTCCATGCTCGATAAAATGGCGGAAATCTGTGGTGAAGACCCAGAACGCGTAACATTCGAGAGTGTCTTTGTGGAGCACCATCTAGCTCACATCGCCAGCTCGTATTTTCTCTCACCATTTGAGGAAGCAACCGCCGGCCTTTCTTATGACGCATCTGGCGATTTTGTCAGCTTGATGGCCGCGCATTGTGAAGGCACTACAATCCGTCCATTATCAAGGGTTTTTCTTCCCCATAGTCTTGGATTCTTTTACACCGCACTGTGCCAGTTTATCGGATTTGATGAATTCGGAGAAGAATACAAAGTAATGGGGCTGGCCCCATATGGAGAAGATGCCTATGCCGTAGTAATGAATGAACTTTTGAAACCCGATAATGAAAATTGGTTCCGCCTGAACACCAGCTATTTTGGAATGCATGACGGAGGCGAAAGCGGCGCGGTGGACGTACAAGGCCGGATAAAAATGGGGTTGCTGTATCGTCCAGAACTCGAGAAGAAGCTCGGAGCGCCGCGCAAACGTGCTGATCCGCTAACTCAGCGGGAAAAAAATATCGCGCGGTCGTGCCAGATCCGATTCGAAGACATAGCATCAAGCTGTTTTCAGAAGCTGCACAGACTCGTTCCGAGTAAAAAAATTGCCCTCGCCGGCGGCTGTGCTTTAAACGGTGTGATGAATGCGAGGTTGTTGCGTGAATCTCCTTTTACCCAATGCTATATTCAGCCAGCCGCATCGGATGACGGTACATGCTTGGGTGCAGCCTATTATTGTTATCATCAAGTTTTAGGTCAAAAACAAAGATTCCATATGACGCACGCCTATTGGGGGCCGGAATACGGCGAGAATGAAATCCGGTTGGCTCTAGAGAGTTCAGGCTTTCGTTTTTCGCTACTTTCTGACGAGAACCTGATTTCAAATACTGCAAAAATTATAGCGGATGGCAAGGTTATAGGATGGTACCAGGGTAGAAGCGAATGGGGGCCTAGAGCACTCGGAAACCGCTCTATCTTGGCCAACCCCATGCTTCCGAATATGAAAGACTTAATCAATCAAAAAGTTAAACGGCGCGAGTCATTTCGTCCATTTGCGCCCTCGGTCCTTTCGGAATATGCCGACACGTATTTTGAACAATCGATTCAAAGTCCGTTTATGATGCATGTCGTCAAGCTGCGCCCCGAATGGCGCGACCGTCTGCCTGCAATTACGCACGTCGATGGCACAGGGCGGTTGCAAACCGTGGAGCGAAGCTGTAATCCAAGATATTATGCGCTCATCGAAGCATTCTTTAAGATCACGAACGTTGCAATGGTTTTGAACACCAGTTTTAATGAAAGCGAGCCCATCGTCGACACTCCGGAACAGGCGCTTGCCTGCTTCAGGCGAAATGATCTGGACGCCCTTTGCATGGGCAACTTTTTCGTGGACAAATGCTGATGAGTGACGATTGCTACAAATATTCTAACGCCGACCTAAATTGTTCGCATGAATA
>Ga0105047_10008956_pt1 | contig 16569 bp, 16 predicted proteins | sample MAT04_FD_78384 | JGI IMG/M metagenome (GOLD analysis project Ga0105047, IMG submission 78384) | Freshwater microbial communities from Lake Fryxell liftoff mats and glacier meltwater in Antarctica - MAT-04 (megahit assembly) | ecosystem: Environmental > Aquatic > Freshwater > Ice > Liftoff...
GCGCTCACCGGCCAGCGGGTCCGCGATCTGCCCTATCGATTGCCCCGCTCATCCTGATACTTTCGCGTCACCTTGGATCGCGTAAGGTCAGTGATCGTCGGCAGCGGCTTCTCCGGCCTCTGCCTGGGCATCAAGCTCCACGAGTCGGGCATGCGCGACTTCGTGATCCTCGAAAAATCCAGCGACCTCGGCGGCACGTGGCGCGACAACCGCTACCCGGGATGCGCGTGCGACGTTCCTTCATACTTATACTCATACTCATTCGCACCCGGCCGGAGCTGGTCGCGGATGTACGCCGAGGCGCCCGAGATCCAGGACTATCTCCAGCAGGTCGCCACCGAGCGCGGCGTGCGCCCGTACATCCGCTACGGCGCCGAGCTGGTGAAGGCGACGCACGACGGCGAGCGCTGGCTCGTCGAGACGAAGGACGGCCGGCAGTGGTCGGCGGAGATACTGACGATCGCCGCCGGCGCGCTGAGCGTGCCGCAGATGGCGCGCGTGCCCGGCATCGAGACCTTCGCGGGCCCTTCCTTCCACTCCGCCGCCTGGCGTGACGACGTGCCGCTCGAGAACAAGCGGGTGGCGGTGATCGGCACCGGGGCGAGCGCGATCCAGTTCGTGCCGCACGTGGCGAAGCGCGCGGGCCACCTCACGCTCTTCCAGCGCACGCCGCCGTGGATCCTCCCGAGGATCGATCGACCCTTCACCGCGCGGGAAAAGGCGCTGCTGTCGCGGCCGGCGATCGCCAAGCTCTATCGCGCCTGGATCTACAGCACGCGCGAGCTCACCGCGATCGGGTTCATCGGCGATAACTTCGTTCTCGAGGTCGGCCGGTATCGGGCGCGCAAGCACCTCGAGTCCCAGGTCGCGGATCCGGAGCTGCGAAAGAAGCTCGCGCCGAGCTACGCGCTGGGTTGCAAGCGCATCCTCATCTCCAACGACTACTATCCCGCGCTCGGCCTGCCACACGTGGCGTTGAACACGACCGCGATCGAGAAGGTCACGCCCGAGGGGGTGGTCACGACGGATGGCGTCTTGCACCGGGCGGACGTCCTGATCCACGGCACCGGCTTCAAGGTGCAAGAGTATCTGAAGGCCGTGGAGATCACCGGTCCCGGCGGCCGCAGCCTCGGCGAGACCTGGAAAACGGGCGCCGAGGCCTACAAGGGTACGGTCGTCTCCGGATTTCCGAACTTATTTTTGCTGATGGGGCCCAACACCGCGCTCGGGCACAGCTCGGTGGTGTTCATGGCCGAGGCGCAGGTGCGCTACGTGATGCGCGCGATCGAGCACATCGACCGGCAGAAGATCGCCCGCATCGACGTGAAGCCGGAGGTCCAGGCGGCCTACAACGCCGAGATCGAGAAGCGGCTGCAGACGACGGTGTGGAAGACCGGCTGCGACAGCTGGTACCAGAACGAGCACGGCAAAAACACGACGCTCTGGCCGGGGTTCACGTTCGAGTTCCGGAGCCGGCTGAAGCGGTTCGACCCCGAGTCGTTCATTACTTCTTCGTGACGAGGTTCCGGGCGCGGCCGGTCTTGAAGTACTCGACCATCTGCTCGGCGACCTGCACCGCGACGATGTCCTGGGCCTCGTCGGTGGACGCGCCGAGGTGCGGGGTCACGATGATGTTGTCGACCTGCAACAGCGGGCTCTTCGGATCGAGCGGCTCCGCGGAGAACACGTCGAACGCGGCCGAGAACAGGTGACCGGAGCGGACCGCCTCCGCCACCTCGGCCTCGTCCACCAGCCCGCCGCGTGCGGCGTTGATGAGGATCGCGCCCTTCTTCATCTTGGTGATCGCGACGGCGTTGATGATGTTCTTGGTCCACTCCACCAGCGGCACGTGGAGGGTCACGACGTCGGCCTGCGCGAGCAGGGTGTCGAGGTGCTCGACCATCTCGACGCCGATCTCGGCCCCGCGGCGCTCGGAGACCCACGGATCCAGCCCGATGACCCGCATCCGCAGGCCGCGGGCGCGATCGGCGACGATGCGGCCGATGTTGCCGAGGCCGATCACGCCGATGGTCTTCCCGAACAGCTCCTTCCCCTGGAACTTGGTCTTCTCCCACGCGCCGGCCCGCATCGACGCGGTGGCCTGGGGGACGCGCCGGGCGGCCGCGAACATCAGCGCGATGGCGTGCTCGGCGGTGGTCACGACGTTGCCATCGGGGGTGTTCATCACCAGGACGCCCCGCGCGGCGGCGGTGGCCAGGTCGACGTTGTCGACGCCGATACCCGCGCGTCCCACGATCTTCAGGGCCGGGGCGGCGGCGAGGACCGCGGCGTTCACCTTGGTCGCGCTGCGGATGACCAGCCCCTCGTACTCGGCGATGATGGCCAGCAGCTCCTCGGGCTTCAGCCCCACCTTGACGTCCAGCGCGACCAGCGGCGCGGCGGCGCGGAGGACCGCCAGGCCTTGTTCGGAGAGCTTGTCGCTGACGAGGACGCGGGCAGCCATTCTGCGGGCGAAGCTAGCGCGATGCCCCGGGCCCCGCAAAGCAAACTCTGCTTGCCTTCACGCATGAGGGCCGACTAATCGCTCTCCACCCGATGAGCTCGCTTTCCGATGTTCCGATCGAGCGTATCCGGAACTTTTCGATCATCGCTCACATCGATCACGGCAAATCCACGCTGGCCGATCGCATCCTCGAGAAGACCGGGGCACTGTCCCAGCGCGAGCAGCAGGAGCAGTTCCTCGACAAGATGGATATCGAGCGCGAGCGCGGTATCACCATCAAGGCCCAGGCGGTCCGACTGCCGTACACGGCCAAAAATGGGCTGCTGTACCAGTTCAACCTGATCGACACCCCCGGCCACGTCGACTTCACCTACGAGGTCTCGCGCTCCCTGGCGGCGTGCGAAGGCGCGCTCCTGGTGGTCGACGCGTCGCAGGGCGTCGAGGCCCAGACGCTGGCCAACGTGTACCTGGCGCTCGATCAGAGCCTGGAGATCGTCCCGGTCATCAACAAGATCGATCTGCCCAGCGCCCGCCCGGACGAGATCAAGACCGAGATCCAGGAGATCATCGGCCTCGACGCCTCCCTCGCGATCCTCGCGTCCGCCAAGACCGGGATCGGGATCATGGAGATCCTCGAGGCGGTGGTCGAGCTGATGCCGCCGCCGGTGGGCGACGCGGAGAAGCCGCTCCAGGCGCTGATCATCGACTCCTGGTTCGATCCGTACCGCGGCGTCATCTGTCTCGTGCGGGTGAAGAACGGGCGGATCAAGCGCAAGCAGCGAATCCGCTTCAACCAGGTCACCGAGAAGAGCTTCGAGGTGCTGGAGATCGGCGCCTTCACCCCGCACCCGGCCGCGCTGGACGAGCTGCACGCCGGCGAGGTGGGCTTCTTCGCCGCGCAGGTGAAGGAGGTCGCGGACGCCAAGGTCGGCGACACCGTGATGCTGGCCGGCGACAACACGTCTCAGCCGCTGGCCGGGTTCCGCGACGCCAAGCCGATGGTCTACGCCGGCTTCTTCCCGATCCAGTCGTCGGCCTACGAGGGCCTGCGCGACTCGCTCGCGAAGCTCAAGCTCAACGACTCGGCGTTCACCTTCGAGCCGGAGACCTCGCTCGCGCTCGGGTTCGGCTTCCGCTGCGGCTTCCTCGGCCTCTTGCACATGCAGATCGTGCAGGAGCGCCTCGAGCGCGAGTTCAACGCGGAGCTGATCACCACCGCGCCGACCGCCGTCTACCGCGTCACGCTCGCCGGCGGCGAGGTGAAGATGGTCGACAACCCGTCGTCGCTCCCGAAGGCCGATCAGATCGACAAGCTCGAAGAGCCGATGGTCGTGATGAAGGTGCACACGCCTTCCGAGCACGTCGGCGCGATCTTGAAGCTGCTCGAGGACCGCCGCGGCGCGCAGCAGCTGATGGAGTTCATCACGCCCACCCGCGTGCAGATCACCTATCTGATGCCGCTCGCGGAGATCGTCTACGACTTCTTCGATCGCATGAAGTCGGTGAGCCGCGGCTACGCCTCGATGGACTACGAGTTCTCCGGCTACCGCGAGGCGCCGCTGATCAAGCTCGACGTGCTCCTGAACGGCGAGCCGGTCGACGCGCTCTCGATCGTCGTCCACCGCGATCGGGCCTACGATCGCGGCAAGATCCTCTGCGAGAAGCTGCGCGGCATCATCCCGCGCCAGCAGTTCGACGTGGCCATCCAGGCCGCGATCGGCTCGCGCGTCATCTCCCGCGAGACGGTGAAGGCGTTCCGAAAGGACGTCACGGCCAAGTGTTACGGCGGTGACATCTCCCGCAAGCGCAAGCTCCTCGATCGGCAGAAAGAGGGCAAAAAGCGCATGAAGCAGGTGGGGTCGGTCGAGCTCCCGCAGGAGGCCTTCCTCGCCGTGTTGAAGGTCGACGACGAGTGAGATGAGCGCGCCCGACCGCCGTCTCGTGCGCGATGCGCGCCGGCTGGCGAAGGAGACGCGCGCCCTCTACAAGCGCAACAAGAAGAAGCTCGGCACCGAGGCCCGCGAGCGCGTCGAAGGCGCGCTCCGCGGCGTCGACGACGCGATCGCGCGCGGCGATGGCGCGGTGGACCTCCAGGCGTCGCTGCGGCACCTCGAGCAGGTGGACGAGGACATCCTCGGCTTCGCCAAGAAGACCCCCACCCGCGAGCTGGTCGAGGCGATCGTCCTCGCGCTCATCGTCGCGGCGATCCTGCGCGGCGTGGTGCTCGAGCCGTTCAAGATCCCGAGCCCGTCGATGGTGCCCACGCTGCTGGTCGGCGATCGGCTGTTCGTGAACCGGCTCTCGTACGGCCTGCGGGTGCCGTTCACCACGCGCTGGCTCTTGCACTGGTCCACGCCGAAGCACGGCGACGTGATCGTGTTCCTGTTCCCGCGCGACGAGACCAAGGACTACATCAAGCGGGTCGTCGCGGTGGCTGGCGATCGCGTGCGTGTGGAGGGCCGCGACGTGCTGGTGAACGGGACGGCGGTCGCGCGCGGCGAGGCGCACCTCACGACGTGGGAAGAGGACGTCGAGCCCGGCCTCGCGCTGGATATGTCGGGGACGCGGCGGGTGGTCGAGTTCCCGGAGAGCGCCGGCGGAGCGAGCTACACGGTGTTCTATTCGGCCGACGACGTGGAGCGCGCCTCGTTCCCGCACGGCTTCGATCTCCCCGGCCTCGACTGCTTTCCCCCGGTCGCGACGTCACGGCCCGAGTGCACGGTGAAGGATGGCTTCGTGTTCGTCATGGGCGACAACCGCGACAACTCCTCCGACGGACGTGCCTGGGGCGGCGTCCCGCTGGATCACGTGCGCGGGCGAGCGACCTGGGTCTGGTGGTCGCGGGCAGAACGCGCGGGGATCCGCTGGGATCGCGTGGGCCGGCGCATCGAGTAGTTGACGGGCCCGCGCAGTCTCGATAGTCGGCCGCGCATATGGCCAACGAGCGTACCCTCAGCATCATCAAGCCGGACGGCGTGCAGCAAGGCGTCATCGGCGCGGTCCTCGACAAGTTCGAGCGGGCCGGTCTCAAGATCGTCGCCACGCGGATGATGCACCTCAGCAAGGCGCAGGCCGAGGCCTTCTACGGCGTCCACCGCGCGCGCCCCTTCTTCGCGTCGCTGGTCGAGTACATGACCACCGGTCCGGTCGTCGTGTCGGTGCTCGAGGGCGCCGACGCCATCGCGACCAACCGCAAGATCATGGGCGCCACCAACCCGGCCAACGCCGACGCGGGCACCATCCGCAAGCTCTACGCGAAGAGCATCGAGGCCAACACGGTGCACGGATCGGACGCGGCCGAGACCGCCAAGAACGAGATCGCGTTCTTCTTCCCCGAAATGGAAGTCCACAGCTACAACCGCACCTAGGCGGCCGGAGTGCCCCGCGCGTCCTCGCGCGCGGTGGCTGTCAGCGTCCGCGCTGACTGGTGCCACTCAGGGAGAGTGCCCGGGTCACCGACGAGTACAGAGCACCAGATGCTCTAAAAGCGGAGGTGAACAGCTCTGCCGCTAGGCTAGGCTAGGCTAGTAGCACTCGGGCAGCGTACGAGCCGCGGCGCGGAGCTGGGAGATGTTCTCGGTCTGCGTCTTGTGCGGCTGCTTGATCCAGCAGCTCAGCGTGTAGTTCAGCGCTGCCGCCGTCACCATCGGCGCCTCGGTCCCCTCGGGCTGACCGGGGCGCAGCCACACCCGGCCTTCCTCGAAGCCACACTGGGTCGACGCCGCGACGGGCTCATCGGGCCCGATCAGCAGCTTGGTCGAGAGCGAGCCTTCCTCGTCGCGGACCGACCACTCGGTGCCGCCGTAGCGCCCGGTCTGGCCGCTCCAGGTCTCTTCGTGCGTCGTCACCTTCCAGGTCCAGGGGACCGTCGAGCTGTCGGTCAGGACGACGCTCTGCACGATCTCGCCGTTTCGCTGGCAGACCATCGAGGAGGCCTCGAGCACGACGTTGCCGTTCTTTTCGACGCGGTAGCTGGCGCGCTCGACGCGGTTGTTGGGCAGCGGGACCAGCCGGTAGTCGTCGACGATGATCGGGCTCATCATCAGGGCGGCGGGCTTCTCGAGCTTGATGGTCCGGCTCACGGGGTCGATCCCCATCGCTGGCGGCGGGCTCAGGCCTGCACAGCCGGTGAAGAGGAGCGCGCCTGCCAAGATCGATCGCACGTCATCGGTCTAGACCGCTCGCGGCGTGGCCGCAATTCTCCAAGGGGATTTTTGCTTGCGAAACGCCGTGCGAGACCCCCATTTGGGCCGATGACTTCGGAACTCGTCCCCGTCGACGTGCCGCGCCCGATGAGCCGCGCCGACGAGCTTCGCGCCGTAAAAGACGCCGAAGCCCGCGACGTCCGCTCGATGGATCTCCCCACGCTGGCCAAGCTGGTCGAGTCGCTGGGCGAGCGGCCGTTCCGCGCCAAGCAGCTCTTCAAGTGGATCCACCCCCGCGGCGTGCGCTCGTTCGAGGAGATGACGGATCTGTCGAAGGCCTTCCGCGCCAAGCTCGCCGAGAACGCCACGATCTCCTCGATCACCATCGACACCAGGGAGATCGCGCGCGACGGGACCCGCAAGTACGCGTTCCGCACCGGGCGCGGTGACGTGATCGAGAGCGTCTTCATCCCCGACGCTTCCGCCGAAGGTCGTAACACGCTGTGCATCAGCTCGCAGGTCGGCTGCGCGATCGACTGCAAGTTCTGCCTCACCGGGACGCTCGGCCTCCGCCGCAACCTCACCGCCGGCGAGATCGCCGAGCAGCTCACGCGCGTGAAGCAGGACACCGGCGATCTCGGCGTCCAGAACATCGTGATGATGGGGATGGGCGAGCCGCTCCACAATTACGACAACCTGATCAAGTCGCTCGACATGTTCACGATGGAGGAGGGCCACGGCATGTCTTCGCGGCGCATCACCGTGAGCACCGCCGGCCTCGCTCCGCGCATCCCGCGCCTCGGCCACGACACCAAGGTGAACCTGGCGGTCTCGCTGAACGCGACGACCGACGAGGTCCGCGATCGGATCATGCCGATCAACAAGCGCTACAACATCAAGACGCTGCTCGACGCCTGCAAGGAGTTCCCGCTGCCGGAGCGCCGCCGCATCACGTTCGAGTACGTGATGCTCGACGGCGTGAACGACACGATCGAGGACGCCCGCCGCCTGGTCGGCCTGCTGCACGGCTTCCGCTGCAAGGTGAACCTCATCCCGTACAACGCCCACCCGCGGAGCGAGTACAAGTCGCCGTCGAAGGCCACCGTCGACCAGTTCCAGCGCTACCTCATCAACCACGACATGAGCGCGTTCGTGCGCACGTCGCGAGGCGAGGACATCAGCGCGGCGTGCGGGATGTTGGGCGTCGAGGCCGACAAGGTCGCTCGGGCCTGAGATCCAATCACGCCCACGAAAGATGCCTCACGATCAACGCGAACGCTTTCGTGATCAGAACGGCGGATAACAGTCGTAATTGCGCTGCGAGATGATCTTCCCGCCCGCGTACGTGATGAACATCCCGATCGACGCGGACATCGTCCCTCCCGCCGGCGTGTTTCCGATCGGGATCTTGAGCGTCGCGCTCCAGTCGACCTCGAGCGCGACCGTGTCGCCCGCCTCGACCGCGTGCTTCACGAGATAGCGCTGATCGGCGACGATCTTCTGCCCGCGCTCGGCGCCGGCGAGGATCGCCGCGAGATCGGACTGCGCGCCGTTCGGGACCAGGCGATTGGGCAGCTCGTGGAAGACGACCGCGGGATGGAAGAAGGCCGCCAGCGCGTCGCCGGTGGTGCCAGCCGAGATGGCCGCGAGGTAACGGCGCGCGAGCTCGATGCTCACGGCAGGTATCCGCAGATGCGCCAGTTACTCACCAGCGCGCGCTCTTCCGCGGTGATCTCGATCGCGGGCATCGTGTTCATCGGCGGCTCGCGGCCTGACGTGATCGCGTCGGCGAACTTGCTCTTGTCGGCGATGAGCTCGAACGTGTTGAAGTCCAGGCCGAGCGGCGCGCCCTGACGGGCCATGTTGACCTTGTCCTGGTCGTGGCAGCGCACGCAGGCGCGATCGGAGAGCGCCTTGATGTCTTTGGCGTAGGTCGGCGACGTCACGCACTGCGGGAGCGGGCCGGGGACTTCGGTTCCGCACGCGGCGATCAGCGCGCCGAGCCCCAACGCCAGAAAGCTGGCGACACGCAGTCGTTGCATCGCGAGCAGCCTAACCCAGCGCCCCGCTCGAAGCACAGCGTTGACCGGGGCGTCGGGGCGGTGTTAGGCGCACCCCGTCATGGGCGAATTGACGATTGGCGTGATCGGCGGGAGCGGCCTCTACGACCTTCCCGGCCTCGAGGGCGTCGAGCGGATCACCGTCGAGACCCCCTACGGATCGCCTTCCGACGCGCTGGTCACCGGGCGCCTCCACGGAAAGCGCATGGTCTTCCTCCCCCGCCACGGGGTCGGCCACCGCATCCTCCCGACCGAGATCAACTACCGCGCGAACATCTGGGCCCTGAAGACCCTCGGCGTCAGCCAGCTGCTCAGCATATCGGCGGTCGGCTCGATGAAGGAGAGCATCGTCCCCGGTCACCTGGTCTTCGTCGATCAGTTCATCGATCTCACGAAGCGCCGCGTCTCCACGTTCTTCGGCGAAGGCGCCGTCGCGCACGTTCCGATGGCCGATCCGGTCTGCCACGGGATGCGCAAGCTGCTCGTCCAGGTCGCGAAGTCCGCCGGGATCGTCCATCACGAGAAGGGCACGTACGTCTGCATCGAAGGCCCGCAGTTCTCCACGCGCGCCGAGTCGATGGTCTACCGCAGCTGGGGCGTCGACGTGATCGGGATGACCAACATGCCCGAGGCCAAGCTCGCCCGTGAGGCCGAGATCGCCTACGCGACCATCGCGCTCGCCACCGACTACGACTGCTGGCACCACGAAGAGGCCACGGTGACCGTCGAGATGGTGATCGCGACGCTGATGGCCAACGTCGAGAAGGCCAAGAGCGTGATCCGCCTCTACGTGGAGCACGCCACGGAAAACACAGCTTCGATCGAGGCCACGACGGCCGCGCGGAGCAGCTTGATGACCCCCGTCGACCGAATCCCGGCGAAGACTCGCCTGGCGCTCGACCCGATTCTCGGTCCCGTCCGCGGACCGACTGCCTAGGAGCTCAACATGTCAGTCTTGGTCGTTGGCTCGGTCGCGCTCGACTCGCTCGAGACCCCGTTCGGAAAGCGCGATGACGCGCTCGGCGGCAGCGCCACGTACTTCTCCACCGCCGCCTCGCTGCTCACCAACGTGCGGCTGGTCGCGGTGATCGGCGACGACTTCCCCGAGGAGCACGTCGACATGCTGAAGAAGAGGAACGTCGATCTCGGCGGCCTCACCCGCGTGAAGGGCGGCAAGACCTTCCGCTGGAAGGGCAAGTACGGCGAGAACCTCAACGAGGCGCAGACGCTCGACACGCAGCTCAACGTGTTCGCCGACTTCGCGCCCGAGCTGCCGGAGCACTTCAAGGACACGCCGCTGGTGTTCCTCGCCAACATCCACCCCGAGCTCCAGCTGCGCGTGCTCGATCAGGTGCGGAATCCCAAGCTCGTCGCGATGGACACGATGAATCTGTGGATCAATATCGAGCGCGATCGCCTGCTGAAGGTGCTGTCGCGCGTCGACGTGCTGACCATCAACGACGGCGAGGCGCGCCTGCTGGCCGGCGAGGCCAACGTCGTGAAGGCCGCGCGGGCGATCCAGAAGATGGGCGTGAAGGCGCTGATCGTGAAGCGCGGCGAGTTCGGCGCGCTGTTCTTCGATCGCGACGGCTCGGTGTTCTGGGCCCCGGCCTACCCGCTGGAGAGCGTCTTCGATCCCACCGGGGCAGGGGACACCTTCGCCGGTGGCTTCATGGGGACCCTGGCGATGGCCGGCGCGACGACAGGATCGGCGCTCCGCCAGGCCATGGTGATGGGCTGCGTGATGGCCTCGTTCACGGTCGAGGAGTTCTCGGTCGACCGCTTGCAGCGGGTCACCAAGGCCGAGCTGCGGACCCGCTTCGAGCTGTTCCGCAAGCTCACGGCCTTCGACACCGTCGAGATCGGCTAGCGCACGCTCTTTCCCTACCAAGGGGCTTCGTTCGCTCCGCTCACTGCGCGCCGTCGGCTCGGTCGGGCGGAGCCCTCCACTTCGCCTTGGGGATTGCGGCGCCATCGAACATCCACCCTTCGGCCATTTGACCGGATTTCTGGTCGCTGTTAGCGTCCCCCCCGGTCTCGCATGCGCGTCGATTCTTGGGCACTCACTGACGTCGGGCGGGCCCGAAAGCACAACGAGGACGGCTGGCTCATCGATGACCAGCTCGGCCTGTACGCCGTGGCAGACGGGATGGGCGGACACGCGGCCGGCGAGATCGCCTCGGCCCACGCCCTCAGGGTGGTCCAGGAGGAGCTGGTCAAGAAGAAGCCCCTCCTCGATCAGTTCAACGCCGCGCAGACCCCGGAGATGCGCGCGCAGATCAGCCGCGAGGTCGAGCTGGCGATCAACGTCGCTTCCAGCGCGATCTTCCACATGGCGCAGCGCGACAAGAAGCGCCACGGCATGGGCACTACGCTGTCGATGATGCTGGTCGTCGGCGGCAAGGCCTTCATGGCCCACGTCGGCGACTCGCGCGTGTACCTGAACCGCGCCAAGCAGGTTCACCAGCTCTCCGAAGACCACAGCTACCTCTGGGAGCAGGTCAAGAAGGGCACCATCACGCTGGAGGAGGCGAAGCGCTCGCCGTTCTCCAACGTCATCACCCGCGCCGTCGGGATCACCGAGACGGTGCAGGTCGACACGCTGGTGTTCGACGCGCTCCCTGGCGACACGTACCTGCTCTGCTCCGACGGCATGCACGGCTACGTCGAGAGCGAGCAGGAGCTGTCCGAGGTCCTGTCGCGCGACGATGGCGAGGAGCTCCCGAAGGCGCTCATCTCGCTGGCCAACGCGCGCGGGGGCAAAGACAACATCACCGCAGTCGTCCTGCGCCTGCCCGGCGACGCGACCGATCCGTCGGCCGTCGAGACCATCGGGAAGCTCGATATCCTGCGGAAAATCCCGCTTTTCCGGCACCTCGGCTACAAGGAGCTGGTCAAGGTCCTCAACCACACCACGCTGAAGACCGTGCGCCCCGGCGACGCGGTCATCGACGAGGGGACCGAGGGCGACGAGTTCTACATCATCCTCAACGGCGAGGTCGAAGTGCTGAAGGGCGGCCGCGCGCTCACGGTGCTCGGGCCCGGCGTTCACTTCGGCGAGATGGCGCTGGTCGATCACTCGGCGCGATCCGCGACGGTGCGCGCGCGCGAGGCCACGCGGCTGATGGTGCTGTCGCGCGGATCCTTCTATCAGCTGGTGCGCACCGAGCCGGTGCTCAGCAGCAAGCTGCTCTGGAGCTTCGTGCAGGTCCTCTCGATCCGCCTGCGCGCCACCAACGAGGCGCTCTCGGGCGTGGTCGCTGAAGCATCGGGTTCCGCTCCCTTCGGCGACGAGAGACCCTCGGGTCGGCCGCTCGGAACACCGGGTGGGGCCCGCATCTCGGGCAACGACAGTGGTGTGGGCGAACATCGCAGCACTACGAATTCAGACGCGCCCAAGTAGAATCGCGCCGCGATGTCCACCCGCTCCCACGGCTTCCCTGAAGAGCACCGCGACTTTGCGTCGATGGGGCACCAGGACGAGGACACCCGCGTCTCCGCGGTCTCGCGCATCGTCGATCGACCCGTCAGCGGCGAGAGCTGCCTGGTGATGATCTACGGCCCCACGCTCGGCCGCCGTTTCCCGCTCGAAAACGAGTTCCTCACCATCGGTCGCGGCGGCGACAACGACATGGTCATCGACATGGACAACGTCTCGCGCGGTCACGCCAAGGTGGCGAAGCGCGACGACGGCATCTACGTCGAGGACCTCGCCTCGACCAACGGCACCTACGTCAACGACATCGAGGTGAAGTCGGATCGGCTACGAAACGGCGATCTTTTGAAGATCGGTGGCGCCATCCTGAAGTTCATCCAGGGCGGGAACATCGAGGCGCAGTACCACGAAGAGATCTACCGGATGACCATCATCGATGGTCTCACGCAGATCCACAACAAGCGCTACTTCCTCGAGTTCCTCGATCGCGAGATGGCGCGCTGCTCGCGCTACGATCGCCCGCTGTCGCTGGTGATGTTCGACGTCGATCATTTCAAGAAGCTCAACGACACGTTCGGTCACCTCGCCGGCGATTACGTCCTCAAGACGCTGGCGGGCCTTGTTTCCAAGCAGATCCGCAAAGAGGAGCTGTTCGCGCGCTACGGCGGCGAGGAGTTCTCGATCATCATGCCGGAGACGCCGGGCAAGAAGGCCGGGATCTTCTGCGACAAGATCCGCCGCATCATCGAGACCACGCCCTTCACGTACGAGAACAAGGAAGTGAAGGTGACGATCTCGATCGGGCTCGCGACCATGGCGAAGCACCGCGAGACGCTCTCCTTCATCAAGGCCGCCGACGAGATGCTCTACCTGGCCAAGGCCAACGGGAGAAATCGCGTCGAAGGTATCCCGGACGAATAAGCCGCGGCTGGCGCTCATGGAGCTGGGCGCGCCATGAGCGGGCCCTTGTCGAGCGTCTTGTTCGGCAACGGCTTCACTTCGAGCTTCTTCTTCGCGGGCTCCTGAGCCTTCACCGGGACGGCGAGCGTCGGGCCGGGCGGCTTCGGGGCCACAGTGACCGCCGGCGGCGTCGGGCGCGGGGTCGCGCGTGCGATTGGGGCTGGGGTGCGGACCTCGACCTGGGGCGCGCGGGCGGGCTGCCAGGGCCTCGCAGCGCGGTACGCCGGCAGCTCCGCAGGTGCGGGCCGGGGCGCGGGCTGCGGCTGCGAGGGCAGTGGGGTCATCGGGCGCGGCCCGAGCGCCGGGTGCGCGCCACCGTGTCCGGGCGGAGGACCGCGCCAGGCGGGGCAGGGCTCGCCGCCGTCGATCCATACCAGGCGCAGCGTCGGCTCGATGCGCGCGTCGAGCTCGAGCAGCCGGGCGATGTCCTGCTCGAGCCGGATCAGGCGCGAAGGCGCGCTGCGATCGCCGTGATAGCGGTGGATCTGCTTCAGCTGCCCATCGGGCCCGCGCACCGTCGTGATGGTCGTCGGGAGATCCGAGATGCTGTGCTGCTCGTAGCGATCGGCGAGCGACAGGACGTCCGCGCGCGCGATCGCCTCCTCGATGAGCTCGACGGTGCGGGGCGCGACGCGCTCGCTCCGCGTCCCGACGTACTGGGTGTGCGCTCGCCCCTCGTAGTGGACGTGGCCGCTCTCCGAGAGCTCGGCGAGGTACACCGGGCAGGTCCCGAAGCAGGGGGTCTGCTCGAGCGCCGCCAGGAGCCCGTCCGGCCGGGGCGCGCCGCCGGGCCCGACGTACACCACCCGGGTCATGCACCCGGCAAAGAACGGGAGAGCCAGGAGGAGCGCACCGAGCCGCATGAGTGGTGGACGTCCGGGGCGGCCGGGGCATTCCAGGCGCGCGCGGTCACCCGCGGGGTCGCGTCGAACCGCCGAGCCTGGAGCCTGACTGCACGACGTGCTACGCCGCCCGACGCGATGGCCGACTACGTTGTCATCATGGCCGGGGGCTCCGGCACACGCTTCTGGCCGGCGAGCCGCCGGGCTCGACCCAAGCAGTTCCTCCCGATCGGAGGGACCACGAGCTTGCTGCGGCAGACGGTCGAGCGGGTGCTGCCCGAGTTCGACTGGTCGCGCATCCTGGTGGTGACCGGGCAGGCGCACGCCGAGCACGCGCGCCTCGAGCTGCCCGAGCTGCCCGTCGAGAACGTGCTGGTCGAGCCGGCCGCGCGCAACACCGCCGCGTGTATCGGCTGGGCGACCCGCGTCCTGCTGGCGCGCGATCCCGACGCCGCCGCGTGCGTCTTGCCGTCCGATCACTTCGTGTCCGACGCGGCGCTGTTTTGCCGGCATCTGAAGGCCGCTCTGCGCGCCGCGCGCGAGGTCAAGACGATCGTGCTGCTCGGCTTGATGCCGACGCACCCCGAGACCGGCTATGGCTACATCGAGCGTGGCGAGGCCCACGGCGAGTCGCTCGGCTTCCCGCTGAACGCGGTGAAGCGCTTCGTCGAGAAGCCCGATCGCGCCACCGCGCTCGGCTATCTCTCGGCCGGCACGTACCTCTGGAACAGCGGCATGTTCGTGTTCCCGGCGAACGTGATGGACGCTGCGATCAGCAAGCACTTGCCGGCGCTGGCGAGCGGCCTCGACCGGCTGGCGAGCGAAGATTTGGGCGCGGTGTACCCGACGCTCCCCTCGACCAGCATCGACTACGGCGTGATGGAAAAGGCCGGGAACCTGCTGGTCCTGCCGGCCAACTTCCCGTGGTCCGACGTCGGCTCGTGGGACGCGGCGTACGAGCTGCATCCGCGCGACGAGAGCGGCAACGTGCTCCTCGGCGCGGCGCTCGCAGTGGGTACGAAAAACACGTTCGTCGACGCGCGATCGGGCCGCACCGTGGCGATCGTCGGCCTCGAGGACGTGGTGGTGGTGGACACGCCGGATGCGCTGCTCATCGCGCGCCGCGGTCAGAGCCAGGATGTGAAGCTGGTGGTCGACGCGCTGACGGCCGCTGGAAAGAAGGAATTGCTGTGAGCACGATCGATCCGACCATCTTCCGAAGCTACGACATCCGCGGGGTGGTCGATAAAGATCTCACCGAAGACGCCGTCGAGCAGATCGGCCACGCGTACGGCACGATGGCGCGCCGCCGCGGCTTCCGCACGCTGACCGTGGGCCGCGACTGCCGCGAGCACTCGGGGCGCCTGTTCGCCGCGCTCGCACGCAGCCTGACCGGCAGCGGCGTGGACGTGCTCGACCTCGGCACGGTGGCGACGCCGATGCAGTACTTCTCGATCCCGCACTTCGGCGCGGACGGCGGCGTGATGATCACCGGATCGCACAACCCACCCGAGTACAACGGCATGAAGCTCACGCTGGGCGGCGACAGCCTCCACGGCGAGGACATCCAGGAGCTGCGCCGGATCGCCCAGGAAGGCTCCTTCGAGCGCGGCACCGGCGTGCTCAAGGTCGTCGACGTGATCAAGCCGTACGAGGAGGCCCTCGTCGGTCAGGCGCAGATGGGCACGCGCAAGCTCAAGGTCGTCGTCGACGCCGGCAACGGCGCGTCGGGGCCCTTCGCGCCGCCGATCTTCCGCCGGCTCGGCGTCGACGTGGTCCCGCTGTTCTGCGACATGGACGCGCGCTTCCCCAACCACCACCCCGATCCGACGGTGGAAGAGAACCTGGTCGACCTGCGCAAGGCCGTACTCGCGGAGAAGGCCGATCTCGGCATCGCGTTCGACGGCGACGGCGACCGCATCGGGGTCCTCGACGAGAACGGCGTCGTGATGTGGGGCGACAAGCTGATGATCATCCTCTCGCGCGCGCTGCTCCTCGAGGAGCCGGGCGCGACGATCGTCGCCGAGGTGAAGTGCAGCCAGACGCTCTACGACGACATCGCCGCGAAGGGCGGAAAAGGCGTGATGTGGAAGGCGGGCCACAGCCTCATCAAGAGCAAGATGAAGGAGGTGAACGCGGCGCTGGCCGGCGAGATGAGCGGCCACATCTTCTTCAAGCACCGCTATTACGGCTTCGATGACGCGACCTACGCGGGCGTGCGCTTGCTCGAGATCCTCTCGAAGACCGACCAGCCGCTGTCGAAGCTGCTGAGCGACGTCCCCGAGACGTTCTCGACGCCCGAGCTGCGCGTCGACTGCCCGGAGAAGATCAAGTTCGCGGTGGTGAAGGGCGCGGTCGAGCACTTCAAGAAGCTCGGCGAGCGCGTCATCGACGTCGACGGCGCACGCGTCGAGATGGGCGACGGCTGGGGCCTCGTCCGCGCTTCGAACACCGGGCCGATCCTGGTCCTGCGCTTCGAGGCGAAGACGGAGAAGCGCCTCGCCGAGATCCGCAGCTACGTCGAGGGCGAGCTGGCCAAGGTCCGCGCGAAGCTCGAATCCTAAGTACAGCTCCCCGGAAGTTGGTGAACAGATCGGGCGTCGAGGCGCCCCGATGGGGAGGCGCGAGGCCGAGACATACTCTGCGTATGGCGAGGCCGAGC
>Ga0105047_10008958_pt1 | contig 16566 bp, 13 predicted proteins | sample MAT04_FD_78384 | JGI IMG/M metagenome (GOLD analysis project Ga0105047, IMG submission 78384) | Freshwater microbial communities from Lake Fryxell liftoff mats and glacier meltwater in Antarctica - MAT-04 (megahit assembly) | ecosystem: Environmental > Aquatic > Freshwater > Ice > Liftoff...
ACCCCCTTGAACGAGCAAAACTGCATGAACGCACCTGAAGCCGTCGACATCATCGAAGCCGCCAGGCCGGCAAGCCGCCGCTCGCGCCAGGCGCGCGTCGCCTGGGGTGAGCACGTGGTGACGGTGGGCGGCGACGCGCCGGTGCGCGTGCAGAGCATGACCAACACCGACACGGTGGATGTCATCGGCACCGCCATCCAGTGCAAGGAACTGGCCATCGCCGGCAGCGAACTGGTGCGCATCACCGTCAACACGCCCGAGGCCGCCGAGGCCGTGCCGCACATCCGCGAGCAGCTCGACCGCATGGGCATCAACGTGCCGCTGGTGGGCGACTTCCACTACAACGGCCACCGCCTGCTGACCGACTACCCGGCGATGGCGCGCGCGCTCAGCAAGTACCGCATCAACCCCGGCAACGTGGGCAAGGGCGACAAACGCGACCGCCAGTTCGCGATGATGGTCGAGGCCGCCGCGAAGCACGACAAGGTCGTGCGCATCGGCGTCAACTGGGGCAGCCTGGACCAGGAACTGCTCGTCGAGCTGATGGACCAGAACGCCCGCCGCGCGCAGCCGCTGGACGCCAAGCAGGTCATGTACCAGGCGCTGGTGCAGTCGGCGCTGACCTCTGCCGACGTGGCGCGTGAACTCGGCTTGAACCCCGACAACATCATCATCAGCTGCAAGGTCAGCGGCGTGCAGGACCTGATCTCGGTCTACCGCGCCCTGGCGCGGCGTTGCGACTATGCGCTGCACCTCGGCCTCACCGAGGCCGGCATGGGCACCAAGGGCACGGTGGCCAGCGCCACCGCGCTTGGCGTGCTACTGCAAGAGGGCATAGGCGACACCATCCGCGTCAGCCTGACGCCGCAGCCCGGCGAGGCGCGCACGCAGGAGGTGGCGGTGGCGCTCGAGATCCTGCAGAGTCTGGGCCTGCGCACCTTCAACCCCAGCGTCACGGCCTGCCCGGGCTGCGGCCGTACCACGAGCACCACCTTCCAGGAGCTGGCCAAGCAGATCGACGACTTCCTGCGTGCGCAGATGCCGGTGTGGAAGGCGAAGTACCCCGGCGTCGAGAACCTGAAGGTCGCGGTGATGGGCTGCATCGTCAACGGCCCCGGCGAGAGCAAACATGCCGACATCGGCATCAGCCTGCCCGGCACCGGCGAGGCCCCCGCGGCGCCGGTGTTCATCGATGGCGAAAAGGCCCTGACGCTGCGCGGCGAGCACATCGCGCAGGAATTCCACAAGCTCGTCGAGAGCTACATCGAGCGGCGTTTCGGCACGGCCACCGCAGCGCATTGACGCTGCCGGTTCGCTGGCCCGTCTGCTGCGCGGCACCGCCGCGTGCTGCCCGTTCACCGCGCCCTGAAGCCCCACCCGCCATGTCCGAAACCCCTGCCAGCCCCAAGGCCGCCGCCACACCGCTCGTCGCGGTGAAGGGCATGAACGACATCCTGCCGCCCGACTCGGCGCGCTGGGAGTGGTTCGAAGAGACCGTGCGCGCGCTGATGCGCCGCTATGGCTACCTGGGCATGCGCACGCCCATCGTCGAGCCCACGCCGCTGTTCGTGCGCGGGCTGGGCGAGGTGACCGACATCGTCGAGAAGGAGATGTACTCCTGGACCGACTGCATGAACGGCGACGCGCTGACGCTGCGCCCCGAGGGCACGGCCGGCGTGGTGCGCGCGGCGATCGAACACTCGATGCTCTACGACGGCGGCAAGCGCCTCTACTACATCGGCCCGATGTTCCGCCACGAGCGGCCGCAGCGCGGCCGCTACCGCCAGTTCCACCAGGTCGGCGTCGAGGCGCTGGGCTTCAGCGGGCCCGATGTCGACGCCGAGGTCATCCTGATGTGCCGCAGCCTGTGGCGCGACCTCGGCCTTGCCGACGTGCGGCTGGACATCAACTGCCTGGGCCAGGCCGCCGAGCGCAAGTTGCACCGCGAGGCACTGGTCAAGCACCTCGAGGCCAGCCGCGAACTGCTCGATGCCGAGGCCCTGCGCCGCCTGCACAGCAACCCGCTGCGCATCCTCGACACCAAGAACCCCGCCATGCAGGGCCTGGTGGAATCTGCACCGCGGCTGATGGACTTCCTGGGCGAGGCCTCGCTCAAGCACTTCGAAGGCCTGTGCCGCGTGCTCGACACCGCCGGCCAGCCCTACCGCGTCAACCACCGCCTGGTGCGCGGCATGGACTACTACGCGCTCACCGTCTTCGAGTGGGTCACCGACCGACTGGGCGCCCAGGGCACGGTCTGCGGCGGCGGTCGCTACGACGGCCTGGCCGAACTGATCGGCGGCAAGCCGGCGCCGGGCATAGGCTGGGGCATGGGCATCGAGCGCGTGCTCGACCTGCTGCAGCAAAGCGGCATCGAAGCGCCCGCGGCCGTGCCCGACGTCTACGCCATCGTGCCCTCGATGGACGCGCTGCCCGCCGCCATGCAGGCCGCCGAGGCGCTGCGCGCTGCCGGCGTTGCCGTATTGATGCACGCCGCCGGCAAGGAGGCCTGGGGCAGCATGAAGTCGCAGTTCAAGAAGGCCGACGCCAGCGGCGCGCGCCACGCCCTGATCTTCGGTGCCGAAGAACTGGCGCGCGGCGAGGTGGCCGTCAAGCCCTTGCGCGACGCCGCCGCTGCACAGGCGACGCGCTCACTGGCCGACGTCGCCGCCTGGGCTGGCGAACTGCGCACCGCATAATCCCCGATTCGCCTTTTCCCCTCTACCGCCCCGGCGCACAGCACCCATGGCCACACAACTCGACCTGCAAGAGCAGGAGCAACTCGACGCGCTCAAGGCGTTCTGGAACAAGCAGGGCAACCTCATCACCTGGACGCTGGTGCTGGTGCTGGGCGCGTTTGCCGCCTGGAACGGCTGGAACTACTGGCAGCGTGAACAGGCGCTGAAGGCCGGCGCGATGTTCGAGGAGCTCGACCGCGCCGCCGCCGCCGGCGATGCCGACAAGGCCGGGCGTGTTTTTGCCGACCTGAAGCAGCGTTTCCCCGGCACCGCCTTCGCGCAGCAGGGCGGACTGACCGCGGCCCGGCTGCAGGTGGCCAAGGGCCAGGTCGACGCCGCCAAGGCCACGCTGACCTGGGTGGCCGAGAACGGCGCCGAGGACGAGGTGCGCACCATCGCCCGCCTGCGCCTGGCCGCCGTGCAGGCCGACGCCAAGCAGTTCGACGAGGCATTGAAGACGCTGGACGCCGCCAAGACCGCGGGCTTCGAGGGCCTGGTGGCCGACCGCCGCGGCGACGTGCTGCTGGCCCAGGGCAAGAAGGACGAGGCGCGCAGCGCGTACCAGGCCGCCTACAAGGCCATGAGCGACAAGGTGGATTACCGCCGTCTCGTCGCGGCCAAGTTGACGACGCTGGGTGCCGCGCCCGACGCGCCTGCAGCGACAGCGTCGGCCGCCGCCGTCGCGGCTTCGGGGGCCGGCAAGTGATGGGCGTGCGCCGCCGCGCCTCGCTGGGCCTGTGTCTGGCCGCCGTGCTGGCGCTGGCCGGCTGTGCCGCCGACAAGCCCAAGCCGACGCCGCTGGAAACCGTGGTGCCGAAGATCGCGGCGCGCCAGGTCTGGGCGACAGGCATCGGCAGCGTCGACTTTCCGCTCGTGCCCGCGGTGCACGAGGGTGTTTTCCATGTCGCGGCCGGCAACGGCGAGGTACTGGCGCTGCAGGCGGACAGCGGCGCCGTGCTGTGGCGTGCCAACGCGGGCGCGGCGATTGCGGCCGGCGTCGGCAGCGACGGCCGCTACACCAGTGTCGTGACACGCGGCAACGAGGTCGTGACCTTCGACAGCGGCCGCGAAGTCTGGCGCAAGCGTGTGCCATCGGCCGTGGTCACGCCGCCGCTGGTGGCCGGCGAGCGTGTGTTCGTGATGGGCGTCGACCGTGTGGTGCACGCCTTCGACGCCCTCGACGGCCGCCGCCTCTGGGTCTACGCCAAACCCGGCGAGGCGCTGACGCTGGCGCAGGCCAGCGTCATCCTGCCCTTCCGCAACACCCTGCTGGTGGCGCAGTCGCAGCGCCTGACGGCACTCGACCCGCTGCGCGGCACCGTGCTTTGGGATGTGCCGCTGGCCTCGCCGCGTGGCAGCAACGAGGTCGAGCGCCTGGCTGACCTCATCGGCCCAGCCACGCGTGTCGGCGACCGCGTCTGTGCCCGTGCCTTCCAATCGGCTGTCGGCTGTGCCGACGCCAGCCGTGGCGCGCTGCTGTGGTCGCGCAACGCCGGGGGCGCACAGGCCGTGGCCAGCAATGCCGAACTGGTGTTCGGTGGCGACGCCAGCGACCGCATCACCGCCTGGCGCGCCAGCACGGGCGACGTCGTCTGGCAGTCCGAGAAGCTGCTCCACCGCGGCCTCAGCGGCGCCCTGGCGGTCGGCCCCAACGTCGTGTTCGGCGACGCCGAGGGCTACCTGCACTTCCTCGAAGCCGGCAGCGGCGAACAGCAACTGCGCCTGGCCACCGACGGCAAGGCCGTGGTCGGCACGCCGGTACTGTCGGGTACGACGCTGCTGGTGACGACAAAGGGCGGTGGCCTGTTCGCCTTCCGCCCCAATTGAAGGCCGTCGATTGAAACCCGTCATTGCGCTCGTCGGGCGGGCCAACGTCGGCAAGTCGACGCTGTTCAACCGCATCACGAAGAGCCGCGACGCCATCGTGGCCGACTACGCCGGCCTGACGCGCGACCGCCACTACGCCGACGCGCACCTGGGGGCCCAGGAATTCATCGTCGTCGACACCGGCGGCTTCGAACCCGACAAGCCCACCGGCGTCGTCGCCGAGATGGCCAAGCAGACCAAGCAGGCGGTGGCCGAGGCCGACGTCGTGATCTTCGTCGTCGACGTGCGCGGCGGCGTCTCGGCGCAGGACCACGATATCGCGGGTTTCCTGCGCACGCAGCACAAGCGCGTGCTGCTGGCCGTCAACAAGGCCGAGGGCATGCAGGAATCGCCGCTGCTCGGCGAGTTCCACGAACTGGGCATCGGCGAACCGCACCCGGTTTCGGCAGCGCACGGGCAGGGTATACGCAGCCTGCTGGAGGCCGCGCTCGAGGGTTTTGCGCCGGAGGAAGACGCCTGGGGTTCGGGCCCCGACGACGAGCAGCGGCCCATCCGGCTGGCCGTCGCCGGCCGTCCCAACGTCGGCAAGAGCACGCTGATCAACGCCTGGCTGGGCGAAGAGCGCCTGGTGGCCTTCGACCAGCCCGGCACCACCCGCGACGCCATCCACGTGCCCTTCGAGCGCGACGGCCGCAAGTTCGAGCTCATCGACACCGCCGGCCTGCGCCGCCGCGGCAAGGTCTTCGAGGCGATCGAGAAGTTCTCGGTCGTGAAGACGCTGCAGGCCATCGCCGATGCCAACGTCGTGCTGCTGCTCATCGACGCCACGCAGGGCGTGAGCGAGCAGGATGCGCACATCGCCGGCTACATCCTCGAATCCGGTCGCGCCGTGGTCATCGCGGTCAACAAGTGGGACGCCACCGACGACTACCAGCGCCAGCAGCTGCAGCGTTCGATCGAAAGCCGGCTGGCCTTTCTGAAGTACGCGCCGGTGCTGCAGATCTCGGCGATCAAGCGCACCGGGCTGTCGGCGCTGTGGAAGTCACTGCTGGCCGCGCATGCCTCGGCCACCATCAAGATGAGCACGCCGGTGCTGACGCGCCTGGTGCACGAGGCGGCAGAACACCAGGCGCCGCGCCGCGACGGGCGCTTCCGGCCCAAGATGCGCTACGCCCACCAGGGCGGCATGAACCCGCCGCTGGTCGTCATTCACGGCACCTCGCTCGACCACGTGCCCGACAGCTACAAGCGTTTCCTGGAAAGCCGCCTGCGTGAGCACTTCAAGCTCGTGGGCACGCCGGTGCGCATCGAGATGCGCTCGGCCAAGAATCCGTTCGACGAGCAGGGAACCTGAGGGCGCGGCCTTGACCCAACCCCGGTGCTACAGCGGGCCCCGGCCCCAATAGCCGTGCCCGCGGGCGGCCCGGTGCCCCTGTGATAACGTGAATGTCTGTTCCCTTCAACACGGAGAATATCGTGAGCAACAAAGGCCAACTTTTGCAGGATCCCTTTCTGAATCTGCTTCGCAAGGAGCATGTGCCCGTGTCCATTTACCTGGTCAACGGCATCAAGCTCCAGGGCCACATCGAGTCCTTCGACCAGTACGTGGTGTTGCTGCGCAACACCGTGACGCAGATGGTCTACAAGCACGCGATCTCCACCGTCGTGCCCAGCCGAGCTGTGAATTTCCACGCCAACGAACCGGGCGAGCAGGCCTGACCGCCGCGCGACAGGCCAGCGCCACCTTGAGTTCAGCCTCCACCTCCGCCGCCGCGCGTGGCGTCGAGCCGACCCGGGCCGTGCTCGTCGGCGTCGACGTGGGCAGTGCGGGGCATTTCGACTCCAGCCTGGACGAACTGGCCTTGTTGGCCGAATCGGCGGGCGACGTGGCCGTGGCGCGCGTCATCGCGCGCCGCAAGGCACCCGACCCGGCGCTCTTTGTCGGCAGCGGCAAGGCCGACGAGATCAAGGCCCTGGTGGCGGCCACGGCGGCGCACGGCGTCATCTTCGACCAGGCGTTGAGCCCGGCGCAGCAGCGCAATCTGGAACGCCACCTCGGCGTGCCGGTGGCCGACCGCACCGCGCTCATCCTCGACATCTTCGCGGCCCGTGCGCAGAGCCACGAAGGCAAGCTGCAGGTGGAACTGGCGCGCCTGCAGTACATGGCCACGCGCCTCGTCGGCCGCTGGAGCCACCTGGAACGCCAGCAGGGCGGCATCGGCACCCGCGGCGGCCCCGGCGAAGCACAGATCGAACTCGACCGCCGCATGATCGGCGACCGCATCAAGACCGTGAAAGAGCGGCTCGAGAAGGTCAAGCGACAGCGTGGCACCCAGCGCAAGGCGCGTGAGCGCCGTGGCACCTTCAGCGTTTCGCTGGTCGGCTACACCAACGCCGGCAAGTCGACGCTGTTCAACGCGCTGGTGAAGGCCAAGGCCTACGCCGCCGACCAGCTTTTCGCCACGCTCGACACCACGACACGTTCGCTGTGGCTGGGCGAGGCCCAGGCTTCGGTGTCCTTGTCCGACACCGTCGGTTTCATCCGCGACCTGCCGCACAAGCTGGTCGAGGCCTTCCGCGCCACGCTGCAGGAAGCGGCCGAGGCCGACCTTCTGCTGCACGTCGTCGACGCGGCCAGCCCCATGCTGGCCGAACAACAGGCCGAGGTCGAACGTGTGCTGGAAGAGATCGGCGCCGACAGCGTGCCGCAGCTCATCGTCCACAACAAGCTCGATCTGCTCGAAGACTCGCTGCAGCCGCGCGAGCCGGCCGACTGGATCGAGGTCCACCCCGGCGTGCGCCGTCGGCGCGTCTTCGTCAGCGCACGCACGGGGCAGGGCCTGGACGTGCTGCGCCAGGCCATCGCAGAAATCGCGCTCGAACGCTTGAACGCGGGCCACCGCCCCCCACCTGCCACCCTGCCTGACGGCAGCCCCGTCGTCGCCCTGCTGCCCGGCGAAACGCCGGTGGCTGCCCACTGAACGCCGTCCCTCAACGTCTCCAAGACCGTCACCGCATGCGCGAAGCCCAAGTCCTCCCCTTCACCGAACGGCTGCGCGCCGTCGCGGCGGCGTCCCGAGCGCTTTTCGCGGCCGCCGTGCTGCGCCGTCGCGCCGCGGCCGCCGGCGCCGACACGCTGGTCTACAACAACCGCAACGACGGGCCACCCGACCTGGACGAACTGTGGCGCGATTTCAACCGCAAGCTCAGCGGCCTGTTCGGTGGCAAGCCGCCGGCCCCGGGGCGGCCCGGCGGCGGTGATGGCGGCGGCAGCGGCGGCCCGTCCTTCCAGCCGGACATGAAAAGCGCCGGCATCGGCATCGGCCTGATTGGCGCCGTGGCGCTGTTGATCTGGCTGGGCAGCGGCTTCTTCATCGTCCAGGAAGGCTACCAGGGGGTGGTCACCACCTTCGGCAAATACAGCCATACCAAGGACGCCGGCTTCCAGTGGCGCCTGCCCTACCCGGTGCAGGCCAACGAGCTGGTGGCGGTGACACAGCTGCAGTCGGTGGAGGTGGGCCGCAACGCCGTCGTGCAGGCCACCGGCCTGCGTGATTCGTCGATGCTGACTCAGGACGAGAACATCGTCGACATCCGCTTCGTCGTGCAGTACCGCCGCGCCGATGCGCGGGCCTACCTGTTCGAAAACTTCCGCCCCGACGAGGCGGTGGTGATGGCCGCCGAATCGGCGGTGCGCGAGATCGTCGGCCGCAGCAAGGTCGACCAGGTGCTGTACGAGCAGCGCGACGCGATCGCGGCCGATCTCGTCAAGTCGATCCAGGCCCAGCTCGACCGCCTGAAGGCCGGCATCGTGATCTCGAACGTCAACGTGCAAAACGTTTTCGTGCCCGACCAGGTGCAGGCGGCGTTCAACGACGCGCTGAAGGCCGGTGCCGACCGCGACCGCTTCAAGAACGAAGGCCAGGCCTACGCCAGCGACGTGATCCCGAAGGCGCGCGGCGCCGCGGCGCGCCTGCTCGAAGAGGCCGAAGGCTACAAGTCGCGTGTCATCGCCCAGGCCGACGGCGACGCGCAGCGTTTCCGTTCCGTGCTTACCGAATACCAGCGTGCACCCGTGGTAACACGCGACCGCCTCTACCTTGAGACCATGCAGCAGGTGTACTCCAACGTTACCAAGATCATGGTCGACAGCCGTTCTGGCTCGAACCTGCTCTACCTGCCGCTGGACAAGCTGCTGCAGCAGACCGCGGCGGCCCCGGCCGCATCGGGTGCGGCCGTGGCCACGCCCACGCCGTCCGCGGACCCCACCGGGACGCAGATCGTCGATATCCGTTCCCGCGATGGCGCCCGCACGCGCGATCGCGAGGGGCGATGAATGGCTGAGCTGAACAAGATGAATCGCATCGGAATCTTCGTCGCAGGCGCTCTGGCCCTGCTCATGCTGGCCGCCAGCATGCTGTTCGTCGTCGACCAACGCCAGGTCGGCGTGGTTTATGCACTCGGTGAGATCAAGGAAGTCATCACCGAACCGGGGCTGAAGTTCAAGCTGCCGCCGCCGTTCCAGAACGTGGTCTTCCTCGACAAGCGCGTGCAGACGCTGGACAGCCCCGAGACGCGGCCCATCTTCACCGCCGAGAAGAAGAGCCTGGTCATCGACTGGCTGGTGAAGTGGCGCCTTTCCGAGCCGCGCCAGTTCATCCGCAACAACGGTGCCGACTTCCGAAACCTCGAGAACCGCCTCGCACCAGTGGTGCAAGCCGCGTTCAACGAGGAGATCACCAAGCGCAACGTGTCCGCCGTGCTGGCCACCGAACGCGAGAAGGTCATGAACGACGTGAAGACGCGCCTGATGGAAGAGGCGAAGGACTTCGGCATCGAGATCGTCGACGTGCGCATCAAGCGTGTCGACTTCGTCGCCGACATCACCGACTCGGTCTACCGGCGCATGGAGTCCGAGCGCAAGCAGGTCGCCAACGAACTGCGATCGCAGGGCGCAGCCGACGGCGAGAAGATCCGCGCCGACGCCGACCGCCAACGCGAGGTGATCATTGCCGAGGCCTACCGCGATGCGCAGAAGGTCAAGGGCGAGGGCGACGCCAAGTCGTCGGCGCTCTACGCGGAGGCCTTCGGTCGTGACGCGCAGTTCGCGCAGTTCTACCGCAGCCTCGAGGCCTACCGGGCGACCTTCCGCACCAAGGGCGACATGATGGTGCTCGACCCCAGCAGCGACTTCTTCCGCGCCATGCGTGGTGGCGGTGCAGCGCCGGCCGCTGCGCCGGCGCGCAAGTAGGCGCGACGCGGGGCTGTCCCTGCGGTGGGCGACCTGCTGCTCGGTGCGCTGGCGCTGATGCTGGTCTTCGAGGGGCTGCTGCCTTTCCTGAGCCCACGCGCCTGGCGCGCAGCATTCGAGCGCGCCACCCGCCTGTCCGACGGCCAGATCCGCTTCATCGGTCTGAGCAGCATGGTCATCGGGTTGCTGCTGCTGCTGATCTGGCGTTGACAAGGCGCCCGGCGCCAGGCTCGGCGCACGGCCCGGCCGGTACAATGCCGGTTTCAACACCGGTGCTTTTCATGCTGTCTGCTTGGCTCCTGCCAGAGCACATCGCCGACGTCCTGCCGGCGCAGGCGCGGCGCGTGGAAGACCTGCGCCGGGCGCTGCTTGATCGTGCGCGCGGCTACGGCTTTGAACTCGTGATGCCGCCCTTGCTCGAGCACCTGGAGTCGCTGCTTTCGGGCACCGGCCGTGAACTCGACCTGCGCACCTTCAAGCTCGTCGACCAGCTCAGCGGCCGCATGCTGGGCCTGCGCGCCGATACCACGCCGCAGGCCGCCCGCATCGATGCCCACCTGCTGAACCGCGAAGGTGTCACCCGCCTGTGTTACTGCGGGCCGGTGCTGCACACGCGCCCGGCGGGACTGTCGGCGACACGCGAACCGCTGCAGTTCGGCGCCGAGATCTTCGGCCACGCCGGCCTCGAGGCCGACCTCGAGGCCGCCGAGCTGGCGCTGGATTGCCTGGCCGAGGCCCATGCCGGCGCGCTGGTCATCGACCTGGCCGACGCACGTGTGCTGCGCGGCGTGCTGGCCGGTGTGCCGATGGACGCGCTGCAACTGCAGGATGTCGTGCAGGCGCTGTCCGACAAGGACGCACCGGCGCTCGCGGCGCTGACGCGCGATGCACCTGCCGACGCGCGCGCCGCGCTGCTGGCGCTGCTGCGCCTGTACGGCGGCGACGAGGTGCTCGACGCGGCGCGCGCCGCGCTGCCGCAGCGCCCGCTGGTGCGCGAGGCGCTCGACCAACTGCAGTGGCTGGCCATGCACCTTCGCGCGGCCTATCCGGCGCTGCGCATCGGCTTCGACCTCTCGGACATGAGCGGCTACGCCTACTACAGCGGCGCGCGCTTCGCCGTCTACGGCGCCGGCAGCAGTGACGCTCTGGCGCGTGGTGGCCGCTACGACGAGGTGGGTGCCGTGTTCGGCCGCAACCGGCCGGCGGTCGGCTTCAGCCTCGACCTCAAGGCGCTGGCCGAAGTGGCGGGTGCGTCGCCGGTGCCCACCGCCATCCGCGCCCCCTGGGGCGAAGACCCCGGGCTGCGCGCTGCAGTGCGCCGCCTGCGCGAGGCCGGCGAGACCGTGCTGGCCATGCTGCCCGGCCATGAACTGGAAGCGCAGGCCTTCGACTGCGACCGTGAACTCGTGAAGGAAGGCGGCCACTGGCTGCTGCGCGCGCTGCCGCCTCCCGCCGCCCTCTGAACCCTGAAGAAAGCTCCGAACATGCAAGCAGCCATCCGACCGACACCCGGCCGCAACGTGGTCGTCGTCGGCACCCAATGGGGTGACGAGGGCAAGGGCAAGATCGTCGACTGGATGACCGACCACGCCCAGGGCGTGGTGCGTTTCCAGGGCGGCCACAACGCGGGCCACACACTGGTCATCGCCGGGCGCAAGACGGCGCTGCAGCTCATCCCCTCGGGCGTGATGCGCGAGGGCATCGCCTGCTACATCGGCAACGGCGTCGTCGTCGACCCGGCACACATGCTGGGCGAGATCGAGCGCATCGAGGCGCTGGGCATCGACGTGCGCTCGCGGCTCTTCCTGTCGGAGGCCTGCCCGCTGATCCTGCCCTTCCACGTCGAGCTCGACCGCGCCCGCGAAGGCCGCCGCGAGAGCAGCGGCAGCGGCAAGATCGGCACCACGGGCAAGGGTATCGGCCCGGCCTACGAAGACAAGGTGGCGCGCCGCGCGCTGCGTGTGCAGGACCTCAAGCACCCGGCGCGCTTCGAGGCCAAGCTGCGTGAACTGGTGGAACTGCACAACACCGAGCTCGCCTACCTGGGCGGCGCGGCGCTGGCCTGGCAGCCCATGCTCGACAGCGCGATGCAGGCCGCCGAGCAGTTGCGCCCGCTGATGGCAGACGTCGGCTACCGCCTGCACCAGGCGCACGCGGCCGGCCAGAACCTGCTGTTCGAAGGCGCGCAGGGCACGCTGCTCGATATCGACCACGGCACCTACCCCTACGTCACGTCCAGCAACTGCGTGGCCGGCAACGCCGCGGCGGGTTCGGGCGTGGGCCCGGGCATGCTGCACTACATCCTGGGCATCACCAAGGCCTACACCACGCGGGTCGGCGGCGGGCCCTTCCCGACCGAACTCGACATCGACGTTGCCGGCGGTGTCGGCCACCACCTGTCGACCGTCGGCCAGGAGCGGGGCACCGTCACCGGGCGCGCCCGCCGCTGTGGCTGGCTCGACGCCGCAGCGCTGAAACGCAGCATCATCATCAACGGCATTTCGGGCCTGTGCATCACCAAGCTCGACGTGCTCGACGGCCTGCCCGAGATCAACATCTGCACCGGCTACAAGCTGGGCGACCGCGTGCTCGACATCCTGCCGATGGACGCCGACGAGATCGCGGCCTGCGTGCCCGTCTACGAGACGATGCCGGGCTGGAGCGACACCACCGCCGGCCTGACGAACTGGGAGCAACTGCCGCTCAAGGCCAAGCGCTACCTGGAACGCATGCAAGCCCTCATCGGCGCGCCGATCGACATGGTGTCGACCGGCCCCGACCGGGTGCACACCATCCTTCTGCGCCACCCCTTCCGCGCCTAGACATGAGACCACCCCCGAAGCGGCTTCGCCGCTCCCCCTCAAGGGGGCACCGCCAGCGGCCCGGCGAAGCCGGTTCCGCGGCGGCCGCTTGGTAGGGCGCTACTGCAAGCTCATCCACTTGAGGAGAACCTCCGCATGCTCACCGACGACGGCAGGCACTTGTACGTGTCATGGGACGAGTACAACCTGCTGACCGAAAAGCTGGCACTCAAGGTGCACGATTCCGGCTGGCAGTTCGACCAGATCCTGTGTCTGGCGCGCGGCGGCATGCGGCCGGGCGACATCCTCTCGCGGGTGTTCGACAAGCCGCTGGCGATCATGTCGACCAGCAGCTACCGCGCCGAGGCTGGAACCATCCAGGGCCGGCTCGACCTGGCCAAGTACATCACCATGCCCAAGGGTGAACTCGCCGGGCGCGTGCTGCTGGTCGACGACCTGGCCGACACGGGCATCACGTTGCGCGCCGTGGTCGAACGCCTGCGCGGCATGCCGTCGATCAGCGAGCTGCGTGCCGCGGTCATCTGGGTCAAGGGCGTGTCGAGCTACATCCCCGACTATTACGTCGAGACCCTGCCCACCAGCCCGTGGATCCACCAGCCCTTCGAGGAGTACGACAACCTGCGACCCGAGGCGCTGGTCAAGAAGTTCACGGTCTGAAAACGAAGAAGCCGGCGTGTCTTTCAACACGCCGGCTTCACGATCTTGGTGCCCAGAAGAGGACTCGAACCTCCACGCCGTTAAGCGCTAGTACCTGAAACTAGTGCGTCTACCAATTCCGCCATCTGGGCTAGCTGCCGGCACATCTGCATTTGCAGTCACGCCAGCCTTCAGGAACTAAGGACTATACCATCAAAGAAAACAAGACCTCAAGCCCGTCCGTCGCCGGCCCCGCCCTGATGGGCGAATTCGAAGGCCGCGTCGAAGGCCACCGCGATGGCCACGGCTTCGTCATCCCCGACAACGGCGACCCCGCCATCTACCTCGCGCCGCAGGAATTGCGCAGCGTCCTGCACAAGGACCGGGTGCGCGTGCGTGTGTTGCGATACGACCGCAAGGGCCGGCCCGAGGGCCGCGTGCTCGACATCCTGGAGCGCCGCAAGACGCCGATCATCGGCCGCCTGCTGCACGAAAGCGGGCAATGGCTGGTGGCGCCCGAAGACAGCCGCTACGGCCAGGACATCCTGATTCCCAAGAACGCCACCGCCAACGCCGCGGTGGGGCAGGTGGTGTCGGTTGAGCTGACCGAGCCGCCGTCGCTGCACTCGCAGCCCGTCGGTCGCGTGGCCGAGGTCCTGGGCGAGATCGACGACTCGGGCATGGAGATCGAGATCGCGGTGCGCAAGTACGAAGTGCCGCACCAGTTCAGTCCCGAGACGCTGGCGCAGGCCGCGGCGCTCCCCGAAAAGCTGCGCCCGGTCGACCGCAAGCAGCGTGTCGACCTCAGCGACGTAGCGCTCGTCACCATCGACGGCGAGGACGCGCGCGACTTCGACGACGCCGTGTACGCCGAACCCTTCAAGCGGGGCCGCGGCAAGAGCGCTCTCGAGGGTTGGCGGCTCATTGTTGCCATCGCCGACGTCAGCCATTACGTGAAGCCTGGCGAGCCGCTCGACGAGGACGCCTACGAGCGCGCCACCTCGGTCTACTTTCCACGCCGCGTCATCCCGATGCTGCCCGAGAAGCTGAGCAACGGCCTGTGCTCGCTGAACCCCGAGGTCGAACGCCTGAGCATGGTCTGCGACATGCTGGTCGACACCGAGGGCCGCATCGACGCCTTCCAGTTCTACCCGGCCATCATCCGTTCACACGCGCGGCTGACCTACACCGAGGTGGCCGCCGTGCTGGCCAACACACGCGGCCCCGAGGCGCAGCGCCGTGCCGACCTGGTGCCGCACCTGCTGCACCTGCACGAGGTCTACCGCGCGCTGCTCAAGCAACGCGCCAAGCGCGGTGCGGTCGACTTCGAGACCACCGAGACGCAGATCGTCTGCGACGACAGCGGCCGCATCGAGAAGATCGTTCCACGCACGCGCAACGAGGCGCACCGGCTGATCGAAGAGACGATGCTGGCCGCCAACGTCTGCGCGGCCGAGTTCATCGGCGGCGCCGAGCATGCCAGCCTCTACCGCGTGCACGAGGGCCCGACGCCCGAGAAGCGCGTCGCGCTGCAGGCCATGCTCAAGGCGCTGGGCGTAGGCATGCACCTGAGCGACGAACCGACGCCGCACGAGATCCAGGCCATCGCGCAATCGGTGCACGGCCGGCCCGACGCGACGCAGATCCACACGCTGCTGCTGCGTTCGATGCAGCAGGCCGTCTATACCGTGCACAACGCGGGCCACTTCGGCCTGGCCTACCCGGCCTACACGCACTTCACGAGCCCGATCCGGCGTTACCCCGATCTGCTCGTGCACCGTGTCATCAAGGCCATCCTGGGCGGCAAGCGCTACCACCTGGTCGCCAATGCGAAGACGCGCACGCCGGAAGTGCGCAGGGGCGGCAAGGTGGCGCGGGCGGCCAAGCCGATGTCGCAGGAGATGGCGCTGTGGGAAGCCGCAGGAGGCCACTGCAGCGCCAACGAGCGGCGCGCCGACGAAGCGAGCAAGGACGTCGAGGCATGGCTCAAGTGCCGCTACATGCGCGAGCACCTGGGTGAGGAGTACTCGGGCACTGTCAGCTCCGTCGCCGGCTTCGGTCTCTTCGTCACGCTCGACGGCCTGTACGTCGAGGGGCTGGTGCACATCACCGAGCTCGGCGGCGAGTACTACCGTTTCGACGAGGCCCGCGGCGAACTGCGCGGCGAGCGCAGCGGCATCCGCTATGCGGTGGGCACCAGGGTGCGTGTGCAGGTCAGCCGCGTCGACCTGGACGGACGCAAGATCGACTTCCGCATGGTGCGCGAAGGCGAGGCCGAGCGTCTGCTGACGCGGGTCGAGAAGCCGCGTGCCGTGCCGGCGGGCGCCGGCGCCGCGGCCGAGCTGGCGGCGGTACGCGAGACCGACCGCAACGTGAAGGCCGCCACGCGCGCACTCAAGAGCGCGAGCAAGGGCGGGAGTGCGGCGCCGGGCAAGCCAACGGGCGAAGGCGCACGCCGGACGCGCAAACCGGGCCCGCAACGGCCGGCGCCCAAACCGCGCACCCGGCGCTGAGGGCCCCCAACCGCGCCGCGGCTCTGCGGCCCCGAGCCGCGCCGCGGCTCTGCGGCCCCGAGCCGCGCCGCGGCTCTGCGGCCGACACCCGCACGCCCGGTGCGCGGACGGCTGCCGCGCCGTCAGTCGAAACAGCGGTGCGCCAGCCGCTCGACGAGTTCGTGGGCGCGCAGCGGTGCGCCATGCGCCGCTGCCGGCCACAGGTCGGCAGCACGCCCATGCTGCCAGGCCGCGGCGACGGCGATGTCCAGCGCCGGTGCCCCTGCCTGCTGGGCCCACAGCCCCGCGGCCCAGCCGGCGAGCACGTCGCCACTGCCGGCGGTGGCCAGCGCCGCGTTGCCGGTGGCGTTGATCCATGGCCGTTCGCCGGGTGATGCGATGACGGTGCCCGAACCCTTCAGCAGGACCGTGCAGCCGTAACGCGCCGCCAACGCCAGCGCCGCGGCGATGCGGTCGGCCTGCACCGCGGCGCTGTCCAGCTGCAACAGGCGCGCGGCTTCCAGCGGATGCGGTGTCAGCAACGTCGGCCGACCGCGCGCGGCGCGCTGGCGCAGCAGCTGCTGCAGGGATGTGTCGACGGCGATGGCGTTCAGCGCGTCGGCATCGAGCACAAGGCGCGGCACACTTGACAGCAAGGCGGGCAGGGCGGCGCGCACGGCGTCGCCGCCGCCGCAGCCGCAGGCCACGGTTGCGCTGGCCAGCGTGGCACGGGGGGCCGTCCACCAGGCGTGCCGGCCCATCAGCGCTGGCTGCGTGCTTTCGAGCAGGCTGGCCGTGCC
>Ga0105047_10008959_pt1 | contig 16565 bp, 11 predicted proteins | sample MAT04_FD_78384 | JGI IMG/M metagenome (GOLD analysis project Ga0105047, IMG submission 78384) | Freshwater microbial communities from Lake Fryxell liftoff mats and glacier meltwater in Antarctica - MAT-04 (megahit assembly) | ecosystem: Environmental > Aquatic > Freshwater > Ice > Liftoff...
ACGACCCGGCATCCGAACCTTCGCCGACCACCCACGACCCGGCATCCGAACCTTCGCCGACCACCCACGACCCGGCATCCGAACCTTCGCCGACCACCCACGACCCGGCATCCGAACCTTCGCGGACCTCCCACAACCCGGCATCCGTGAGGCAAGATCGAGGGCACCCCGGGCCCCGACCGACCGTTGGGTGGGGTACCGACGAGAAAGGGATGGGCCGTGAGCGAGCTCGAGAACCGCCGACGTGCACTGCCGGAGACCGACCAGGCCGACCCTTCCCTTGGTGCCTCGCTCGACCAGGTGCTGCAGGTCTCCGCATCGCTGGCCGCCGCCATGAACTCGGTCATCGAGGGCAAGCAGGCCGTCGTGCGCACCGCCATCACCGTGCTGCTCGCCGAGGGCCACCTGCTCGTCGAGGACGTCCCCGGCGTCGGTAAGACGCTGCTCGCGAAGACCCTCGCCCGATCGATCGACTGCTCCGTGCGGCGCGTGCAGTTCACCCCGGACCTGCTGCCCAGTGACATCACCGGGGTCTCGGTGTTCAACCAGGACGTGCGTGACTTCGAGTTCCGGCCGGGCGCGATCTTCGCCAACATCGTGGTGGGGGACGAGATCAACCGGGCCTCGCCCAAGACCCAGAGCGCGCTGCTGGAGTCCATGGAGGAGGCCCAGGTCACCGTCGACGGCAGGACCTACGGGCTGCCGCGGCCGTTCATGGTGATGGCGACCCAGAACCCCATCGAGATGGAGGGCACCTACCCGCTGCCGGAGGCACAGCGCGACCGCTTCATGGCGCGGATCTCGATGGGATACCCCTCGGCCCGCTCCGAGCTCGACATGCTCGAGCTGCACGGTGGGGCGTCGCCCCTGGAGAGCCTCCAGCCGGTCACCGACGCCGCGACCGTGGCGTCGATGGTGGCTGCGGTGCGTGAGGTGCACGCCTCCCAGTCGGTGCGTCAGTACATCGTCGACCTCACCCACGCGACCCGGTCGAGCTCGGCGCTGCGTCTGGGCGCCTCTCCGCGCGCCACGTTGCACCTGCTGCGCGCGTCGCGCGCCCATGCCGCCCTCGCCGGCCGCGACCACGTGCTGCCCGACGACGTGCAACAGGTGGCCGTGCCGGTGCTGGCCCACCGGCTCATCCCCACCGGCGAGACGCAGATGGCGCGCCGCACCACCGCCGACGTGGTGGGCGACCTGCTGCAGCGCGTCCGGGTCCCCTCCCCCACCCGCTGACCCTCGTGCACCAGCTACGACGCTCCCTGACCACGCGTGGTGCGGCCTTCGCCGGCTGCGGCCTGGTGCTGGTCGCGGCCGGCATCGTGCTGGGGCAGCAGGACGTCACCCGGGTCGGCATCCTCCTGCTCGCGCTGACCGCGACAGCCCTCGTGCTGGTCCGTCGGCACGGGTTGAACCTCGATGTCGTGCGCACGGCGACCCCGTCCCGGGTCGCCATCGACGAGCGGGCCGTGGTCACCGTGCGGATCCGCAACATCGAGCCCTCGCCCTCGCCGGTGGTCATGGCCGAGGAGTCCATCGACTACGCGCTGGGCGACCGGCCGCGGTTCGTGCTCCCCGCGCTGCGCCCCGGTGACGTGCAGGAGGTGCAGTACACCGTGCGTTCGCACACCCGGGGGGTGCACCGCATCGGACCGCTGGGGGTGCGGGTGCGTGACCCGTTCGGCCTGACCCTGCGCACGGCGGCGGTGAGCGGTGACGCGGAGATCGTCGTGCTGCCGCGGGTCGTGCCGCTCCCGCACGGGCGCTCGCTCGGCAGCGGCATCGGCGCGGAGGGGTCGGTCCCGCACATGGTCGCCCTGCACGGCGAGGACGACCAGACCGTGCGCGAGTACCGCGACGGCGACGACCTGCGCCGCATCCACTGGCCCGCGACCGCACGCACCGGCGAGCTGATGGTGCGCCAGGAGGACCGCCCGGCGAAGCGTCGGGCCGTGGTCGTGCTCGACACCCGCGAGGTCGGGCACGCCGGCGGAGGCCGCAGCAGCTCGCTCGAGTGGTGCGTCACCACCGCCGCGTCCGTCACCGCCCACGTCGTGGACTCCGGATATGCCGTGCACCTGCTCACCGCGGACCCGCGCTCGGACACCGGAGTCCACCACGCCGAGACCCTCGCCGAGGGGTTGGAGACGTTGGCCCGGGTCGGCCTGGGGCCCGAGGACAGCCTCCGGGCGGTGCTCCACGCCGCCAACGCCCTGACCTCCCAGGGGGGCCTGGTCGTCTACGTCGGCGGGCCCGTCGGCGACGACGACGCCCGCACCCTCGCGGCGCTGCGCCAGCCGGGTTCCGCGGGTGCCGCCATGGTGGTCGACCCCGGGGCGTTCGCCGGCCACAGCCGCAAGGGCACCGCCGGTGCGGACCGCGCCGACACCACCCTCGCGATGCTGCAGTCCTCGGGGTGGATGTCGACCGCCGTCGACGCGCGCACGACCCCGGTGCTGGCCTGGTCGGCCGTCGTCGGCGGTCAGGTGGTGGGGGCCCGATGAACCGCGTCCGGCCCGTCGAGGCCCTGATCGCCGGCCTCGCGACGTTGGCGATCGCCCTGCCGCTGACGACGCTCTTCACGCCGTCCTCGTGGTTGCGGCCGAGTGTGCTGCTCGTCGCCGTCGTCGCCCTCACGGGCATGGGCTTGCGCCGCATCACCGCGAACCGGCCCCTGGTGGTCATCGGGCAGGTCGCCCTGTTCCTCCACGCTGCGGCACTGCTCCACGGAACCGGGCACCTGTTCCAGGGCGTGGTGCCGACGCCCGAGACCGGTCGCGCGTTCGGCATCCTGCTGCAGGAGGCCCAGGCGACCGTCACGAACTACACCGCTCCCGCCCCGTCCAACCGCGCCACCATCCTGGCCATCAGCCTGCTCATCGGGCTCACCGCCGTGGCGGTCGACGCGATCGGGGTGACGTACCGCAGCCCGGCCCTGGCCGGCATCCCGCTGCTCTCGGCGTTCCTCGCGTCGGCGACCAACTCCGGCGACGGGCTGGGCGCCTGGTATGCCGTGCCCGCAGCCCTCGCCTGGCTCGCCCTGGTCGGGCGGCAGGGCGTGACGTCGTTGCGGGCGTGGGCCACCGCCGCGCCCCACTCGTCCTCCGGGCCGCTGGCCGACCCGACGACGGCCTTCGCGACGCTGGGCCGGGTCGTCGGTGTCGGTGCGCTCGCCGCCGCTGTCGTGCTGCCCGGGTTGATCCCGCACCTGCCGACCACGTTCCTCGCCGACGGCCTGGGTCGCAGCGCCGACGCACGCGGCGGCTCGGGGTCCGACGTGCGGCTCGCCTCCAGCGTCGACATCGCGCGCGACCTCGGCAGCAGGTCGACCGACCCGGTGTTCCGCTACCGCAGCACGTCCGACCGGCTCGAGCCGCTGCGGGTCGGCATCCTCGACGACTACCGCGGCGGGCGGTGGCAGTCCAGCGCCGACTTCACCTTCGTGCCCGTCGACGGGCAGATCCCCGGCCCGATTGCCGGGCCCGAGGTGCCCCGCCGGGTGGAGCGGATCTCAGTGGTCGACAACGGGATCGGGGTGCCGCAGGTGGCGCTGCCCGCCGGTGCCGTGGGCACGCCGTTCCCGGCGGGCTCGTGGAACATGACCGTGCAGGGGCTCGTGCAGCTCACCGCGCCGGTCGGGTCGTACACCGCCGAGTTCGTCGAGCTCGACCCCGAGGACTCGCAGTTCACCACCGACCTCGACAACCCCCAGGGCGACGGGAACGTGCTCGACGTCGACCCGCGGGCCGAGACCGAGGTGCGCGCCGTGCTCGAGGAGATCACCGACGACGGGGACTCGCCCATCGAGATCGCCCGGGCCATCCAGGCCCACCTGCGCGGGTCCCAGTTCACCTACTCCCTCGAGCTCGCCGACCAGGCCGCCGACGGCGACCTGTCCGAGGAACCGCTGGCCCGCTTCCTGGAGACCAAGCGCGGCTACTGCGTGCAGTTCACCTCGGCGATGGTCATGATCGCTCGCGCGGCCGGCATCCCGGCACGGATGGCGGTCGGGTTCCTGCCCGGCACCATCGACGGCGACGACCGGGTCGTCCGCGTCTCCGACGCCCACGCCTGGCCCGAGCTGTACTTCCCGCGGCTGGGCTGGGTGCGCTTCGAACCCACCCCCGGCACGCGCAGCGGCGTCGCCCCGGAGTACAGCCTGGTGCCCACCGACACCGGCGCGTCGTCGAGTGCCGGCCCGTCCAGCTCGTCGTCGTCCACCGCGTCGGCCTCGCCGTCGGCCGGCCTGTCGCGCGACGTGACCGACGACCCCGAGGGCGACCTGACCGGCACCACCGGCGGCGGGGTCGTTCGGTTCGTCTCCCAGCAGTCCGGCACCATGCTCGTCGTGCTCCTGGTGCTGCTGGTCGCTGCCGTGGTGCCGTTCGGTGCCTGGGTGTCACGCCGGCGGGCGCGGCGGACCGCCCGCGACGAGGCCGAGCTGATCGAGGCGGAGTGGCAGTCGCTGCTGCTGCGCCTGCAGGACATCGGGTTCGTGGCCCCCGAGGGAGCGACGCCGCGGCAGGCCTCCCGCCGGATCGGGCACGACGCCTACCTCACTCCCGACGAGAGCGATGCGCTCGGTCGCGTCGTGACCACGCTGGAGCGGGCTCGCTACGCGCGCCCGGGTGCCGAGCTCGCCGACGTCTCCGACGATGCCCGCACCGTGTGGCGGGGGGCGCTCTCCCGGCGTCGGCGCACCGACCGGGCACGGGCGCTGCTCCTGCCCGAGGAGGGGAAGCAGCAGTGGCGTCGCCTCGGCCGCAGCCTGCTCTTCTGGCGACGACCCGGCCCGGACCTCCCTCCGGACGAATGACCGGGCCCGCCACCCCAGCACGCTCCGAGTCGGGTGCCCGAACGGCTGCCCTGGCAACCACCTGAGCACCCAACTCGGGCGCGACCGCGGGCTGCGGGTGACAGACGCCGGATGCCGTGCCCCCCTGTCGGGCGGCACGGCATCCGGCGTTGCTGGGGTGGGGGCCCTGTCAGTCGAGGCAGTCGCGCAGTAGGAACGGCTGAGCGCTGTACACGCGGGCAGGATGAACGTGCAGGGCTGGTGCACCGGCCGACGGCTGCCGGCCCCTTTCCCGTACAAGGTCGCCGGGGCGGGATGAACCTCACCTCGGCCAGCCGTGCCAAAGGGCTCTCCACCGATGAGTGTGGTGAGGGGTCGAGTCCATCGCCGATGAGGGCATCGCGCTCCGCCACCCGCGACCCGCTCGGGTGTAGCGTGCTGAGCGGTGCGGGGTGCCACCCCGGAACTGACAGGGGGTGCCATGCGTCGGCCCGGCTTACTGGCCTCTCTCGCGGTTGTGGTTCTCAGCCTCGCCGGCGGTGCCGTGTCTGGCTCGTTCGCCAGCCAGCGAGTCGCACCCGCCGCCGCGGTCGCTGGGCAGGTACGTTTCACCGCGGTGGGCGACTACGCCGCCAACGCAGACACGGACCGCGTCCTCGACACGATCGCCAGTGCCGGCCCGGACCTCAACCTGGCGCTGGGTGACCTGTCCTATGGAGTCACCGGGCAGGAGGGATCCTGGTGCGACCGAGTCACCTCGCGGGTGGGAGCCGGATTCCCCTTCGAGCTGATCGCGGGCAACCACGAGAGCAACGGGCTGAACGGCAACATCAACGACTTCTCCGCCTGCCTGCCCAACCAGCTCCCCGGCCTCGTCGGCACCTACGGCCGGCAGTGGTACGCCGACGTCCCGCAGGCCGACCCGCTCGTCCGCTTCATCGGCATCTCGCCCGACCTCGCCTTTTCCGACGGAACGTGGTCATACGCCGCCGGCACCCCGCGGTACGCCTGGACGGCAGCGGCCATCGACGGCGCCCGGACCGCTGGGGTCAAGTGGGTCGTCGTCGCACTGCACAAGCCGTGTCTGTCCATCGGTGGGTACACCTGCGGAAACAACCTTGGCCTCTACAACATGCTGCTGGGGAAGCAGGTGGACCTCGTCCTCAACGGACACGAGCACCTCTACCAGCGCACCCACCAGCTCGCAGTGAGCGGCTCCTGCCCCACGCTGGTCCCGGGCCAGTACAACCCGGCGTGCGTCGTCGACAGCGACAGCACGATGCTGCGCGGGGCCGGCACGGTGATGGCGACCGTGGGCACCGGCGGGCAAATCCTCTACGACGCGACACCGTCGGACCCCGAGGCCCCCTACTTCGCGGCGTATGCCGGCGCCGGCCAAGGCGTCTACGGGGTGTTGTCGGTGACCGCGACGGCCACGTCGCTCCAGGCTGCGTTCCTGCCGGCGACCGCGACCATCTTCACCGATGCCTTCACGCTCCGCGACCCGGTCCCCGGCGAGAACGTGCCGCCCACGGCGCAGTTCACCTCGACCTGTACGAACCTGGTCTGCACCTTCAACGGCTCGGGGTCCACGGACCCCGAGGGCCCGATCCAGTCCTACGCCTGGGACTTCGGCGACGGCGCCACCGCGACCGACGCCACGGCGACCCACACCTACGCCGCTGCGGGCACCTTCACGGTCACATTGACCGTCGTCGACGGCGAAGGTGCCACCGGCACGACGAGCCGACCAGTCACGGTCACGCAGCAGCCGCCAGTGACCAGCATCGCCGCCGACTCCTTCACCCGCACCGTCACCGGCGGATGGGGAACGGCTGACTCAGGCGGCCCGTGGTCCCTCAGCGGCGACCTCACCTCGTTGTCCGTCGACGGCAGCGCCGGCCTGGTGCGCCTTGCTGCCGGGGCAGGACCGACCGCGATCCTCAAGCAGGTGTCCACGACCTCCATGTCGATGACGGGCACCGTGAGCCTGGACAAACGGCCCACCGGCACAGCGGCCGGGGTCTGGCTGCTCGGCCGTTGGGTCCCCAACGCCGGAAACTACCGGGCCCAGGTACGGGTGGGCACCCGCGGTGAGGTGTCCGTGGCCCTGGCGCGGTTCAGCCCCACCAGTGCCCAGGTCACCCTCCAGCCGGCCGCCGTCGTGCCATGGCTGACCTTCACGCCCGGTACGCCGCTCGCGGTCCGGGTCGAGGTCACCGGGACGTCCCCGACCACGGTGCGGGCCCGGGTCTGGCCGCAGGGCTCCCCAGAGCCATCCACGTGGGCACGCTCGGTCACCGACAGCACCGCGGCTCTCCAGGTCGCCGGCGGCGTCGGGTTCGCCCCGTACCTGGCGGCCGGGGTGACGAACCCCCCGATCACCGTCTCGCTGGACGACCTACTCGTCCAACAACCCTGACCGCGGGCGGCCGTCGGGCAGGCCACGAAGGAGGGCGCCCGGCGAAGCATCTGGGTGTCGTTCGACGTGGATGCCGGAATCCCGTGCGCGCCCCGTACTGGCGTCTCAGATGAACGCGCCAACTTCGAGAGCCCGCGCCGGCGAAGCAGTGGGCCCCACGCCTTGACCAGCCGCCGTGCTGGTCGCAGATGGTGGCGGGGTGCACGTTGCCGTCGCGCCCTACCGCATCTTCGTCGCTGTACTTCTGGCGCTTTGGTGGCTCTTCATCGGTGAGTGTGCGATGAGCGCGACGCGCCGACGGTCTGGCTGAGGGTGGGGAGCGCTGCGCGGCACACGAGCGGAGCGCACAAGAGCCGACCCTGCTCGTTGACCTGCAAGAACGTCTGCTATGAAACCCAGGGGTCAGTCCAGATAGTCGCGCAGGGCCTGGCTGCGGCTGGGGTGGCGCAGCTTGCTCATCGTCTTCGACTCGATCTGACGGATCCGCTCGCGGGTGACGCCGTAGACCTTGCCGATCTCGTCGAGGGTCTTGGGCTGGCCGTCGGTGAGACCGAACCGCATCGAGACCACGCCGGCCTCGCGCTCGGAGAGGGTGTCGAGCACGCTGTGCAGCTGCTCCTGAAGGAGCGTGAAGCTGACCGCGTCGGCCGGCACCACTGCCTCGGAGTCCTCGATGAGGTCACCGAACTCGCTGTCGCCGTCCTCGCCGAGCGGGGTGTGCAGCGAGATGGGCTCGCGGCCGTACTTCTGCACCTCGACGACCTTCTCGGGGGTCATGTCGAGCTCCTTGGCGAGCTCCTCCGGGGTGGGCTCGCGCCCGAGGTCCTGGAGCATCTGGCGCTGCACGCGGGCCAGCTTGTTGATGACCTCGACCATGTGCACCGGGATGCGGATGGTGCGGGCCTGGTCGGCCATCGCGCGGGTGATCGCCTGGCGGATCCACCACGTGGCATAGGTGGAGAACTTGTAGCCCTTGGTGTAGTCGAACTTCTCGACCGCACGGATCAGGCCCAGGTTGCCCTCCTGGATCAGGTCGAGGAAGAGCATGCCTCGACCGGTGTAACGCTTGGCGAGGCTGACGACGAGGCGCAGGTTGGCCTCGAGGAGGTGGTTCTTGGCCTTCTTGCCGTCCTGGGCGATCCACCACAGCTCGCGCTTGAGCTTCATGTCGAGCTTTTCGCCCGAGTTCAGCTTCTCCTCGGCGAACAGGCCGGCCTCGATGCGCTTGGCGAGCTCAACCTCCTGCTCGGCGTTGAGCAGCGCGACCTTGCCGATCTGCTTGAGGTAGTCCTTGACCGGGTCGGCGGTGGCGCCGGCGGTGACGACCTGCTGCACCGGGGCGTCGTCCTCGTCGTCGTCGCGCAGCACGAAGCCGCTGGACTCGGTCTCGGCCTCGGCCGGCTTGGCCGGGGTCTCACCGTCGTCATCGGTGTCGGCGAGGTCGACGACCACGACCTCCGCGACGACGACGTCCACGACGACCTCCTCGAGGTCCTCGGGTGCGACGTCGCCCTCTTCACCGGTGGCCGTGCCGGCCTTGGCAGCCGCGGCGCTCTTGCGCGGTGCCGTCTTCCTCGCGGCGGTCTTCGCCGGGGCGGCGGCGTCGCCGGCTGCAGCCGTGGCGGCCTTGCGCGTCGTCGTCGCCTTGGCCGGAGCCGCCGTGGTCCCCTTCGCAGCAGCGCTCTTGGCAGCGGCCGCAGGTGCGGCCTTGGTGGCCGTGGTCTTGGTGGCCGTGGTCTTGGTGGCCGTGGTCTTGCTCGCAGCGGTCTTGCTCGCAGCCGCCGTGCTGGCCGTCTTCGCCGCGGGCCTGGCGGGAGCCTTGGTGGCCGTGGCGCGGGTGGTGGCCGCGGCCTTCTTCGTCGTGCTCGTCGCAGCAGCCACGCCGGTGGTCGAAGGATCCATGGTGACGGTGATGCCCTGCTCACCAAGGGCCCGCAGGACAACCCGACCGCGGGCCGAGCGGACGTCGGCGGCACGCATCGCTTCGGCGACCTCCTGCCCAGTGACCGAGCCGGTGGTGCTGCCCTTGCGGACCAGGGACTGCAGCGCCTTGTGGGTGAACTCCGGCGGGAGTGCGCTCTCGGAGGGATTCGTGGACACAGGCGACACGGCTACCTTTCGTCGCGGATGGCCGCCGTCCGGGGGCGCGAGAAGCGGGCTCCGGGAGCAGCGGGGAAGGTCCTGTGCGACACCGCGTCGGTCGGTCGGAAGGCATGCGTCCGAGGTGCTGACCAGGTGTGCATCTCCATTATAAATCGACAGGCCCGAATCGGGTACATTCCCCCGCCGGAACGGGCCCTCGCGTGGCGCCGATCCGCGCCGTTGCGGGGGACCCATCGACCGGGTGCCCGCCGCGCAGCGCCGTCAGCCCTTGACTGCGAGGACCGCGCACGGGGCGTCGAGCAGGATCCGCTGGGCGTTGGAGCCCAGGATCAGCTTGCCCACCGGGGTGCGTCGACGCAGCCCGATGACGATGAGGTCGGCATCCATCTCGTTGGCCACCGAGATGAGGTCCTCTGCCGGCTCGTTACCGCGCACCAGCTGACGCACCTCGAGCTCGAGGCCGTCACCACCCAGCTCGTCGCTGACCCGCTGCAGCTCGGCCTCGGCAGCCTGGCTGGACTCGTCGTCGAAGTCACGCCCGCCACGGTTGGAGTGGATGACGACGAGCCGGGAACGGCGCATCCTCGCTTCCTCCACCGAGCGAGCGAGCGCGGCCCGCCCCTCCTTGGTGGGAACGAACCCGACGACGATGGTCACGATCTCCTCCTGGGGGCAGACGGACGGTGCCTACCAGATGGACGTTACCGCAGTCGCCTCGATCAGCCGCTGCTCAACGCACCCCTGATGACGGCGCCCACCTGATCGGTCTCGACGAGGAAGCCGTCATGGCCGTGGCGCGACTCGATCACCGAGAGCACGGTGCCCGGGCGCGCGGCGGCGATCTCCTCCGACAGCCGCAGCGGGTACAGCCGGTCGGTGGTCACCCCGGCGACGTGCAGGGAACCGGCAAAACCGGCCAGGGCGGCCCTCAGGCCTCCACGCCCCCGGCCCACGTCGTGGCTGTTCATCGCCTCGGTGAGCACGACGTAGCTGTTGGGGTCGAACCGGCGCGCGAGCTTGGTGGCGTGGTGGTCGAGGTAGCTCTCGATGTCGTAGCGGCCGCCGCCGCCCAGCGGGTCCTCGCCGACCCGTGGCCGACGACCGAACCGGTCGTCGAGCTCGCCCTCGTGGCGGTAGGTGGTGTGCGCGATGCGGCGGGCGATCCCCATGCCGGTCACCGGCCAGTTGGGCGCGTCGTAGTAGTCGCCACCGCTGAAGGCCGGGTCGGAGCGGATCGCGAGCAGCTGCGGCTGGCACCAGGCCACCTGGTCGGCCGTCGCGTACGGCGTCGACGCGAGCACCAGGGCGCGCTCGACCCGGTCGGGCCGGCCTGCCACCCACTCGAGCACCCTCATGCCACCCATCGAGCCGCCGAGCACCCCGTGCCACCGACGGATGCCGAGGGCGTCGGTCAGCGCCACCTCGGCCGCCACCTGGTCGCGGATCGTGAGGAACGGGAAGCGCCCGCCCCACGGCCTCCCGGCGGGGTCGGCCGATGCCGGTCCGGTGGTGCCCTGGCAGCCGCCGAGCACGTTGCTCGCGACGACGAAGAGGTGGTCGGTGTCCAGGGGCGCGCCCGGGCCGATGAGCCCAGGCCACCAGCCGGGCGAGGCGTGCCCCGGCCCAAAGCCCCCGACGACGTGCGAGTCACCCGTGAGGGCGTGCTCGACGAGCACCGCGTTGTCCCCGGCCGGGGACAGGGTGCCCCACGTCTCGTACGCGACGGTCACCGAAGGCAGCACACCGCCGCGCTCGAGGGCCAGGTCGCCGATGGAGACGAACCGGCGGTCGCCGACGGGGTCACCGGGACGCCAGACCGCGGGGGTCGACCTCGTCGGGATGGCCGTCATGACACGAGCTCCTCGGAATCGCGCTTGCCGCACCGTGTGGCGCGACCAGGTCATCACCCGGGGCACCCCACCGCGAGGAGGGTTGCCGCCCAGCAAACCGGGGTTTGGCACTGGGACTCATGACCGGCATCCATGGTACCCGCGCCGGGAATGGTGACGGGAGGCGTTCCGAGAGGCGAGCAACCACACGGCATCCCCGACTCGTGGCGCGCTGGCCACGCAGTCAGCCCACCTGGTCCAGAGCGCCCGGACCGCGCCCGGCCCCGGACACCGGTGGCAGCCGTACGCCCTGGTCGACCAGCCGTTCGAGCAGCCGGGCCAGGCGGTAGTCCGGCGCGAGCCGCACGGCCCGGTCGACCGCGACCCTGGCAATCGCACCGTCTCCGCCGATCCAGGCGACGTGAGCGGCCACGGTGCACACCGCCGCGGCCTCGGCGGCGCACTCGTCGGGCAACGAGCGGCACAGGGCCAGCAACCGGTGGAGCAGCTCGTCACGCTCGATCGACAGCGCCTCCCGTTCGGCGCGACCGACCCCCTCCGCCGGCGCGGGCCGCCCGGTTCGCGCGGCGAGCGCGTCCCGTTCGGTCCCGGCCGCACGCCGGTCCCGCTCGGTCCCGGCCGCACGCCGGTCCCGCTCGGTCACTGCCGCACGCCGGTCCCGCTCGGTCGGGCTGCTCTCCCCCGCAACCGGTTCCGTGCCCTGCACCAGCCGCAGGGCTCGAGGCCGGGCACCCGGCCCCATCCCACCCCAGGTCGGCATGGCCGACGTCAGCAGCTTCATCACCTTCGAGTCGAGCGCCTCGGTGGGCAGCACGCTCGGCGCCAGCCAGGCGATCAACCCGTCCCGCCAGGCGATGTCCGCGAGACCGAGGGCCAGGTCGGCGACCACCCGCCGATCCGGTGCCCGACGCCCCTTCTCCCCCACCGCGAGCACCTGGCTCCACGCCGCCGCCGAGCGGCGGCGGGCACGCGGCATCCGGGATCTGGACTCGACAGCACGGGCGACGCCGAGGCATCGCCACGGCTCCGGGGCGACGAGGTCCTCGACCGCCCCGCGTGATCGCAGCGGGGAACGTCCGAGGGCGACGTACTCGGCCACCCCCGGCACGTCCGCCGGGTCGGGCAGGGCAACCCCCTCGGGCGGGCAGCACGGCTCGGCGCAGGTCGGTGAGTAGCGGCGGCCGTCACGGACGACCGTCACGTCGACGACGCAGATGCCGGCGCGCTCGAGCTGCTCGACGAGGGCGACGAGCAGCGGCTGGCTCACCTCCGGGTCGCTCTCGTAGCCGACGACGATGACCGATGTGGCGCCGTCGCGAGCCAACGGCCCCATCAGCATCGCGACCACCTCGTCGACGTGCTCGTCAAGTGGCAGGTCGGTGCGGGCGACCAGGCCCACCCGCTTCCCGCGCAGGCACACCACCACGACACTGTCGTGCGGGTGGTAGCCGAGCTGGTAGGGCAGGATCGCGACGACGTCGCCGGGGCCGTGGAGCGTGATGTCTGCTGTCATGCCCCAACGGTGGACGGGGGCGGCCGGACGGGCCAGCATCCGTCATCCCCTGTGGACGACCCCTCGCCGAAGGGCCGCCTGTGGATGACCGCTCAGGTCACCCGCGTCGGGTCGCAGTTCAGTGGACGACGTCTCCCGGGACGACCTGGGAGGCGGCCGGGCGGCCCGACCCGTTCGACGTGGGGCCGGCACTTCCCGCGGCGGACGGACCGGAACCGGAGGAGCCACCAGCAGACGCGTGACCGGTGGAGGCGCCGAACGGCATACCCAGCACGCCCTTCTCCCACTCGAGGAAAGCCTCGGTCTCCTCCACCAGTCGGGTGGCGAGCCAACCCAGCACCAGCGCGTCGTCGGCCAGGCCGACGATGGGAAGCACCGCCTCCGGGATGAGGTCGAGCGGGGAGACGAGGTAGCCCGCAGCCCCGAGCATCAGGAGCAGACGCCCCTTGGACACCCCGACGTAGTCCCCGTTGAACGTCGCCCGGACCATGCGTGGCACGGCGCCGGCGCGCTCCCCCATCGACGGCCCACCGGGGCGCCCCGCGAGACGGACCGCACGGGCGACGGCGACGACCGACGCGAGGCGGGCGTTCCTTGACATGGCTCCTCCTGGGCTGATCTCGAGGTGGTGCTCACCTCGGTTGCTCAACGAACGACGAGTGGCGAGCGATTCCCGTTCCTCAGGACGGGCCGACCTGCGCCGCGGCCTCCCCGGGCATGACCGCCCCGGGCGTGACCGCCCCGGGGGTGACCGCCGGCTGCGCCGTGGGGAACTCCCGCTTGGCGCTGGCGGCGACCCGGTTCTGCATCCACCCGTCGAGCCCGGCACCGACGACGCCACCGACGACCGGAACGATCTTGCCCAGGCGCACGAACATGTTCTTGCCGGCCGTGGCCAGGAGCCGGAAGCCGACACCCTTCTGGATGACCATCATCGCCGGGCCGGGGAGCCGCTGGGCGGCGAGGTTGGAGAGCGTGCCACCGGGCGAGGCCATCCCCGCCTTCTTGAGCAGGTCGTCGGCGTCGGCGCCGACGAGGGTCAGCAGCACCGCGGTGCGGATCTCCTCCTGCCGGATGTCGTACCCGCGCACCTTTGCGATCGCCGCTGTCATGCGGGTGGCGATGAGGTAGAAGCCGAGGACGTTGACCGGCAGTGCCACCGGCAACGTGATGAACCCGCCGACGCTGGTGACGAAGCCGGATGCCGCGCCCAGCCGGACGTGCTGGCGCACGATGGCGCCGACCGCGGCCTCCGGGTCGGGGTGTGAGGCCAGGGCGTCGTCGGCGACCTTGGTGGCCGAGTGGAAGAACCCCTTGCCGTCGATGCCGAGGTCGAGGATGTTCTGGACCAGGCGCGTCGCCTGGTTGCCGAGCACCCCGTCGTCCTGTGGGCCGGCCTCGGCCTGCTCGAGGGCGCTGCGGACGTCCTTGACGGCCTGCCCCGTGCGGCTCCCGCCCATGCCGAGAAACTCCACGTCGTCCTCCTCGGACGTTCGCCGGCGGCCCGTGCAGCCCCCTGGTCGTCTCGTCATCCTGCCACGCCGACGGGCCGTTTCGGCCCGGCGCTGACCGGCCGTCACGGTCGGTGAGCCTCGGTCGACATCGGTGGGCGGGTCCGTGGCCGTCGGCAGACGTCGGTGAGCGCCGGTGTGCGCGGTGGCAGCGGTGGCAGGGGTGCCAGGGGTGCCAAGGGTGCCAGGGGTGCCAGGCGGTGCCAGGCGGTGATAGGAGCGCCAGGCGGTGGCAGGCGGTGATAGGAGCGCCAGGCGGTGATAGCGGTGGCAGGCGCTGGCGTGTGGTGACCGACCTCGCGCCTACGCTGCTCGGCATGATCCCCGGAGACGTCGCGGTGCTCGCCGTCACGCCGTCGGGGGCAGGCGCGCCGCACGCCGCGCTCCTCCACGGGGTCGGCTGCCGAGTCGGCCCGCTCGCCGAGGTCGTCGAGGCCGCGGCGCGACTCCAGGCCAGCCGGTCGCCCCGGTGGGTCTGGTGGTCGGCCGAGGCGGGAGCGTCCCCGCTGGTGGATGCCGGGGTGCCTGTTGCGAGGGCCTGGGACGTCGCCGAGGCCCACCGCCTCCTCAACGGCGGCTGGAGCGCCACCGCCGGCGAGTGCTGGGCGGCGGCGCACGGCATCCCGCTCGACGGCGTGCCCGCGGCACCGACCGGCGACCTGTTCGAGTTCGCGGCAGACACCCCTGCGGCCGATCCGGATTCCGTTGTCGACCGGGCGGGCTACCTGCGCGGCGACGCCGACCAGTGGCTGCGCGACCCGGCCCACCTCCAGGCCTGGGCGCAGGCGGCACTCGAGACCGCCCACCTGCAGCACGACGCCGCGGCCGCCACCTCGGTGCGCCTGGTGGGCACGGTGCTGTCCGAGTCGGCGGCCGCGGTGCTGTGCCTGGAGCTGTGGCGCGACGGCCTGCCGATCGACCGGGCCCGCACCGAGCAGCTGCTGGCCGCAGCCGTCGGCCCACGACCGACCTCGGATGCCGAGGAGGCCGCGTCCCGCCGGGCGCGCGACGAGGCCGTCCTGCGCCACGTGCCCGGCCGGGAGTCCACCGACCTGCGCAACCCGGCCCAGGTGCGCGAGATGCTGCTCGCCGTGGGGGTCGACGTGCCGAACACCCGCAAGTGGGTGCTCGAGCCCTACCGCACGGTGCACCCGGTGGTCGACGCCCTCCTCACCTGGCGCCGCGACGAGCGGATCGCCACGACCTACGGGTACCGCTGGCTCGACGCGCACGTCGGACCCGACGACCGGCTCCGCGGCCGGTGGACCGCATGCGACGGCGCGGCCGGGCGGATGACGGCCGAGAACGGCCTGCACAACCTCCCGGCGGTGCTGCGTCCCGGGGTGGCGGCGCACCAGGGCCACGTCTTCGTGCGGGCCGACCTCGGGCAGATCGAGCCGCGGGTGCTCGCCGTCGTGTCCGGCGACCCCGCCTTCGCCGCCGCGACCCGAGCCGACGACCTCTACGCCCCCGTGGCGGCGCGTCTGGGAGTCGAGCGTGCGGTGGCCAAGATCGCCGTCCTCGCCGCGATGTACGGCCAGCGCAGCGGGGCGGCCGGCGAGGCGCTCAAGGGCCTCGAGCAGGCCTATCCGGTGGCGATGGACCTGCTCGAACGGGCGGCTGCTGCGGGGCGGCGCGGTGAGCCGCTACGCACGTATGGCGGTCGCGTCATCCCGACCGGGCGGTTCCTCGCCGCCAGCCCCGTCGGCGCCGACCTCGCGCTGGATGCCGCGCGTGGCCGCTTCGCGCGCAACGCGATCATCCAGGGGGCGGCGGCCGAGCTGTTCAAGGCGTGGGCCGCCACCGTTCGGGCGACCACCCGGGACCTCGGGGCGCAGGTGGTGCTGTGCCTGCACGACGAGCTGCTCGTGCACGCCCCGGCCGAGCACGCCGCCGAGGTGGCGGCGCGGGTCGACCGGGCGCTCGACGACGCCGCGCGGCGGTGGGCCGGAGGTGCGCCGGTGCGGTTCGTCGCAGACACCTCGGTCATCGCGCGCTGGTCCGACGCCAAGGAGTGAGCCGCCGCGGCCGGTCAGCGGTGGCGTGAGAGGTGGCTGCTCAGCCCTGTGGCGTGCCTCGCAGGGCGGCGCGGGCCCGCGTGCGCGGGGCGCGGGTGACCAGCCAGGCGACCGCCACGAGGGCCGCGACGGCGGCCAGCCGGTTCACGTCGACCGCGGGGCGCCAGGTCACGCCTCCACCGCTCACGACGAAGGCACCGACGGGGCGACCGCGCATCCCGAAGCCGCCTCCCTCGCCCTGGCTGCCGGCGTCATCGGTGCCGGTGCCGCCCCCACCACCGCCCATGACGAACGCGGCGGGGATGACGGTGAGGCCGTCCTTGACGTAGGGCTCGCCGTAGACCCGCCCGACG
>Ga0105047_10008960_pt1 | contig 16564 bp, 10 predicted proteins | sample MAT04_FD_78384 | JGI IMG/M metagenome (GOLD analysis project Ga0105047, IMG submission 78384) | Freshwater microbial communities from Lake Fryxell liftoff mats and glacier meltwater in Antarctica - MAT-04 (megahit assembly) | ecosystem: Environmental > Aquatic > Freshwater > Ice > Liftoff...
GCTCCGTCGGGTCGAGCATCGTCTCGATCGGCGACCTGACCGGCGGGTCGTTGCAAGGGTTCGCGCTCGGCGTCTCCGCCGACGGATCGGTCATCGCTGGCAAGGGCAACGGCCTAGCCGGGACCGAAGCGTTCAAGTGGCAGGGCGGCGTCTTCACCCGCCTTGGCGGCACCGTCGCGGGCGGCGTCTTTGGATCGGTCGCCAACGCGATCAACAGCGACGGCAGCGTGTGCGCCGGATCACGCGAGCTTGCCGGGTTTGTCCTCGAGGCCTGCCGCTGGAACGGCACCACGCTCCAGCCTCTCGGGTTCCTCGCTGGCGGCGGCGACGCCTCCTTCGCGCTGGGCGTTTCGGGCGACGGCACGATCGTCGTCGGCGGCAGTGACACCATTATCGGCACCGAGGCCTTCCGCTGGACACAGGCCTCCGGCATGGTTTCTCTCGGCGACCTCCCCGGCGGCGGGGCCACGCCCATCTCCGAGGCCGCCGCCATCAGCCGCAACGGAACCACCATCGTCGGCACCGGCACCTCTAGCAACGGCACCGAAGCCTTCCGCTGGACGCAAGCAACCGGCATGGTCGCCCTCGGCGGCCTCCCGGGCGGTGACTCCCAAAGCGACGCCCACGCAGTCTCCGCCCGCGGCGATTTCATCGTGGGCGCCAGCGCTGGCCCGTCCGGTCTGGACGAGGCAGTGATCTGGGACGCTGGCAACGGGCTTCGGTCCATCAAAGCTCTTCTCCAAGCCGACGGGATCAACCTCACCGGGTGGACCTTAGTGGACGCGCTGGGAATCTCCGACAACGGCCGAACTGTCGTCGGCTATGGCACCAACCCCAGCGGCAACACCGAAGCCTGGGTCGCCACCATCGGCTGCTCGTCTGACTTTGACCGCGACGGCTTTGTCACCGGCGACGACTTTGACGCCTATGTCACGGCCTTCGAGCTCGGCAACATCGCCTCCGACTTCGACGGCGACGGCTTCGTCACCGGCGACGACTTCGACGCCTTCGTCGCGGCGTTCGAGGGCGGCTGCTGATTTTTACGAAGCGGCCAGAGCTAGATGGTCGGGGCAGGTTGCCGCGGCGCGCTCGCGCCAGCCAGCGTTTGCACGTCTTCGCGTACCCGGTCGTAAAGCTGGTACCGCCGTCGATACATCGCGCGCTTGTGCGACGGGATCTCGCTATCAGATCTCACACCCGGGCAGACTGGAAGTTCAAAGAACCCGCCGCTGGCGGGGACGCCGCCGCGGTCTTGCCAGATCTCGTCGTAGTTGGCGCTTGGTGTTGTCTGTTTTTTGGAACCGAAGTACGGGTGCAGGTGGTGCCGGCAGGCCTCGCTCACGCCGAGGATCCGCTGGACGCCCGCCGCCTGGCACATGATCTGGAAGACCGTAAAGAGGAAATCGCGCGGCCTTGCGCCGTGGAGCTTCTTGGTCAGCGTGCGGTACACCGCCTCGATATCCGCAAGGTCGCGCCCTTGCATCGCGCCGATCCGCGCCACGCGCTGCTCGCCGATCCGCCCAAGCGCGAAGGCGAGCGAATAGACCCGCTCGTCGCTCACGAAGAGATTGATCGCAAGCTTCCCTTCCCGAATGAACCACTCAGGACGGTCGAGGACCACTCGCAGGCCCGGCATGAGATCCCCGAGTTCAGAGAAAATCCGTCTCTCCTCGACCCGAAGCCGAAGCCAGGGAAGGTTCTCAACCTCGGCGTGGTGGGCGCGCATGGCTTCGAAGCGATGTCGCACATCCCAATCTTTATGAAGGAATGGCCATTGAATCGCGCCGAGAAGCTGCGGGCGCTCAGCTAGGGCCGCCGCGAACGCCCCGCCGCTGAGCAGGGAGAGGATCAACTGGTAGTGCCGGAGCCCGACCGCTACAAAGCGAGCGCGCCGCCACAGGTCCTGCGGCGAATGCAGCGGGTGCATGTGGTTGGCCGCTGCCAGAAGTAGCTCGTGAAACGTCATCGGCGCGGTTGCTCACTGCTACGGTGCGGTCGGTGCCTCTGGACAACAGCCAAGAACCCGTGAAGATTATCGGGGTTCGCGGACACCGTCTTGAGCAGTCGGTTCATCGCCGCCCGGTCGGGATCTTCCCGAACATCCGTTTGGGTGGCAGCTTGGTCGGAACGACCCCGCCCGGGAACTTGCTGGCATCCGCGGCGTTGGCGCTGCCGGTGATCGGGACTTCCTTATTTACAGCCGAATCGAGCCGGTTGAACTTGGGCACATCGGATTTGGGGATCTCGATAACCGGTCTGCCTCCTGGCCCCTCATCCCGAAAGCCCTCGGGGCGTGGGCTAGATTCAAAGTCTGGATAATCCAGCTTGGGGATCTCGGCGTTGATCAGGTTCTCGATCTCGGTCAGCAGTTCGCCCTGCGACGGCGTGACCAGCGCCCACGCCACGCCGCCCCGGCCCGCCCGAGCTGTGCGCCCGATGCGGTGAATGTACAGATCGGGGTCGTCGGGCAGGTCGTAGTTGATCACATGGCTGATGCCGTCGGCGTCGATGCCGCGGCTGGCCAGATCGCTGGCGATCAGCACTGACAATTGTCCGCCCTTGAGGGCTTTCATCACCGTATTGCGTCGCCCCTGGCTCATGTCACCGTGCATCGCGTGGGCCTCGATGCCCTTGGACGCGAGGTACTTGGCCAGGTTATCCACCGTGCGCTTAAGCCGGCAGAACACGATCGTGAGCGCGGGCTCCTCGTGTTGAAGAAGATGCAACAGCAACCGCTTCTTGTCCCACGGCTGCACCGTCAAGTGGTGCTGCTGCACGAGGCTTACCGTGAGCGAGCCAGCGCTGGTGACGATCTTCTCGGCGTCGCGCATGTAGCGTCGCGCGAGCTTTTCGATATCGGTGGACACCGTCGCTGAGACCATCACCGTCTGCCGCTTCTCGCTGGGCGGGCACATGTCAAGGATGCGCCGGATGTCCTCGCGAAACCCGATGTCCAGCATCCGGTCCACCTCGTCGAGCACCGCGATGCGGATGTTGTGAAAGTGGAGCAGGCCGCGCTCGACCATGTCCATGATCCGCCCCGGCGTGCCAACGATGATCGGCGGGCCCTTCTTGAGCTTCTCGGCCTGGCTGTGGATCGCCTGCCCGCCGTAGATCGTCGTCGCGCGAACCTGCGTGAATCGGCCTAGTTCGTTGATCTCTTCAGTAATCTGGATCGCCAGCTCGCGCGTCGGCGCAAGCACCAACGCCTGGAACGGCGTCTTGTCGTCGCACATGTGCAGGAGCGGCAGCCCGAACGCGGCTGTCTTGCCCGTCCCCGTCTTGGCCTGACCCAGCACGTCGCGTCCAGCCAGCATCGGCGGCAGCAGCTTGGACTGGATCGTCGTCGGGTGCTTGAACCCGGCCTCGGTCACACCCCTGAGCACGTCGGGCCGCAGCCCTAGATCAGAGAACGTGACGGTGCTGTCGAAGATGTCGGCGTTGTTGGCGCGGGCCGCGGCGTGGTCGCCTTGCACAGGGGCCGGAGCGTGCTCGGGCGTTGAGGCGTGCGCGTGATCGCTGGGGTGGTCGTCGCCGGGCTTGGAGTGGTGAGAGCTTCGCGTGGGCATATTGGTTTCGCCGTGATGCGGCGCTGCGGGGGAGACGTGGTTCATACAGGTTTCAAAGTGCGCCCTTGGAAGGGCTGGACACGCGGAAAATCCGCGCAGTGAACACTAAATAATAGGCGAGAGACACGCGCGCCGACGGTGCTCGACGCACGCCCAACCCGGGAGCGTCCTCGTTCGTCTCGGTTCGTGAGATTCACTCGTGCCCAGACGCTGAACGGGACGCCGGACGGGAAGCCGAACTCGACAACGAACCCGACACCGGACCTGGCGCCGGACCTGTTGCTGGACCGGGCCCTCCCCCAAGGTCCGAATTTGCCGTATTCGCCAGCTCGAACAGGATCGCGTGCTTCATCAGCGACCCCGAGGCCGTGGACGCCGCTGCCAACCACCCCGGCCACCCGTCGCGCCAAGCCTGTTTCAGCACCATCTGCTTAAGAAACGCGCCGACAGGGGACACCATTAACCTGAACGCGCTGGGGCCAGCACCCTCGCGGTGCATGCTCTGGGCCATCGTCCGGGCGTGCGCGGCCTGCTTGGCGAAGAACTCCGCCCACGTCGAGATTGAATCATGCCGGACAAAGCCGGTATCTAGCCGCCGCTCGATGGCCCGGGCATCCACAAGAGCGAGCTGGTCGTGCGGGTCAAGCCCTCGCCAGCGCGCCCGGCCACGCCGCACCAGCCGCAAACGCCACTCGGGCTGCCACGCAAAGTTCAGCGGTCGATCCTGATAAAAAACCTTGCGCCGCAGCGAAAAGCCGTCGGCCGACGATCCCGCCAGCGTTTCAGGGAGTTGAACCCGAGCTCGAAGATCTGAATCAAGCGACTCATCGCTGTCTAAACACAGAATCCAATCCTGAGCGCACGCCTCCAGTGCGAGCTGCTTGGTTTTGACGTGCCCCAACCACGGCGACCGGATCACTCGCGCGCCGTGCTTTTCTAGAAGCGCGATCGTCCCATCGGTCGAGCCAGAATCCACCGCCACGATCTCCGACGCCAGCCTCGCCACGCTCTCGAGCGTTCGGCCGATCGTGGACTCGTTGTTCTTGCAGACGATGGCGACTGAGAGCGGCAGGGGCATCGGCAGATGGTCGCGGCGGCGGATGAGCTTGTCAAAGGGTGCTGGTCTCATTGCCTCAGCGACCGAACAACCAGTTCCAGATATCTCCCGGCCCGATCTTGTCGGCTTGTTCGCGGGTCTGGAGCTCGACCTTGCTGTAGTCCTTGATCTCGGGAGCCGCGATCAGGTCGGCGGGGGTGTTCGACTTGGCCAGCCCGAGCGAGCCGTCGCCCGAGACGCTGACGACCCAGGTTCCCTCGCCGAGGGTTCGGTAGACGGCCTTGCCGTGGGCGGCGGTCGGGCTGTTCCAATCCACACTCTTGAGTTCCGGGTCGATCACGAGCCCCTGCCCGGGCGGGGTTTTGGAATCGAAGACTCGGCGGATCCAGAGGCGTTGATCGAGGACGACGTAATCGACGTAGATCTCGCCCGCCGGGTCGTAGGTGGTGAGAACTTCGCGAATGACGCCGGTGGTGCCTCGCACGCGGACGCTGAGCTTGGAGTTGTTGACGACAAGCTCGGTCACGGCCGAGCGGCGCACGGCGTCCTGGTAGGTCGTGCGCAGGGCCTCGTAGTCCTTGGCCATGATCGTCAGGCGGTCGCGGTAGACCTGAGCGGTGAGGTCGGCCTTGACGAACCGATAGCCAAAGAAGCAGGCCACGGAGACGAGAGCGATGGTGCCGACGATGGAGAGAAACCTCATTCCGGCGGAAAGCATCCTTGCCTCCTGAGAGTTGTGAACGGGAGAAGAGAAGAGTTGTACGAAAACCGGAGCGGGCAGGCGAGACGCCTGCCCCACGAGGATGGGTAGTGATACGAGAACGCGGATTTCTGTTTACGGGTGGTTCATCGACCCGAACTCGTTGATTCGATCAATCAGCTGGCGGACCAGCGCGAGTTTGGATCGCGTGTGGGTGAACGCGATGCGCGGCAGGTCGAGGTGGTCGCTCTCGACGTCGTAGGGGCCGCGCTGCACGATCGAGCCTTGCTTGATGATGTCACGGAACTCGGTGTTCAGGGTGGCGACCTGAGCGTCGGTGAGCTTGCGGCGGATGCGGACGACCAGGTCGTCGCGCACGTAGCGGCTTGAGTGGTACATCCGGTAGAACTGCTTGACGTGCTCAGCCGCGTCAGCGGGGTCTTTGGCGTGATAGTAAAGATGGACGTCCTCTGGGCTGATCCAGCCGCGGTCGAGCAGTTCGGTGCGGACCCAGTGGTCCCAGCCTTTCCAGTACCCGCCGCCAGCCCCCTCCAAGAGCACGATGGGCATCGGCGCGGCCTTGCCAGTCTGGACGAGGGTGAGGGTCTCGAAGGCCTCGTCCATGGTGCCGAACCCGCCCGGGCACAGCACCACGGCCTCGGCCTGGCTCAGGAACATCAGCTTACGGGTGAAAAAATACCGGAAGTGGATGAGCTTCTCGTCGCCGATGATGACGTGGTTAGCGGTGGTCTCGAAGGGAAGTCGGATCGCCACGCCGAAGCTGGCGTCGCGGCCCGGCCCGACGTGACCGGCCGCCATGATGCCCCCGCCCGCGCCGGTGATGATCATCCACCCGGCCGCGGCCATGAGCTTGCTGAACTCCACGGCGGCGGTGTAGTCGGGGTGGTCCTCGGGCGTGCGAGCCGACCCGAAGATCGTGACCTTGTGCGGCTCGGGGTAACGTGCGAACACGCGGTAAGCATGCCGCATTTCCTTCACCGAGGACGACATGAGCTTGAGCTCGCCGGTGTCACGCCCGTCGGGGATCAGCTTGAGCCCCGTGATCAGCAGGTCGCGGATGAGCTTGGCGTCAAACGAGCCGCGCTGCCCGCTGGTCTCTTCGATGAGCGCGTCAAGCCGTTCGATGATGGCGGGGTCGTCGCCGCGCGGCCGCTCGGTGGGTGCTTGTTGCGAAAGGAGAAGTTCTTCGGGGTGGTTGTCGTCGGCGGGCAGGATGGGCATGGTGGGCCTCGGGTGTGGGGGCGGGCCGCACGGTCCGTGTGCTGGCGAGATAGTGGACGCCAGAGCGCAGAGTAGGGTTCAGCGTTCTTCCGCGGTGATGGTCGTATGAGAAGCGCGGACGCCGGTCGTGCGGACTCGATCGCGAGCCTGTTCGGCACGCGCCTGGATGGTCCGCATTCGGCGCTCCTCGGCCGTCGGGGTGCTGAAAATCCGCGACAGCATGTCCCCGGCCCCGGCCAAGGGAACGGTGTTCACGTTAGGCTTCTTGAGCGTGCCGGTGATCGTCGTCGAGATGATCTGGTCGCGTACGGCCTCGATCAGCGAGCTGATGAGCGGGATGCGCGACAGGCTCCGCGAGTTGAAGCGAAGGTTCAGGTCCATCCCCGGCCAAGTCACAACCCCGTAGCCATAGATCTGAACGCTCTCGGAAAACACCGAGAGATCTTCAAACACCACGTTCGGGCCTTCGACGTAAAAATCTCCGGCCGCGAGGTTGAGCCGTTCTTCGGTGGGCAGTTGAAGATTGCTGACCTGTACGAGCGGGAGCATCAGCGGGAGCCGCAGCACGGAGCCGCCGCCGATCACGAGCGAGCCGCGGCCTCGACGCGTGCTGTCGTCGCCTGTCGTCCCGCCCAGCGAGAGGTGCGCGTCCATCACGCCGCGAGAATCGTCCTCGGCCGGATTGACCAGGCTGGCGGAGGATGAAGCCTGCGCGGGCGATGGTTCTTCTTGCTGCGCGCCGAGATCGTTGAGAATGGGCGCAAAGCGAATGCCGGAAAACGACATGCTCGTTTCATAGCGCTTAATCGAGGCCGCGTCGGTGGTGAGCTGCATCGTCCCCGTGACCCGCCCGCCGTAGCAATCGGCAGAGATGAGCGGGACCAGAACCTGCCCGAGTTTGGCGTCGCCCGCGAGACGGATGCGCCCGTTAGTCATGCCGACCTTCGCGGCCTTGAACGAATCAAAGAGCGACCGGATCTCGTACGTCGGCTTTCCGTGGGCGGGACTATCAACGGTGAACTCCAAAGTCCCGTCGGCCTGCATGATCGGCACGCCGACCTCCAGCGCGAGATCCTTGATAGACATGCTCCCGTCGAAACGCACAGCCTTCCCGCCCGGCGTGCCGTCGTCGTCGATGCGCAGATTGCCCTTGGGCATGACCAGAGGGCCCGCGACCGTCGCGGAAAGCTCCTTCAGAGTCTGCTCGACTTCGGGCGGCACGACCGCGAGAAGCGTTCGCGGGAGCCCGACGGATTCGGCGCTGAGCTGAGCCTGGAGTGAGAACGTGCCGGTGCTCTGAACCAGCCAGGAGCCATTGGCGGTGAAGGACCAGGGTGTGCCATCCCCGAGCGATTCGCCAGCGATATCGCGGAACGTGCCGCCGACCGATCCGTCAAACTCGATCTCGCCGGTCATGGCCTCGAAGGAGGTTCGCCCGTTGTCCAAGTTGAGAGCCAAAGAGCGCGGCGACAGCGTGCCGCGGACAACCCAGTCGCCCGCCGACGTCTTTCGCGGGCTGATCCAGACGTCGTACCCGCCCGTGGGCTGGCCCTTGGCGACGAAGTCTCGGATCCCCTGCCCCGCCCGGTCGCGGATGGTGTGCTCGGTGAGAAGCGATTCAAAGCGAGCGTTCATCAGCCCGACGGTCAGCTCGCCCTGCTCGCTGAGCGGGTCGGCCTTGGGACCCTCGCCAAGGTCAGAGATCCGGCCGTCGACGGCGAGCGTGCCAGCGTGCTCGTCGCGGTAGTACGCCTCGGCCCGGAAGCCCTCGAACTCCAGGCTGATGCCCGGTGTGCTCCCGCCGCCAAGCACGCGAGCGATGCCCTGCGATTCGGTCACGCTCAGACGATCACCAAAGATGTCCAGCTCGATGCCGTCGAGGGTGGAAAGCTCGACCGTCGCACGCGTTCCCAACGGCCCGCCGCCCGCGATGACCGCCGAGAGGTCGGTAAGCCCCGCTGGCTTGAACTGCTCACGCAACTCGGCGATCTTCGACGAAACTTCAGAAGAAAACAACGCCAACAACGGTTCGACCAGCAGCGGCGTCTTGTACCGCGGAGCGTCGAGCAAGGCCGTCCATCGGTACGGCGGCGGCGGGCCGACAAACTCTGGATCCGGATCGCGCGCGGCCAGTTCGGCCTTGATCTGCATGTCCGGATCGCCGTCGCGAGCGCCCAGGCGGCCCGCGAGGTCGATGGACACGATCTGGTCGGTCACGTGAACCATGCCCGAGATGCGGTCGATCAGCGGTTCGGATGGGACGTTGCGCGAGGCAGAGACGACAACGCTCGCCGCGGCTGGCTCAACACCCGCCCCGCCTTTAGACAAGGAGATCGGCGTGCTGGTGGCGTTCTCAACTCGCGCCAGCGCGTCCACGCTCGTGCCCAGCTCGTTGCTGGCGATGTCGGCCGTCGCGTCAATCTGCCCATGCAGCCCGAGCCCCGTCAGCACACGCCGCACCCACGCGTCGTTGGCCTCGGGCACGGGCTGGCCATCCGCAGCGGCGTTCTGACCCGCGCCCGAGTTCGCGCGCGCAGCCCGCCGGACCGCGCCCGAGATGGCGCTGATCAGCCGATCGTCCGTCGGGATCCCCGAAGCTCGCACGGAAATCTGCGGCAACGGATCAGTGTCGGGGCTCTCGTACGACGGGTACTTCATCGTCGCCGCGACGGTGGCGCTCCCGCCGCTGATACCCTGATACGTCCCACCTCTGACCGTCACCGTCTCTCCGTCGATAAAGATGTTCACGTTGCTGGCCCGCACGGGCAGCGGGAAGCGATCGGGCAGCACGCCGATCGTGCCGAGCTTGATGTCGATGGTCTCGGTCCACACCGGCTCAATCCCGACCGCGCGATTGATCTTGAGAACCACGTCTCCCGTCCCGCCCAGCGCGAACACCGGCGTCGCGACCTGACGCTCAAGCTCGCGAGCTCGAGACTCCAGCTGGCGAGCACGTTCCAGCGACGCCGTGGAAAGCTCGGCCTTTACCGCCATCAGCTCTCGCGCCGCCTCGATGCTCCGCTCGGGCGAAACAATGACCCCCTCGGAAATCAGCCGTTCGTACTGCCCCCGGCTCGTGATCTCGGTCACCAGCTTTTTGCGGCCCGCGCCCATCGCCGCTTCGAGCGTGCTATCGATCGGCACGCCGACGGCCTCGACATAGACATCCACGCCCGCCGCATCGTTGATCGGGCTGATGTGCACCCGAGCCTTGACGCGGGCCCCCGTCGGCGCAACCCCCTCGACGCGCAGGATGTCGATGGTGCTCTCGTCGAAGCGAACGCTGCCCGAGAGCTCGCGGAACTGATAGGGGAAACGCTCGTACGCCGCCACCCCGCCGTGAAAATCGAGCGTGCCCGCGACTTTCACCTCGCCGGGCAAGCCATTCACCGCTGGCCCGCGCGTGACGTGCGCCTTGGCCGAGACTACCGCGGTGGGGTTCGAAAAAGTCGCGAGGCGGTACCGCACCGTCGGCGGAACGAACCGCAGAATCTGAGGTTTCTCCTCGATCGTGAAGTTCTCGCACTCAAAGTCGCACGTGAACGCGGCGTCGGCCGTCGTGCCCGAATAGTTCAGCATCACCTTATACGGAAGGTCCTCGAGCTGACCTCGAAGATCAGCGACCGCGCCGTTGCGATCCACTCTGATCCAACCATTCACCCGGCTCATCCGCATCGGCGGCGCGGGCTGCACCGGACCCTCCAGCGGGTTATCTGTCGCCAGCACCGGCAGGTTCACCGCCACCTCGTCCAGCTCGAGCGTCGCGCGCACGCCCGAGGCTTCGTCGTACACCACGTCCGTCTGGCGGATCCGCCCCTGCAGGTTCATGAACGCGAAAACGTCTCGCAACGGCGTCGGGATCGAGGACGCAGGCCAATCCTCCAGCGTCAGCCCCTTCATCGAGAGCGACACCCCGTCTGCCCCGACCGTGCCGCGGATATCAACCAAGCTCGCCGAGGCGGGCTCGGGCTCCGCCGCGTTGGGCTTGCCCATGATCTGGGTCAGCGCGATCTCGTACACACCCTTCTCAAGGTTCGCGGCTGGCTTGAACGTGCCGTCGATCTCGATTCGCTTGAGCAGGGTGTACGTCGTGACCCCGTTGACCGTGCGGTGCTCGCCAAGCTCCAGCCGCCCACGCCGCACGACGATCTCGGGCACCTCGGCAGAGCCGCCCTGCGGCGAAGGCAGCTTGATCGCCGCGAAGTTCAACGATTTGTCATCCACCGACAGGCTCAGCCGGGCCGTCGGCTCGGTCAGCTCCACCCGGCTCACCAACGAGGTGCTGGACGAAGAAATCCCCAGCAGCCTCCCCCAGTTGGGCCTGGCCTTGAGCCGCTTAAGCTCGAGCACCGCCCCTGCCTGCCCGTCGATCCCGGGGGCGCGAAGCGTGGCGTCGGTGATGCGGACCACGCCATTGAGCCCAACCGAAACCTCGCCGCCCTCGATGCTGGCGTTGAGCAAGGCCTCGAGGCGCGGGATGACTAAGTGCCGCGTGACGCGCGAGTGCGTCAAAATGGCCCAGGCGAGGACCAGCACGGCCAAGGCAAGCGTCCACCATCGCTTCTTCTTGAGTGAGGAACGCTTGTGGGCGGGAGGGGCCACCGACTGAGGAGTCGTCGGCGACACAGATTGAGATGGAAGCTCGGTCATCGCGGCTGCTGGATGATAGATCCGTGAATCACCGCAGCCGCCCGGCCTCGAGACCCGACGCATCTCGTCGTTCGGCCTTCATCCGGCTATGCTGCGTCGCATGGCAAAGGTCCGCCACATCTTCCTGTGCCGCGCCTGCGGGGCTGTCCAGAACCGCTGGCTGGGCAAGTGCCCAGACTGCGGGGCCTGGGACTCGCTCGAAGAGCAGATCGTGGACAAAGCGGCGTCAAAGGACCCGCACAAGAGCATGGCCGTGGCCTGGGCCGAGATCGCGGAAAACAGCGCTTCGCCCAGCGGCATGGGCTCCATCGGCGTCGGAACCGGCAGCGCGATGGGCAACGCGATGAGCAGCGGAAGTCTGGTCAACGCCGTGGCCCAGCCGTTGAGCGCAATCGCGCCGGGCGTGTCGCCGCTGAACCGGCTCGCCACCGGGATCCGCGAGTTTGACCGAGTGCTCGGCGGTGATGACCGTCACGCGGGCCTCGTACCAGGGTCGGCTGTGCTCGTCGGCGGCGAGCCAGGCATCGGCAAATCAACGCTGCTGCTGCAGGCCGCCCGAGCGTGGGCGATCGCTGGCAAGCGTGTGTTGTACGTTTCCAGCGAAGAATCCGCCGAGCAGGTAAAGCTGCGAGCTCAGCGCGTCGTCAGCTCGTTCGAAGCCGAGAACGATAAGAATCTCAACCCAGCAAACGTAAGAGACGCGGCGGACGGCCTCGGCACGTCCTCGGACAACCTCTACATCCTCGCCGACACAAACCTTGCCCGTATCATCGAACAGACCCGCAAGGTCTCCCCGGCCGTGCTGGTTATCGACTCGATCCAAATGATCTATAAATCTGACCTCGACGCCTCGCCCGGCTCGATCTCTCAACTCCGCCGCTGCTGCTCGGAGCTGGTCTATCTGGCCAAGCTGTCGGGGATCGCGGTCGTGCTGGTCGGCCACGTCACCAAGGATGGCCAGCTCGCGGGGCCTCGCTTATTAGAACATCTAGTCGACACGGTGTTGTACTTTGAAGGCGACCGCTATCACGCCCACCGCCTTGTGCGCGCCATCAAGAACCGCTACGGAACAACCTTGGAAATCGGCCTCTTCGAGATGACGGGCCAGGGTCTGGTCCCCGTCACAGACGCCGCTGGCGTCGCCGCCACGCAAGGGGCCACGCCTAGGCCCGGCGCGGTGGTCTGCCCGGTCATGTCCGGCTCGCGTTGCTATCTCGTCGAAGTTCAAGCCCTGACCGCGACCGGTTTCCTGGGTGCTGCCAAACGCAAAAGCTCGGGCCTCGACTCGAACCGGCTGGCGATGCTCATCGCTGTGCTCGAGCAGCACGCCGGCCTGCGCCTGGCCGACCGCGACGTCTTCGCCTCTGCGGTGGGAGGGATCCGAGTTGTCGAGCCCGCCGCCGATCTCGCCCTGCTGCTAGCGATCGCTGGCGCTCATTACAAACGATCGCTCCCCGCCGCCACGGCCGTCATCGGCGAAGTCGGTCTCGGCGGCGAAATCCGCCCGGTCGCCCAATTGGAACAACGGGTGCGCGAGGCGGTGCGGCTTGGGTATGTCAATGTTGTGATACCGAAGATCAAAGGGCGCGGCGAGAAAAGTGGCGCGGGATCGCTCTCAAAGGATGCTGGCGCGGAAATTGTCCAAGTGGCAACTGTGGCGCAGGCGATGGACCGATTAAGCTAACGAGGCCGACGACGCTTGGCGATCTTCAGAGCGATGCCGGACAGGCCTTTTCAAACCCGCCGCAACCCCGGCTCATTTCTTTGCCACAAACCGTGCAAACGCCGCCAGAGTCTCCGCGCTGACATGATGCTCGATCCCCTCCGAATCTAGCCGCGCGCTCGCCTCGCCCACGCCCACCGCACGCAAAAACTCGTACACGATCCGGTGCCGCTCGCGCACCTTCTCCGCGAGCTTTCGGCCCGAGTCGGTCAAGAAGATCGACCGATACGGCCTGGCCGTCACCAGCTCATCGCGTTGCAACCGAACAACCGTCCGAACCACCGTCACGTGCGTGACGCCCAGGCACCGGGCCAGGTCCACCACCCGCGCCTCGCCGCCCCCGTCGATGAGGTCCGCGATCGTTTCCACATAATCCTCCGCGATCTCCGCCGAGTGCGCCTTGCGCGTGCGGCGATGGTTCTCCGCCTGCTGCACCGCCAGCCGCGCCGCGAGCGACGGACGCCGCCGAGCAGCCGCACCCCCCGCCCCTGCGGCCGTGGAACTCCGTGTTTTCTTCGCGGCTTTAGGCATCTAGAACGAGATTAGCCCCTCGCTCAACGTGGGACAACAGGCCTCAAAGGACCGAGGACTTCTTCTTCCGCGGCCACCCGCTCAAATCCGCCACTTGTGTCGAAAAATTGACACCCGCAGTGGCCTAGACTAGTTTGTGTAGCCGATGGTACACTTTCGGCCCCCCGCCTGAGGGCCTCGCTCAAGAACACCTCTCGCACGCCCGGGCCTAAGCTCGACCGATTTCCGATAGCCGACCACGCTTATGAAGCCGCTCGACGAACCATCTTCAACCATACGAACGCCTGGCGCCGTCCCCGCCAATCTTGATGTGGCCGTCAGCCCCGACTTCACGCGCTCACTTCCCGAAGCCTACGCCTCGCTCTCGGTCTGGAGATCCACCGACCCTAGCCGCCCCACTTGGCGCAAGTGGCTCGGCTTCGCCGGCCCGGGTTTCATGGTCGCCGTCGGCTATATGGACCCCGGAAACTGGGGCACCGACCTCGCTGGAGGCAGCCAGTTCGGCTACGCGCTCCTCTGGGTCATCCTCGCCTCCAACCTCATGGCCATCCTGCTGCAGATCCTCTGCGCTCGCATGGGCATCGTCACCAATAAGGACCTCGCCCAGTCCTGCCGCGACTACTACTCCAAACCAGTCTCGTTCGTCCTTTGGATCCTCTGCGAGATCGCCATCATCGCCTGCGACCTCGCCGAGGTCATCGGGTCGGCCGTCGCGCTCAACCTTCTCATGGGCATCCCGCTCGTCTGGGGTGTGCTCATCACCGGGTTTGACGTCCTGCTCCTCCTCATGCTCATCAACTTCGGCTTCCGCAAGCTCGAGGCTCTCGTCATCACCCTCGTCTCTACCATCGGCATCTGCTTCGCTTACACCATCTTTCTCGCCGAGCCTGATTGGCACGCCGCCGCCGTAGGCACGTTCATCCCCACCATGCCCAACACCGAGGCCTTGCTTATCTCGCTCGGAATCCTCGGCGCGACGGTCATGCCTCACAACCTCTACCTGCACTCTTCAATCGTGCAGACTCGCGCCTACGCCCGCGACCCCGCCAGCCTCCGCACCGCCATCAAGTACAACACCATCGACACCGTCGTCGCCCTCAGCCTCGCCTTCTTCGTCAACGCCGCCATTCTCGTCCTCGCCGCCAGCGTTTTCTGGAAGAACGGCGTGCAGGTCGATGAACTCCAGCAGGCTCACGAACTTCTCAAGCCCGCCCTCGGCGGTGCGGCCGCGACCTGCTTCGCCGTCGCGCTCCTCTGCTCGGGCCAATCCAGCACCATCACCGGCACTCTGGCTGGCCAGATCGTCATGGAAGGCTTCCTCAAAATCCGCATCAAGCCCTGGCTCCGCCGCCTCATCACTCGCTGCCTCGCCATCATCCCCGCCCTCATCGTCGTCTCCGCCACCGGCGGCAAAGACACCGTTCAACTTCTCGTCATCTCCCAGGTCGTCCTCTCCATGCAACTCCCCTTCGCCATCTTCCCGCTGATGATGGTCACCAGCAGCAAGAAACGAATGGGCGAGTTCGTCAACCCGCTCTGGGTCAGCGCACTGGGCTACTCAATCTGCACGCTCATCGCCGCGCTCAACATCTACCTGCTCTGGAACACGATCGGCCCAATCTGGGTCGGCCTCGCCGCAGCCATCACGCTGGCCTTTACCGCCTGGGTCAAACTTCTCTACAAGCCACGCACAACCGAACCCGCATCACCCACATGATCCCTCGATCCCTCGATCCCTCGATCCCTCGATCCCTCGATCCCTCGATCCCTTCCGCTTCAGCACCCCAATTCAAACACCGGAACAAACGCGTCAAAGTCGTCGCCGTTCACGAAGCCGTCGCGATTAAAGTCCGACGAAAGATCGCCCGAGACGAAGGCGGCGATATAGCTGTCAAAGTCGTCTCCGTTGACGAAACCGTTGCAGTTAAAGTCGGCGGCGCAGATGGTGAGTGTGGCCTCATTGCTGGTCACGCTGCCGCAGGCGTTGGTCACGATGCAGCGGAAGTTGCCGCCCAGCCCTGAGAGGGAGGTGATGTTCATGCTTGGCGTGGTGGCCCCCGAGACATTGAACGTGGGTGTGCCGAGGGTGTTTTTGTTAATTCCGTTGCTGAGCGCGGCCCATGCGGTGCTCGGGCCTGCGGGTTGCCATTGCCATTGGTTGGTGACGGGGAAGGTACCTGAGACAGCGACTGAGAAGGGCGCCGTACCAGATGAACAGATAGAGACCGATGAGGGCTGCCGAACGACCACCAGCGGATACGGCGTCGTGTTCAGCGCCACCGTGACGTCGGTGAAGTTGCTGGCCACCCCGATCAGGTCGGGCCGGCGGTCGGCGTTGAAGTCGCCCACCACGAGAGAGAACAATTGGCTACCCGCGACGTTATTGACCGCCGCCTGGAACGTGCCGTTGGCGTTGCCTCGCAGGATGGAAACGTTGTCAAAGTCGGCGTTCGTCACGGCGAGGTCGAGCGGCTCGTCGTTGTTGAAGTAACCCACCGCGACGGAGGTCGGGTTATTGCCCGTGAAGTAGCTGGCCGCGGGCGAAAAGGTGATCGGGCACTGGGCCAGCGCGGGCATTGCCGTTGCCAGCAGCCCCAAGGCGGCAATCCAGCGTGAAGCCTTTATTTTCGGGAACATGCTTGCAAAGGTCATGAGCTTGGGCGCTCTGGTCATGGATTGGTCTTTCGTGGTCATGAAAAATCTCCTTGAAATCATGAGATTGGTCTTCCCGGTCATGATTTGGCTGGCCAAAGTCATGGCTCGAAACGAAAAAGTCACGGGTTTTCTAGCGAGGTTCTTCAGTGACACCTGCTCCGTGCCGGTGCCTGAAGAGAGAATCCTACCACGAGCTGTTCTGCGAGGCGAGTGCAGTTGGGCACACATTAATGTGAACATACGAGCTTTGGCCATGAGCGCGATCCCTGACAAGAAGGTCGAACAGTTGCAGTTCTTTGAGTCGCATATCTCATAACACAAGCTGGCATGGGCCGCCAATGCTGTGGCTAGACTTTGAGGAGCGTTGCTGGGCGTGCGGAAACCGATCCCTGAATCGTCAAAATGGACGACTCGACCATCATTTTCCGAGTCCGCGA
>Ga0105047_10008961_pt1 | contig 16561 bp, 16 predicted proteins | sample MAT04_FD_78384 | JGI IMG/M metagenome (GOLD analysis project Ga0105047, IMG submission 78384) | Freshwater microbial communities from Lake Fryxell liftoff mats and glacier meltwater in Antarctica - MAT-04 (megahit assembly) | ecosystem: Environmental > Aquatic > Freshwater > Ice > Liftoff...
TCTGCGCGCCTGTTCTTGCGCGGCCGCGATGACATTCGGCCGTCGCCGGTGGGCGAGCGCCTGCGCGTCCACGCCGAGCGCATGGAGGCCGAGATGCTGGCGTTGACGAGCGCGGCGATCGCCGGCGGCGAGGAGGTCTCCGGCGTCGTGCGCATCGCCACGACGGAAGGCACCGCGGCGCGTCTTGTGCAGGGCGGCCTGCTCGGGCTGCGCGCGCTGTATCCAGCGCTCGAGCTCGAGATCCTCGGCGGCAATCGCCCAGTCGATCTGACGCGCGGCGAGGCGGAACTCGCGGTGCGCTTCACCCGCACGACGGAGCCGCAGCTGAAGGTGCGCGTGCTCGCGTGTCGAGCGACGCGCGCGTCAGCAGTACGGGTTGAAATCGTCCGGCTGCGACGAGAGCCCGAAGCCTGTGGGGAGCACCTCGCTCGCGCTCGCCGCGCTGGTAGCGGCGGGCCAGCGGCGCAGCTCGGCGCCGACCTGGAGATAGACCGCACCGTCCAATCCGAGCTCGAGGTGCGGCTGTCCCGCGCCGCCCGCGATGCGGGTCACGACCCCCGAGCGCTCGACGCGATCGATCACGTAGCGGTCGCGGAAGCCGCAGTCGCCCCACCGACTGGAGACCGCGAATGCGACGCTCGCATCGCTGGTCGCACGCACTGTGTGCCGATCGAGCGCGCGATGGCCGGCGCCGAGCCGGACTTCGCCGCGCGGCGTTCGCAGCGCGTCGCCGACGATCTCGTAGCCGCTCGCGGGCGTCGCCGGGCTCCACGAGACCGGGCCAAGTCTCAGGCGTGTGCCCTCGAGTCCGGTTGCCTGAATGCGCGGCATCGTCACCGAGACCGAGCGCACGACTGGACGCGGGCCGTGCTGCCAGCCCGGCAGGTAGACGTTCGCTCCGGTCTCCGCGAGCGCGACCTCGAGGAGGTATGTCTCGCCGAGCGCGGGACGGACGTCGAGCTCGACCTCACCGGTCGGAGCGACGAACGTCTGGATGTGGACGCGCGCGAGGGCGAGATCGCCTTCCGCGTCGTTGCCTTGCATCGTGACGACCAGAGATCGCATGCGGTCCGCGTCGAAGTGCGCGGCGGCGATCGGCCAGCTGGGAGACGACGTCGTCGTGCCTTCACGGACGCGCGGTCCCATCGGGACGAAGCGTCGCGCGCCGTGTGACCAGATCCCGGCTTGGATCCACGCCGACTCGGGACGCTCCTCGACGAGGTCCGTGCCACCTGCGACCAATGACGCGCCGCTCGCTGCGGCCGCCGCGTATTGCCGCGCAATCGCGGGGACGAGCGCCGACAGCTCGGCGCGGAGCGGCTCGAGATCGGGATCGCTCGTCAGGCGCGGCGCGTAGGAGGGGAGGTCCTCGCAGAGCAGCGTGTGGATCGCGCGTCGCGCTTCATCGAGACGCTCGAGGCGCGCGAGGGCGCACGCGAGGTTGAAGCGAGCGGCGGCGTAAGTGGGCTCGAGCTCGAGAGCGGACTCGAAGCCGCGCGCGGAGCTCTCGTAGCGGCCCGCGCGATGCTCGGCGAGCGCGAGCAGATTTAGCGCCTGGGCCACCTTGGTCGGGCTGCGGGGAGCAGCTGCATAGCCGAGCGCGGCGCACGGCGGCGCCCCGGCGTGCGGGGATGCCGGCGGTGTCAGCGGGGTCAGCGTCTGCACCGACGCGGGCGGTGTCGGGGCGGCGGGCGGGGTGTTCGCGGCGTGCTGCGCGGGCCGCGCGCGATCGCAGCCGCACGCGGAACTCGTCACCATGAGAGCGACGAGAGCCCCAAGCGTGGCGCGGCGAGCGGCTGAAGAGGATCGACGGTTCAGCATCGGGCCAGAGCTGTGCGCATACACCATCCGATTCCATGACGCACTGCCGAACCAATCGCGGGAGACTCCCGTCTCCACACGATTGCTCCCGTGCCTGGTCGGCATCCTCTCAGTCAACTTTCTCTTGGCCCCGATCGGTTCCCTTGGTATCCAGCGAGTCATCGTGCCAAGCCGCTCGCAGAAAGTGGATGTGGGAAAATCCACTCTACTGCTTTTGGGGTCGTATGCCATTTCCGTGGGCATCGCCGTGTCTTGCCTCTTCGTCACCGTGGGCATCACGAGCGGATGGGGCGCCGGACGCACGGGCGATGCGATGATGTGGATGCTGGCAGTGATTGTCGGAGTCTTCCTCGTCAGTACGCTGATCGTCTTCATGCTCCTGAGCTATTTCATCCCGAATCTCGCCGGCAGAATATTTGCGACGCTCGGCTACGGCGGTCTCTCCTTCGCGACGGTGCTGCTGATTGCACTCATGTCGGCCATTGTCTTGAACCGGTGAGTCAGCAGCTGCCCTATGACCCAAATTCGCCAGGAAATCACCTTCGCTGCGCCTCCTGCCAAGGTCTACGAAGCGCTCACCCGCTCCGCCGGTCACGCAGGCTTCACCGGCGCGCCCGCCGAGATCAGCGCCGACGAGGGTGGCGCGTTCTCGGCTTATGGGGGCAACGTGCTCGGCCGGAACATCGAGCTCGTGCCGAACAAGCGCATCGTCCAGGCATGGCGCGCGGGCAGCTGGCCGGAAGGTGTCTTCTCGATCGCGCGCTACGACCTCACCGGGGAAGGCGGAACGATGCGGCCCGACCGCTCCGCGCCGAGTACATCGAGGACCTGCTCGCGCGCCCCGATCTCTGGGTGATCGCCGCCTTCCTCGACGAGACGCTCGCTGGCGGCATCACCGCGCATACCCTTCCGATGACGCGCTCGGAGTCGTCGGAGATCTTCATCTACGACCTCGCGGTGCGCGAAGAACACCAGCGCCGTGGGGTCGGTAGAGCGCTCGTGACGCGACTCCGCGCGGACGCCGCGGCCGCTGGGATCGACGACACGTTCGTGCCCGCGGACGACCAGGACTCGCACGCCCTCGACTTCTATCGCGCGCTCGGCGGTGAGGCGTCCCCGGTGACGATCTTCACGTTCGGTCGCCCGCGCTGAGCACTGACGCGCAGCTTTCGATGGCTCGGCGGCGACGCACGTCAGTACACACCGACGACGGCAGCGCCCAGCCCGGTGGGCACGACGAACATCTGAAACGGATTGCGCGCGCTGAGCTCGTCGGTGCGCTCGTCGTCGCTCGGCGCGCGGTGCCGATAGTGAAGCAACCAAGGCACCAGCACGCCGACCAGCGTGCCGACCGTCGCGCCAGTGAGGACGTCACTCATGTAGTGACGGTCGGCCATGATCCGCAGACCGCCGGCCATGGCCGCGACGGCGAAGCTCGCCGCGCACGGCACGAATGGCGTGAGGCTGCCGTAGAGCGGCAGATGTAGGTGATGCATGCACTGCGCGCCCGCGGCAGCGAACGCCTGCGAGGTGTGCCCGCTGAAGAAGCTGCGGTGACGGTCGTTGCCGGAGCAGACGCCGCTCTCGCGTCCGAGCGTCTCGGCGGGATCGTCGCAGTCGCGCGACAGCGGCCGTTCGCGTCCGACGATCGCCGCGACGACGCCCTGCAGCGCCGCGGTGATCGTCTGCACCTCGGCGTCGATGAGGAACATCTGCGCGCCCGTGGCGGACTGACCATGCACAGCCCACGCGACGATGAACGGATCGACGACCGCCTCGTAGAGCCAGAGCGCGGCGACCAGCACATCGCTGACGTTGGCCGCGGTCCTCCGCTGACCCGGCGACGACAGCCGAAACGCGTCGCGGAACGTCTCGTCGAACGGGTTGCGGCTGCTCGATCCAGTGCGTGGCGGGACCAAAATGAAGGCGCCGGTGGTCGCGACGGCGACGCTCGTGGTGATGATCTCCGACACGCGGAAGCGCGGATAGCGCGACGCGAAGTGCAGCCTGCCTTCGGGACGCTCGTGCCAGGTCGCGCTCTCCTGCGCCGAGGCCAAGCTCATCGAGAGCGCCACGCCGAGCGCGAGCGTCAGGCTCAGGATGGACGTGGCGGTGTGCGTACCGCGCGTGCTCCACGCGCGTCGGTCGTGCGGTGCGGCAGCCAACGGGTCAGACCGCGCGCTTGGCGAGGTAGTCGATCAGATCGATCTTGGTGATGACGCCAGAGATGCGGCCGTCGTCGCCGAGCACGATCGCCATGCGCGCATCGCCGAGCAGGCTCTGCACCTGCTCGATCTTCGTGTTCGCCGTCACCGTCGCGTAGTCGCTCTCGGCGAGCACGCCGACTGGGCTGTCGAGCGAGTGCTCACCGCTCACCAGGTAGCGCAGCATATCGACCTCGGCGACGGCGCCGAGCAGCTTGTCGCCGTCGAGCACCGGCAGCTGCGAGATCCCGTGCGCCTTCATCCGCCCGATGACGTCGCGCACGCGGTCGATCGAGCGCGCGAAGATGACCTCGCTGGTCTTGCCGCGGAGCACGTCGGCCACCACGCCGAGGCCGGGATGTTCGGCGAGAAAGCCGTTCTCGCGCATCCAGTCGTCGTTGAAGATCTTCGACAGATAGTGGCTCGCGCCATCGGCGAGCAGCACGACGATGTTCTCCTTCTTCTGCGTCTGTCGCGCGTATTTCAGCGCGCCGGCGACGGCCGCGCCCGACGAGCCGCCGACGCACAGGCCCTCGAGGCGGACCAGATCGCGCGCCATCAGGAAACACTCCTTGTCGTCGACGCGGATCACGTCGTCGAGCAGCTTCGTGTCCATCGTCGACGGGAAAAAGTCCTGCCCGATGCCCTCGACCTTGTAGGTGAACGGCTTCGTCACGCGCCCCGACTTCACGAAGTCGTAGGTGAGCGAGCCGATCGGATCGACGCCGACGAGCTGCACGCTCGGCTTCTTCTCGCGCAGGTATTTGCCGGCGCCGCTCATCGTGCCGCCGGTGCCGAGCCCGGCGACCAGCACATCGAGCTCGCCGCCGGTCTGCGCCCACAGCTCCGGGCCGGTCGAGGCGTAGTGTCCGCCCGCGTTGTCCGGGTTGTGCGCTTGGTTCGCGTAGAACGCGTTGGGCGTGTCCGAGGCGATGCGCTTGGCGACCTCGAGATAGCTGCGCGGATCGTCGGGATCGACCGCCGTCGGACAGACCACCACCTTCGCGCCGAAGGCGCGCAGCGACGCGATCTTCTCCGACGACATCTTGTCCGGCATGACGAAGACGCACTTGTAGCCGCGCACCGCGGCGATCATCGCGAGGCCCGCGCCGGTGTTGCCGGTCGTCGCCTCGACGATGGTGCCGCCCGGCTTGAGCTCGCCGCGCTTCTCCGCGGCGTCGACCAGATGCCGCGTCATCCGGTCTTTGGTCGAGCCGCCCGGGTTGAGGAACTCGCACTTCACGTAGAGATCCGCGGCGACGTCCTTGGCGACGTGGTGGAGCTTGACGAGCGGCGTGTTGCCGACGGCCTCGAGGATGGTGGGAACTGCGCCGCGCATCATGGGGTAGGAGCCTCCAGCGAGCCGAGCTTCGAACGGCGGCGAATGTAGCAGGCGGGGCGATCCGCGGTGTGCCCACATGGATCGGAGCCGCAGTCGCGGCGGTCGCGCCCGCGGCGGCCCGACGCGCGCCCCCCTTCAGGATGCCGAGGCCATGCCGATTCGGTGAGCTGAGGTACATGATGAACGCCGCCCGCACGAGGAATGACTCCTCCGACATCGAGACCCAGCGGCCGCCTGCGCGGTCGAGTCGCTCATCAGGCGTTCAGCGCATTGCGCCGGAAGACCACCCGCACGTGGTTTCCGTCGAGCGCACGCCGCTCGCGGTGCATCTGGTGACGGTGCTCATCCCCGATCACCTCGCGCTGCTCTCCGACTCCGTCGCTGCGCGCATGGTCAGTCCCGCGCTACTGCACGCGCGCGCCATCCGGCGCAACGCGCAGCTCGTCGGCCTGTCGCGCCTCGCCGCGATCGCGGCAGCGGTGGAAGCTGATCTGGTGCGCGGCGACATGCTGGACTGCGCCTCATGGCTCGCACGCCTCGAGCACGCGTTCTTGCTCGGCCGACGCGCGCTCGCGGACGCCGCCGCGCTCGATCCCGAGGTCGGCTAATGGCGGGCGGTTGATCGACCGGCCGCTAAACTCGCGACAGATGCACGCGCCACGAATGAAGTCCTCCGCGAGCTACACGGTCGAGTCACGCGTTGGCCGGTTGGTGGAGGCGCGCATCGAGGCGCTGCGCAGCGAGGCTGAGGCGACGGCATATTCGCAGCTGCTCGGCACCGTGGTCGCAGCGGTGCCGGCGACGAAGCGAGCTATCCTCTGCGCCGATCACCGGCAGGTGAAGATCTACGGCAAGCCCGTCTCCGATCGCCTCGCCGAGCTGTTCGCGCTGATGAATACGCGGCTCGAGCGCGTCGCCATCGTGGTCGCGCCGAGCAACGCCATCTTGGCGATGCAGCTGACGCGGATCGCGCGCGAGGCGGGCCTCGACTCGCGGCGCGTCTTCGTCGACGCGCCGGAGGCGAAGGCGTTCCTCAACGACGCGCTCGACGCGGCCGAGCGCCACCGCCTCGACGTGTTCCTCGGGTTCGCCGCCTGAGCTCAGCGGGTCGCGCAGACCGTTCGACCCCCACGGACAAAGCGAAAGACGGAGTCTGCCGCGAAGAAAGAACCCAGCGGGCGTCCGCGCTATCGTGCGCGGGGTGGAGACGCACGATGACGTAAGCGATCGACTCAGCGCCGTCGTTGCGGTCCGCGCAGCGCTGCTCACGCGCGGCCTGGCACGACCGGCCGCGCACCGCGACGCGGACACCGGCTACTTCCTGGCAGCAGAGGTCGGGTCGGTGCTCGAGCATCGACGTGGCGTACAGCTCGATCCGGCGACGCTGACACGCGCGGAGCTCGACGCGTGGCGCACGCGCGAGCCGCTCGCTCTCGAGAACCTCGAGCCGGAGCCGCGCGAGGGCGCGCTGGTCCTGCTCGAAAAGGGCGAGCGTATCGGCACCGTCTGCTTCGACGACTTTGAGGGCCTCGCGCCGTATGCGCACGTGTCGAGCCTCTACGTCGCGCCGCAGTGGCGCGCGCGCGGCGTCGGCTCGGAGCTGCTCGACGTGATGCACGCGATGCTGGTCCCGCCGTACGCTGGACTGTCGCTGACGACGTATTGGACCTGGCCACGCGCGGTGCAGTTCTACCTGCGGCACGGCTGTGTCGTGCGGCAGTGGAAACACGCGCTGGTGTTCCTCTGGCGCAGCGACGCGGTGCGCTGGGAAGTGCAGTTCGCGGGAGACGCCGCGACCTTCGTGTGGCATCGCGCGGGGGAGGCACCTCGCACGTGGAAGGCGCAACGAGACGCGGGCTGGCTCACCTGGAGTGAGCCGCTCGAGCCGAGGGGACACGACGGTGACTGGTACGACGCGACGATGACGTTCGCCGTCGTGCTCGCGAGCCGCGGCTGGCCGATCGCGCGTAGCGCGGCGACGCTCGCCGAGGGCGCGCGCTGGTCGGACTGCGGCTACCCGGAGGGACTCGCCGTGAAGATCGAGCGCTGGGAGGCGTACGACCGCGAGTGCGGCTACGTCGTCGACACGCCGCGCCTACCGTCGCTGCCGTATCGCGATTGGGGAGCGCTCGGCGGCGAATGATCGCTTTGGCGTGAGCCGGCCGCGGTTCGACCTGCGATTGGAACCGCGGAGCAGATCCGTCCGAGCACTGCCGGATATCCGGCCACCTCGGCAGCGCCGCGGGCGCACACTGCGGTGTTGTGCGGCGATCGGGCGCTGCGACCCACGGCACGCGCCTTGCGATGCGCGGGCCGGATCGTCGAGCGAGGCGCTCGATCGAACGGGGCCAAACGGCCTTGGAGGCGACGGATGAAGCGCGTGATCGGAGCGGCGGTGGTGCTGGCGCTGGTGCTGACTGGGCTCATCACCTGGAAGATCCAGGCGAACAATCGCGCTCTCAGCGGCCCATCGGGCGGCTCGGGCTCGCTCGAGGGTGTGGTGGTGGACGCAGCGTCGATCGTCGCTGGACGAATCGTGCGCGTTGCGGTGCGCGAAGGCGCGAGCGTGCAGTCGGGCGAGCTGCTCGCCGAGATCGACTGCGCCGAGCCGCGCGCAACGCTCGGCGAAGCAGAAGCGCGGCTGGCGATGGCGCACGCACAATCGGACGCCGCGCGCTCACAGGCGGACGCTGCGTCGCGCGCAACCGGCGTGGCGCGCGCAGGGGCGGCCGCGGCGCGCGCACAAGCCGCCGCGATGGCCGCGCAGCAAGCCGTCGCCGCGCGGAACGCGGACCGCCTGGCGCAGATCGGCGACGGCATCGCGCCCGCCACGGTCGATCAGAGCCGCTCGCAGGCCAACGCGCTCGCCGAGCAGCAGCGCGCGGCAGAGAGCAGCGGTCGCGCGAGCACGGCGCAGACAGGTGTGGCTGTCGCGCAGGCAGCAGCAGCTCGCGGCCAGGCGTCGGCCTCGGATGAAGCAGTGCGCGGCGCCGAGTCCGCGGTGACGCGCGCGCGCATTCGCGTCGAAGAGTGCGTCGTGCGCGCACCTCGCGCTGGCATCGTCGAGACGCTGCCGTACGAGCAGGGTGAAGTGGTGCCGGCAGGCGCCTCCATCGCGCGCATCGTCGACACCCGCGAGCTCACCGCGACGTTCTATCTGCCCAACGCCGAGCTCGCCGCTGCGCGCGTCGGTGCGCGAGCGATCGTCGAGGCCGACGCGCTCCCCGGTGAGCCGATCGAGGGGCGCGTCGTGCGCGTGTCGAGCGAGGCCGAGTTCACGCCGCGGAACGTGCAGACACGCACCGATCGCGATCGGCTGGTATTCGCCGTCGACGTGCGCATCACCGCACCCAATACGCGGCTCCGCCCAGGCATGCCGGTGCAGGTGACCCTCCCCGGCACCGCGCGGCGCTCGCCATGAGCATGGCAGTCGCCAATGGCACGCTCTCCGCCGCGGCAACACCGCTGCATGGCACGAGTACACCACCCAACGCCGTCTTGGCGACGCGCGGTCTGTCGCGTCGATTCGGCAAGACCGAGGCGCTGCGCGGCGTCGACCTGACGGTGCTGCGCGGCGAGCTGGTCGGCCTCGTGGGCCCGGACGGCGCGGGCAAGACAACGCTGGTGCGCGTACTCGCTGGGCTCCTCGCCGCCGATGCGGGCAGCGTCGAGGTGCTCGGCCGCGATCCCGCCCGCGACCCGCGGGTGCGCGAGTCGATGGGCGTGATGCCGCAGCGCTACAGCCTCTATGGTGATCTCTCGATCGCCGAGAACCTGCAGTTCTTCGGCCGCTTGTTCGGGCTGAGCAAGCAGGTCTATCGTGAGCGTACGACGCGCCTGCTCGACATCACGCGACTGGCACCGTTCACCGAGCGCCGCGCGGACGCGCTCTCCGGTGGGATGTACAAGAAGCTCGCGCTCGCGTGTGCGCTCCTGCATCAGCCGGAGGTGCTGTTGCTCGACGAGCCGACCAACGGAGTCGATCCGGTGAGTCGCCGCGAGCTGTGGGAGCTGCTGCACGAGCTCGTCGGCGCGGGTATGGGCGTGCTGCTCGCGACTCCATCGATGGACGAGGCCGCGCGCTGTCATCGCGTCCTCTTGCTCGATCAGGGCCGCGTGCTCGCGGATGGCGCTCCAGACCGGCTGGTGCGTGAGCTCGACCATCCGGTCTTCGAGGTGCTCGGCGGCGATCGCAATACCGTCGACGCGGCGCTCCTCGCGCATCCCGACGTTCGCGCCGCGTCGCCCGCGGGAACGCGCCTACGCGTGGTGCTCGCACCGGGGAGCACCGAGCGCGTGCGCGCTTCCCTCGTCGCGCTCGGCGCGTCACTCACACCCGCGGTCGCCGACTTCGAGGACGTGTTTCTCGCGCGCACCGCGCACGTCACCGAGCTCGCGAAGCAAGCGACGCCATGAGCGGCGACGCGATCGACGTCTCGGGCCTGAGCAAGCACTTCGGCGCATTTCGCGCGGTCGACGACGTCAGCTTCCACGTCGAGTCGGGGGAGATCTTCGGCTATCTAGGCGCCAACGGCGCTGGCAAGTCGACGACGATTCGCATGCTCTGCGGGCTCCTCGCGCCGACCGCGGGCGACGCGACCGTCGCGGGGCACAGCGTCGCGCGCGACCCGCTCGGCGTGCGCCGCGCGATTGGGTACATGTCGCAGAAATTCTCGCTCTACATCGACCTCACCGTCGAAGACAACCTTGCATTCTTCGGCGGCGCCTATGGCCTCTCCGGGAGGCGATTGCGCAGTCGCATGGACGAAGTGCTGACGCTGGTCGACCTGCGCGACGCGCGCGGCACGACGACTGCCGATCTTCCAGGCGGCATTCGTCAGCGCGTGGCGCTCGCCAATGCGCTGCTGCATGCGCCGCAGATCGTCTTTCTCGACGAGCCGACGGCGGGAGTCGATCCTGCGTCGCGCCGCGCCTTCTGGCGCTTGATTCGTCGCCTCGCGCACGATGGAACGACGGTGTTCGTCACGACGCACTACATGGATGAAGCGGAGTATTGCGCGCGAATCGGCTTGATGGTCGCGGGGCGGCTGGTCGCGCTCGACACACCTTCTGCGCTGAAGTCGCTGTGGGTGCCAGGGACGATGTTGGCAGTTCACGGCACCGGTCTCAGCAGCGCGGCTGCGGCGCTCGCGGGTGTGAGCGCGGTCCGTGCGGTCGAGCCGTTCGGCGCGGGGCTGCACGTGCGCGTGGATCCGGCGCTCGCCGATGGTCGCGAGGTCACGCGATTGCTCGCGGCTGCGGGCGCGCGCGAGGTGAGCGTGGTGGTCACCGAGGCGTCGCTCGAAGACGTGTTCCTCGCCGCCGTGGCGACGCCGGAGGGTCCCGCCGCGGCGCCCGCGCAGGTGTCCCCATGACCGCGCTGCGACTGTTCGTGATGCGCGTCTACGCGATGGCCTTCAAGGAGGCGCTGCACGTCCGCCGCGACGTACAGACGATGATCATGGCGCTGGTGATGCCGCTGATCTTGCTGCTGTTGTTCGGCTTCGGCGTCAGCTTCGATCTCGATCACCTCGCGGTGGCCGTCGCGGACGAGGATCACACACCGGCTTCACGCCTCGTCACCGACGCCATCGCGAACTCCAGCGATCTGCGCGTCGTCGATGGGCTCGAGTCCGCACGCGACGCGGAACGCGCCTTTCACCGGGGCGACGCCGTCGCGGCGCTGATCATTCCACGCGGCTTTGCCGCCGCTCTGGCGCGCGGCCAGGCCGCAGACGTGCAGCTGCTCGTCGCCGGCTCCGATGGCCTCACCGCGACTCAGGTGCTCGCCAAGGCCGAAACCGTGGTGGCCGCCTCCGCCGCGCGCTTCGCTCCGGCAGGCGTACGCGTCAGCGCGCCGGTGACGGTCGCGAGCTACATCCGCTACAACCCGGAGGGCCGCTCGGCGCTGATGATCGTCCCCGGCCTGGTCGCGTACATTCTCGCGATGATCGCCGTGTTGCTGACGGCGCTCGCCGTCGCGCGCGAGTGGGAGCGTGGCTCGATGGAGCAGCTGTTCTGCACGCCAGTCGGACGCCTCGAGATCGTCATTGGCAAGCTCCTGCCCTATCTCGTGCTCGGCGGTCTCGCCGTCTTGTTGGTCCTCGCCGCAGGAGCGTGGGTATTCGACGTGCCCTTTCGCGGCAATCTGTGGACGCTCGGACTCGCGTCGGTGCTCTTTCTGATTGGCATGCTCGGACAAGGACTGGTGATCTCGGTCATCACGCGGAATCAGATGGTCGCGACCCAGGCGGGCCTCCTCAGCTCCATGTTGCCGTCGATGCTGCTGTCCGGCTTCCTCTTCCCGATCGACAACCTGCCGCCGCCGCTCCGCCTCGTCTCCAACCTCGTCCCCGCGCGGCACTTCATCGCTGCGCTGCGCGGGGTACTCCTGCGCGGCAACGGCTTCGCCGAGCTCACCACCGAGCTGCTCGCGCTGGCGGCCTTTGCGGGCGCGATGCTGACCATCGCCGCGCTGCGCTTTCGTCGTCGCCTCGACTGAAATAAGGCTTTCCCATGCCCACATGGCTCGTTCAGCTGCTCGCGGTATCACGCAAAGAGGTGCGCCAGACGGTGCGCGACAAGCGCATGGTCTTCATGCTGCTCGGGGCGCCGCTCTTGCAACTGCTGGTGTTCGGCTTCGCCGTCGACTTCGACGTGGACGACGTCCCCACCGTCGTCGTCGATCACGATCGCACCGAGGCGAGCCGCACCCACCTACGCCGCATCTTCGCCGATGGCACCTTGGTGCGCATTGCCGATCTCCCAGACGTCGCCGCCGCGGAGGCGATGCTCGACCTTCGCGAGGCCGCGATGGTGCTGGTCGTGCCTGCGCGCTTCGGCGCCGATCTCTCGCGCGGACGCACGACGCCGGTGCAGGTCGTCATCGATGGCACCGACGCGAATCGGGGCGCGGTCGCTGCAAACGCCGTGGCGCGTTACTTCCAGGTCGTCGCGCTCGAGACGGCGAGCGCCCGCCGCGTGTCGTTCGCGCGGCCGCGCAGCGTGGCGCGCGTGCTCTACAACCCATCGCTGCGCACGGCGATGTTCATCGTCCCCGGCATCGCCGCGATGATCCTGCTCATCATCACCACCGTCGTGATGGCGATGGGGCTCGCGCGCGAGCGCGAGATGGGCACGCTCGAGCAGGTCTTGGTCACGCCGCTCTCGCCGCGCGTCCTGATGCTCGGCAAGCTGCTGCCGTTCGTCATCGTCGGCCTGCTCGACTTCGGCGTCGCGCTGGTCGCCGGGAGCTACGTATTCGGCATGCCGCTGCGCGGGAGTCTGCCGCTGGTGTTCGGCGGGACGCTGCTCTATCTGCTGTGCACGCTGGGCGCGGGTCTATTCGTCTCGACCATCGCGCGCACCCAGCAGCAGGCGTTCATGGCGGGCTTTCTGGTGATGCTTCCCGCGATCCTGCTGAGCGGAACGATGACGCCGATCGGGTCGATGCCGACCTGGATGCAGCCGCTCACCTACGTGAACCCGCTGCGTTATTTCATCTCGTTCCTGCGCAAGTCGCTGCTCGAGGGCGCGGGGTTCGACGTGCTCTGGCCCAATCTGGTCGCGCTCGCGTGCCTCGGTGCGACGCTGTTCATCCTCGCCTCGCTGCGCTTCCGTCGCACGCTCGGCTAGCAGGCGACTCTGCGCATTGGATTCAATGCTCAGCGTCGTGCGGCTCGTCGTCGTCGGTGAGCGCCTCGTCCGCGCTGTCCGCTGTCTCCGCGCCGAGCTCGTACTTGCGCAGCTTGTCGAACAACGTCGCGCGACTCGTGCCGAGCAAGCGCGCGGCAGCGCGGCGATTGCCTTTGGTCTCATCGAGCGCGGCGACGATGAGGCCGCGCTCGTACGCGTCGACACGCTGCTTCAGTGACAGGCCAGCGCGCGACACGCTGCGCGCGCTGGTCGACGCGCCGGGCAGCAGATCGAGATCGAGCACACCGTCGGCCGAGAGCGCGACCAGGCTCTCCATCGCGTTCTCGAGCTCTCGCACATTGCCTGGCCACGCATACGTCGCGAGGCGCGCGAACAGCTCGTCGGGGACGCGCAGTGAGGCGATGCCGAAGCGCGCGGCGAAGCGCTCGAGGAACACGCGCGCGAGCACGGCGACATCGTCGATGCGATCGCGCAGCGGCGGCACGCGCAGCTCGACCACCTTGAGCCGGTAGTAGAGGTCCTCACGGAAGCGACCTTCGGCGACGAGCTTCGGCAGATCGCGGTGGGTCGCTGCGAGGATGCGGACGTCGATTGGGATCGCGCGATCTTCGCCGACGGGGCGCACCTCGCGCTCCTGCAGCACGCGCAGCAGCTTCGCCTGCATCGCGAGATCGAGCTCGCCGATCTCGTCGAGCAGGATCGTGCCGCCGTTCGCCTCGCGGAACAGGCCATTGCGCGCCTTCTGCGCGCCAGTGAACGCGCCCTTGCTGTGGCCGAACAGCTCCGCTTCGGCGAGCTCCGCGGTGAGCGCGGCGCAGTTGAAGCGCACGAACGGACGCGACGCACGGCTGCTCGCGCGCACCAACGCCTCAGCGACGCGCTCTTTCCCTGTGCCGCTCTCGCCGCTCAGCAGGATGGTCACATCGCGCGGCGCCACGCGGGCGACGAGCAGCGCCAAGCGCGACATCGGCGCAGAGCGAAACACGACAGTCTCGGACAGCGCGCGCTCGCCCGCGAGGCGCTCGTTCTGCTCCGCGAGCTTTGCGGAGTCGAGCGCGCGCCTGACGACGGCGACGAGCTGATCGACGTCGAACGGCTTGCGGAAGTAGTCGTACGCGCCGAGCTTCATCGCGTCGACGGCGGAGCGCTCGGAGCCGTGCGCGGTGATCATTACGACGCGCGGCGCGAGGCGCTCGCGCTGGATCAGCTCGAGCAGCTCGAGTCCGCCCACCGGCGCCATGCGCAGATCGCTGATCACTAGCTGCACCAGCTCGCCAGAGCGCAACATCGCCAGCGCCTCTGCGCCGTTGCGCGCCTGGATGCTGTCGATCTGCGCGTCTTCGAGGATGCCCGCGAGCGTGTAGCGAACACCGTCGTCGTCGTCGACGATGAGGACGCGCTCGCTCACGCGGCACCTGCGACGCTCGGCGCGTCGGGTCCGTCGCGGGGCACCGTCAGCTCGGCGATCGTGCCGCGCTCGGGCTGGGCACGGAGCGCGAGGTCGCCTCCGTGCTGTCGTGCGAGACCGCGCGCGACGGTGAGACCGAGGCCGGAGCCTCTTGTCTTGGTGGTCACACCGGGCTCGAATACACGCGCGGCGATCTCTGGCGCAACGCCGGCACCTTCGTCGCTCACACGGACGCTGACCGACTCGTGCGTCGTGGTGAAGTCGACGCGCACCTCGCGCCCGCGGGGCGATGCATCGATGGCATTTTGAACGAGGTTGATCAGCACCTGCTGCACCTTGCGCGCGTCACAGAGCACGATCATCGGCGCGCTCTCGACGATGAGCAAGCGTACGCCACGCTCCGCCGCGACTCCCTGGTGCAGCGCGCCGACCACCGCCGCGACGACCCGCAGATCGACGCGCTCGAGCGAGAGCGGCACCAGCGGGCGCGAGAAGTTGAGGAACTCGTTGAGGACACCCTCCATGCGGTCGACCTCGCGGCGCAGCACGGTGAGATGCTCCGCCGAGCGGCCACTCGCATCTTTGGCGAGCAGTGTCGCGAGGCCCTTCACGCTCGCCAACGGGTTCTTCAGCTCGTGCGCGATCTCCGCGGACAACAACGTGAGCTCGCTGGCGCGCTCGCGATGGACGACAAGCGACGCGTCCCGCGCCTCGAGCGCCTCGCGCATCTGCGCACCGAAGGTGCCGGACATCACGCCGCCGACACGAAACGCGAGCACGTTCAGCATCGTGAGGACACCGCACGCGAGCAGGACGTGTGGCCAAGTGAAGCCGGCGCCGCTCGAGGGACGAAACAGAGCCGGCACGACCCCTGGCCCGCCGACGAGCACGAGCGCCGTCCCGCACCAGACCAGCGCGAGCTCACTGGCAAGCACCAGCCGCGCACCGCGGCTCGAGGTGGCGACGCCGAGCAGCAGCGTGAGGATCGGCGAAGCGAAGACGATCGGGCTCCACAGCCCGCCGGTGCCGAGCGCAGCCACCGTGTGCCCCGCCACCGTGATGACAGCGTTCACGATCACTGCGCGCTCGGTGACGACGCCTGTGTGGCGCAGGCGAAAGAACTCGATCAGCGAAATCCCGACGAGCCCGACGACCACGGCGCCGAGCAGCACGCGGCGCCACCACATATCGTCGAACAGCACGATGGTGGACGCGACGAGGATGGGCAGTGGCACGAAGAACAGCCGCGAGCGCACGAGGCTGCTCAGCAGAACGCTGCGTGCGCGCTGCTTCAGATCGTCGAAGCCGGGGAACGTCTGCAGTGGATTCTCGTCGGAGGTGGATCGGGCCACGAGCGGCCCTTCGCAAATGCGATGCCACGCATCATCGCCTGGATTCGGCTGTGAAGTGGTGCGCTCCGTGCCGAGCCGCGTGCGACGAGGCTGGCCGACCGTCCACGCGCGTGCCGGATTCCCGGCCATCCCGCGCCGCCTCATCGCGCCGAATCCGCCGCGCGCGACGGCAAAGTGCGTCGTGGAGCGCCATTGACGACGCGATGCGCGTCGGCATGCGCCTTGCGATACGCCGCGCCATGACGACCTCCCGCGCACTCCGCCGCACCACGCTCCCGCTCGTGCAGTCACCGCACGCGCGTGGCGGAAGCGTGCCGGCGCGCTTCTTCGAGACCTTCGACCTCGACGAAGCGCGACGCCTGCTCCTCGCCCGCGCCTCACGCTACGTCGACCGATCGATCGCCGAAGACCTCGTACAGGCGACCTTCATCGCCGCCCTCGAGAACGCCGACTCCTTCGAAGGTCGCGCGCGCCCCACGACCTGGCTCGTCGGCATCCTCACGCGAAAGATCGCCGATCACTACCGCGAAGGAGGCCGCCGCCGTCGCCTCCTCGACAGCGCCACCGAGCTCACCCCGAGCGCTCCGCCCGACCCCACCGAGACCCTCGACGACCACCGCTACCGCCAGCGCCTCCAACGCGGCCTCGAAACCCTCACCGCCCGCGAGCGCGACCTCATCCTCGGCGCCATCGACGACACCGCCCGAGCCGAAGACTCCGCCCGCCTAGGCATCTCCCGCAGCCACCTCCGAGTCCTCTGGCACCGAGCCGCCAAAAA
>Ga0105047_10008962_pt1 | contig 16560 bp, 16 predicted proteins | sample MAT04_FD_78384 | JGI IMG/M metagenome (GOLD analysis project Ga0105047, IMG submission 78384) | Freshwater microbial communities from Lake Fryxell liftoff mats and glacier meltwater in Antarctica - MAT-04 (megahit assembly) | ecosystem: Environmental > Aquatic > Freshwater > Ice > Liftoff...
AAGATGCTGATTTTTCTACGAATGGCTGCATATGGTTGCCTTACCTGTGGCGAATCTGCGCCAATGTTGCGCCATGTTGCCATATCTAGCGGTCACAAAACTATGGCTGAGTAGTTACGATTTAAGACAGATTGCTTCGGTATAAGAGTGAATAGACTCATCAAAGTTATTGTCATGCCAATGTTTGTTCCCTCGCTCAAGCCATTCATGCGCCGTTAATTCCTTTTCCTTGACCCGTGTCGCTTCGCTTGCAGCCACTTGCTGTTTCTTCACTTCTCTTTGTACTGTTGCAGAAACAGGATGTAGCACTGCATCCAGCGGCACGTTCAAAAACTTCTCCCTGATTTTCCCCATTGCTTCGTCAAAGAAACCAGCAGGCATACTTTGTCCGTTGTACTTTTTCAAAGTCTCAAGTTTGCCTGTCAGGTATTTCGAAATGGATGGACTGCCAAAATCAAAGCCTTCCAAAAACAAAGGGACAATGTTTCGCTTTTCATCCAACGCAGTTTCAATCTCGCGTCTTAGCCAGTCGTCAGGGCTGACGCATCTTTCAAGCGCAGAGGGAGTCAACACGACCAGAAAATGCACCCTTGCCCTGATATTACTGAGAATACTCTGCTCAAAATCTCCACTGGGAATACTCTCGTAATCAAAGAATACGTCAAATCCATGCGTGGTCAGGTTTTGGAAAATTGCCAGCGCCCACGGCATATTCGTTCTGCGGTAACTGATGAAAACGGTTTTTTCTATGCGCCCCATAAAAGGCTCCTTTGAAATACGGATGAAAGTAATTATATCGGAATATCCCAAATCCCCCGCGTGACAAAATCCACTAAACCAGTGACATTCGACACTAAACCTACTTAAGTCCATCAGGTATCTTTAGCCAGCAATATGTTAGAATTCACTAAAATAAAATCAAGGAGATATATAACCATGTCTATGAAAATTCTTGAAGAATGCATCGCCTGCGGCGCATGCCTGCCCGAATGTCCCACCAACTCCATCACCGAAGGCGATGGCACCCTCTATGTAATTGACGAAGCCACCTGCGTCGAATGCATTGGTCACTTCGATGCGCCCAAGTGCGTTGAAGTCTGCCCGGTGGATTGCATCGTCAAAGCGTAATTCGTTACCAACAACTTAATAATTAACCTTCGGGGCAGGGTGCAATTCCCGATCGGTGGTAAAGCCCACGAGCGCATCGCGCATGACTCGGCGTAATTCCGAGGCCGACAGTATAGTCTGGATATAAGAAGGTAATCACGTCAGGAACTGCAAAGTCTCTGTGCGGATTCACGTCCCGAAAACATTTATTGTTTTCGGGATTTTGTTTAAACGTGGATGACTCCGCCACAGACTCCGCCTGTGCCTGTTCCACGCCCCGCAGTTTTTTCTAGCGAGGCGTTTTTAATTGCCATGAAAAAATCATTCTCACGCTGGCTCGGTCTTTTCTCAATCATCTTCGGCATTCTAGCCTGGGGACTGTTCGCGCGTCTGAGCGGATTGCCGCGCTTCATCCTGCCTTCCCCAATGGATGTCTGGACGCGCCTGCTCAAATCGCTTGCCGATGGCAGCTTGCTGTATCACACCAGTGTCACCCTGCTGGAGATCACGCTCGGCTTGCTGGTCGGTGTCACGTTAGCCACCCTGCTTGGATACATGCTCGCCAAATCCCGCTCACTGGAAAAAATACTCTCGCCGTATCTTGTAGCGAGTCAGGCGGTGCCGGTCGTTGCGATTGCGCCTTTGCTTGTCATCTGGCTTGGGCATGGGATGACCTCCAAAGTGGTCATCTGCGCGTTGATCGTCTTCTTCCCGGTTTTGGTGAATACCGTTGTAGGCGTGCGCGCAGTCCCACCCGCGTTGTACGACATGATGAATTCCCTGCGCGCCACGCGTTGGCAGGTGATGACCAAACTCGAAGTGCCCGCGTCCCTGCCGGTGCTGCTGGGCGGATTGCGTATCGGCGCGACATTATCCGTCATCGGTGCAATCGTTGGGGAGTTGGTGGATGCGAAGGCAGGACTCGGCTTTCTGTTGAAGGTTGGAGATTTTCAATACGACACGTCCATGGTCTTTGTGGCGGTCATCATGCTGGTTGCGCTGGCACTGTCATTATATGGAATCGTGACATTGCTTGAAAAAAGATTTTTGAAATGGCAAGTTTAATGTCGTTGCGAGGAGGGCATTTGTTCTTTCCGAAGAAGCAACCTCCTCCAGTGTTGGAGATTGCTCACCTGCACTGGCGTGCGGCGCAAGTGTCGGGCGAAAGAACATCGCCCTCGCAATGACATATTACAAGGAGAATACAATGTTGAAGAAATTAGTTTATCTCATGCTTGGGCTGGCGATCAGCCTCTCGGCGTGCGGCAAGTCACCAGTTAAGAATGAGGCGTTGACTCACATCCGAGTGCCGATTGGCTACATCGCCAATATCCAGTTTGCGCCTTTTTATGCCGCCATCGAAAAAGGATATTTCAAGGATGCCGGCATCGAACTTGAATTTGATTATTCGTTCGAGACAGACGGCGTGAAGTTGGTGGGCGCGGGCGAACTGCCGTTTGCAGTGGTTTCGGGCGAACAGGTTCTGCTGGCGCGCGCGCAGGAAGTGCCGGTGACGTATGTTGCCGCGTGGTATCAGCAATACCCGATCTCGGTGGTCGCGAAGAGTGACGCGGGCATTGCTACGATCAAGGATTTGAAAGGCAAAACGATTGGCTTGCCCGGTCTGTTCGGAGCAAATTATATTGGGCTACGTGCTTTATTGTTTTCCGCCGGTTTGAGTGAAGCGGATGTGAAGTTGGAGGAGATCGGTTTCAATCAGGTGGAGTTGGTCGCCGCGGGCAAGCAGGATATTATTGTTGGCTATACCGCAAATGAACCGGTCCAGTTGAAGGCGCAGGGCATTGACGTAACAGAATTGCGAGTGGCTGATTCTGTGCAGCTCGCATCGAATGGGATTTTGGCGAGTGAAAAAGTAATTGCCGAGAATCCAAAATTGGTTAGCGCATTTGTGGGAGCCTTTTTGAAAGGCGTGAAATTTACAATCGAAAATCCTGACGAGGCTTATGCCTTGAGCGCAACCTACATTCCAAATTTTGCCGACCTCGATCAAACCGTGCAAAAGAAAATCCTCGCCACCTCGATTGAGTTGTGGAAAGCCGACCGCCTCGGATATTCCGATCCGCAAGCCTGGGAAAACATGCAGGACGTTTTGCTTGAAATGGGCTTGATCACAGCAAAAATGGACTTGAGCAAAGCCTTCACGAATACCTTTGTGCCGTAGCCCTGCATAACCAATTACTAATTACCAATTACATAATTAGTGATTGGTAATTAGTAATTGGCGATTGGTGAAACCATGCATCCTTCCCCCATCCTCACCGTAAAAAATCTTTCCGTTGTCTTTCCTGACAGCAACGGCGGTTTACACGCGCTAGAAAATATTTCCTTTGAAGTGTGTCCGCGCGATTTCATTTGTTTTCTCGGGCCCCCGGGTTCGGGCAAGACCACCCTTTTGAGAATCCTCGCCGGGTTGCTGAAACCATCCGCGGGGCAGGTGGATTTCATCCACAACCAACAGCCTAGGATCGGCATGGTCTTTCAGCAGGCGCACCTCATGCCCTGGCGCACGGTGATCGACAACATCAAACTCCCGCTTGAACTCGAAGGCATGGATGAATCCCAATCGCGCATCAAAGCCCAGGAGATGATCGAGCTGGTTGGATTAAATGGATTCGAAGATTCCTGGCCGCGCGACTTATCCGGCGGCATGGCGCAGCGTGTGGGAATTGCCCGCGCCCTTATCCACGACCCGGACCTGCTTCTGCTCGACGAGCCTTTTGCCTCGCTGGATGCGCTCACCCGTGAACACATGTGGATGGAGTTGTCACGCATCTGGCAGGCAAAACAAAAGACGGTCATCATGGTGACACATTCGATCAATGAATCATTATTTCTCGCCGATAAGGTTTTGGTATTAACCCAGCGCCCCGGACAAATAAAACTGGAAGTTGAAGTTGACCTGCCCCGCCCGCGGAATGACGACATCCGTTACACGCCGCATTTTGGAAAACTGGCGCGAAAGTTGCGCAGAGCAATTGAATGAACAAGCCGTGTTAGTTTGTTATCTTTTTCATAAATGGCAGGCTTGACAGGGCGAAGGCTGATAGTATTACAACATTTGGCATAAGATCAACGGTATATCGCAACTGAGCGCTAACCGCCATATATGCTCCGCATTCCAACACTATACTTAAAGCCAACGGCCAGTATTCCTTGTATTTTTTGACAGCGCCAACGGTCACAGCAATTAGGAAAAATATCTGCTGAATGATTGCCAAATAATCACGAATAAGGAGTCCCTCTCCATAGGACTTCCTAAATCCAAAGTTAAACCATACGAGCAAAAAGCGGTGAAGGATAAGCACTACATAACGGAATGGATGTTCCAGAATGATTCTCTTCCCCTCTTTCATATAGAAGGAATTCATTTGCGCTTCATTTTCCGTGCCTGTAAGATCGCTATTTTCAACCAGTTGCTGTATGGCTTGAGCCCCCTCTGCTCCACCGACATAATGCAGTTGGAAAGGATCATTTTCAATGTAAAAGTTCATTCGGTAAATATTGTATCCTGTCAGCGAGCTGCCAAGCAAAGGGGCGCCTAAAGCCATCTTGTTGCGGATCACCCAGGGAGCAATCGTCAAACAAACTATAGCAAGGAAAATTATTGCCTGAAATATCCCTTTCATACTTCTGGCTCTTACCTGTAAACCTATGAGAACAAGTCCCAATCCAATTGCGGTTCCCAAATGGACGGTGCGGGAAAGGGAAGCGATCCCGAGAAAGATACCTGAAAGGATCAGGTGCGAGAATTTCTGTTCCCTGTAGCCCCGAAGGAAAAAGAACATCCCGATCGTAAAAAAGAAAGCCGCCGTCATATGACCCGTATCATCCTGCATCTCTGTAATTACCGGGATCGAAACGATCCAAAGAAAAGAAGCAAGCAGGGCCAGTCGGGCATCTTCTTTTTTTAGAGCAAAATAAATGGCAAGCGCTGTTCCCAAATACAATACAGCCTGCAAGATCAATCCCGCATCCTCGTCAGGGTATATGAGCATGGCGGCAGCCATCAGCAAAACCGGGACCGGTTCACGCATGGCTGTGGATTGGTTTGATGGGCTGCAAAAGGGGAAATAGTTGGTATCACATGCGCTAAATCCATCGCCATTGACAATGTTTGATGCAATATTCCATGTGCCGTTACTGGTTACAAAGGTGGACAACTCCGAATGTGTTTTATAGCTCCACACAGCGATCAAACAAGCAAGTACCATTACAATGGCAAGCCATTGAGAACTCTTTTCTTCGAACTTTTTTTTCTCAAATAAGGATGCGGCTGATTTGATTTGGAGTATTAATCTTTCAACAAGATTTGTGCGGTTTGAATAATTGGGGGTTTTCATTTTAAATGAACTTAGTCCTCTTGCAGTTGGCGAATAGACCTTTTCGTCCACAAATTGGTTTTATATTTTCAAAATATATTCTACCAGGCCAGGTGCAGGATAAACGGTTGAAGACTTTACAATTGCTGCGCCTCGTGGAACAATGATCTCTCCAGCCTTGATCTGAATTTGGAATTTTTTGACCACATAAGATCGCCATACAAAAAGGACATTACACCATGCTCAGTGGATTTGACTTTGTACTAGTAGGGTTCGCCGCGCTAGCCGCAGGCGCGATCAACGCCCTCGCGGGTGGCGGCACACTCATCACCTTCCCCATGCTGACAGCGGTCGGCATCCCGACTGTGGCGGCGAACATCACCAACACTGTGGCGCTTTGCCCGGGCTACTTCGGCGGCACGCTCGCACAGTGGAATGATCTGCGTGGACAAAAGAAGCGTCTCTGGCTGATCGTGCCCGCGAGCATTGTCGGCGGTGTGCTAGGCGGGTTTTTACTTTTACAAACAGGCGAAAAGTTATTCAAGGAGTTGGTTCCGTATTTGATCCTGCTCGCTTCGGGGTTACTGGCAATTCAAGATCCTGTCCGCGCGTGGTTGATGAAGCGTATGGGCGAGGGTCATGGAGCACGCCTCGAAAAATTGACCTGGCTGCCTGTCGGGTTGGCTTCGATTTACGGAGGCTATTTCGGCGCAGGGTTGAGTGTGATTGTTCTCTCGGCATTGGGATTAACTTTGGAAGATACGCTCACGCGGCTCAATGCGTTGAAACAGGCGGTTGCATTCAGTGTCAATGTGGCGGCAGCGATATTTTTTATTTTTTCGGGACAGGTGGTTTGGTCTGCAGCGCTGGTGATGGCTGTCGGTGCGTTGATCGGCGGGATTGCAGGCGGAAAGCTCGCAGGCAGAATCAAACCGTCCACTTTGCGGTGGACGGTGGTCACGATTGGTGTGATCGTTTCAATTATTTATTTTGTGCGCTAAGTTAACGCGGCAGAACCAACGGCGTATCCATGAACGGATGCTCCACAACCTGCACGGGCAGGCAGTACGCGCGTGAGATCAATTCGGATTGCAGCACCTCGCGCGGGTTGCCCACTGCCTGTAGTTGGCCGGCAACCATCAGCGCGACACGATCCGCGTAACGGGCGGCGAGATTCAAATCATGCAGGGCAAGCAGAACGGCGAGATTATCCTTGTGCGCCAGCTCATGGACAAGTTCCAGCAGGCTGACTTGATATTGCAAATCCAGATGCGCAGTGGGTTCGTCGAGCAAAAGGATTGGCGTGGACTGGCACAACGCGCGCGCAAGCAAAACGCGCTGTTGTTCGCCGCCCGATAGCTCACCCACACGCCGCTCCAAAAGATTTAGCGCATGCACACGTTCCAACGCTGAATGAGCGCGCTCCTCATCCTTCTCCGAGAACTGACCCAAAAAATTTAGATAAGGCGTGCGACCAAACAGAACCGTTTCCCAAACGGTGTAGGCGGGCGGCAGCATCACAGCCTGTGGCACAGTGGCAATATAGCGCGCGCGTTTAATGGGATCCAACGTGTTGAAGTGGTCACCGTTCGTGCGGACGTGTCCGCTACGGATGGGAATGACTCCGCTCACCGCGCGGATCAGCGTGGATTTGCCCGCGCCGTTTGGACCGATCAACGCGACGACTTCGCCCGACCCGACGTTCAGATCAATGCCATGCAAAATCTGGCGCTGATGATAAAAAACTGAAACACTTTGAATCTTTAGCATATCTTCAACCTTTCAACCTACAACCTTCACAACCATTGGAATCCCCGCCACTATAAAGATCACCTTGTCCGCTTCGCGCGCCAGGTGTTGATTTGCCCAACCCAACAGATCGCGATAGACACGTCCCATTTGATATGGCGGCACAAGTCCCAGACCGATTTCATTTGAGATGATGATCCAATCCTGATTACTTGCACGGATCGCGGCGAGCAGGTCAGCCACTTCCTTGTGGATGGCTTCCGCGAACGGCGCTTCATCCACCAGGTCATCCTTCACAAACTGCATGAGCAGGTTGGTGGCGAGCAAAGTCATGCAATCCAAAATAACCAAATCGGATTTTATTTCGCCGACATGCGACGCAAGTTCAAGCGGGATTTCAAGTGTCTGCCAGTGAGCGGGTCGCTCGGACTGATGCTTTTGAATCCGCGCGGACATTTCATCATCCAACGCTTGCGCGGTGGCAAGGTAAGTCACGGATTTGCCAGACTCTTCTGCAAGCGTTTGGGCGTAGGATGATTTTCCGCTGCGCGCCCCGCCGAGAAGCAGTGTGATTTTGGATTCTGTTTTCATCATTATATTTTCTCGATCACTTCCAGCGAGGAGAGAAAATCCTCTTCTGAAAAAATTTCGAGCGTCAGCACGCCCGCATATTTGACGCGGACAAGTTCATCCCACACAGCGCGGACTTTTTCCAGCGGCATAAAAGCCAGCGAACGATGGTCGCGCTCGGCAATCCCATGGATATGGATCACGCGCGTGCGCGGCAGGGCAGCTTGCAAATACGGAATCGGATCGTGACCATCCAGCCACAAATGACCAATGTCCACACAGCGGCTGACGGGGATGCGGTCCAGAACGGGCTGAATAAAATCAAGCGGATAGGTTTCCAGATTTTCGACCGCCAGTTTCTCCGCGCCGCCAACCCATTCCGAAACGATCTCCAGTGCGCGCACCGAATGATTCTGCCAGCGCGCGATCTCCACCGCGTCGGTGGATGTCCGTACCGATTTGCCATCCAAATGCAAAACATACGCCCACGGATCGAGTCCGCGCGTGCAATCAATTACACGTTTTGCCTTCACCAATGACAGGTCTTGTTCCGAGCCATCGTCGCCCAACTTCAAATCCAACGGCAAATGGACGGTAAAAGTCATGTCATTTTGTTTTGCGATTTTCGCAAGTTCTTCGATCACCTCAAGCGCGGGCAGATTATTGGGACCGTCGTCCACTTCAAATAGGATCAACTCAATATCCTTGACCTTGCCAGCCAGATAATACACGTTGGGCAAAATATCAGCAGGGATGATGTAGGAACTTGTGCCAAGGCGAAAGGGAATTCCCTCTCTTTGCGGGAGAGGGCTAGGGTGAGGGTGCATAACATCAGTCATAAAACTCCAATTGAAAATACCAACAAAACTATCGTTTCAACGATTTCCACAACCAAGCCAAACACGTCACCTGTCACGCCGCCGATGCGGGATTTTGCCAGCCACAAGGCAAGTGCCGCTGCGACCAAGCCAGCCAGCAAAGAGATGACTCCGCGTATGCCGAGTGCCAGCGCCAAACCCAGCGGAAAGATCGCGCCGACAAAAATATACGAACGGCGAAAGCCAGCCGCGAAATCCGCGCCCATGCCTGAGGGACGCGCCAATGGGAGCAAGCCAGCAGGCAGGATGCACCAGCGCGCGAGACTTGCCGCGAGGATGATACCAAAACTTGTGGCGGGAGTGAGCGTTGCCAGCGTTGCGACTTTGAGCAGTAAAACTAAAATCAAGCCGATGCCGCCAAACGCGCCAAGACGCGGGTCTTTCATAATTTCGAGTCTGCGTTCAGTCGAAGCGCTTGCAAGCAGACCGTCGTAGCAATCGGCGAGACCGTCGAGGTGCAGACCACCCGTCAGCGTAACCCAAACTATCAGAGTCAGAATCCCAGCTACGGGCGGGGGAAGGATGCGCGTTGTTCCCATCCACGTCAGCCAGGTCAAGCCGCCGATGACCAATCCAACGAATGGATACCAAACCGAGGCGCGTCCGCTGTCGCCCGCCGACCAATCGTCGGGTAGTTTGATCGGGAGAGTTGTCATCAAACCGAAGGCAGTTCGTAAACTTTGCATATTGTTACCTTCGTCCTGAGCGGAGCCGCACGCGCTTTGCGGCGCAGTCGAAGGACAGGGATAAACGAATAACTTTACCTCCAACTGTCCTTCGACTGCGTTCCTCGAAAGGCACTCGTCACTCTGCTCAGGACGATTCTGTCTTTATTCCTTGTCGCTCACGCCTGCTTCGGCGAAGGTTGCCATCTCGCGCAAAATTCGTGCCGAGGCTTCGACCAGATGAAACGCGAGCGCTGCGCCTGTGCCTTCGCCGAGGCGCAGGTTCATGTCGAGCAACGGATTCAAGCCGAGCCAGGTAAGCATGAGTTTATGTCCGCGTTCCTGCGAGGTGTGCGCGGAGATCATGTAATCGCGTGACGCAGGCGCAAGCACAGCCGCGACCATCGCCGCCGCCGTCGAGATAAACCCATCCACAACCACAGGCTTGCGGTTTGCCGCCGACGCCAAAATGACGCCAGCCAGCCCGCCAATCTCAAAGCCGCCGACCTTCGCCAGCACATCAATTGCATCGGCAGGATTCGGCTTGTTGATCTTCAGCCCGCTCTCCACCGCGTGAATTTTTCGCGCCAGCCCAGCTTCATCCACACCCGTGCCGCGCCCGACAATTTCCGTAGGCGCGCGCCTGAGGATGCACGCCGCAATCGCCGCCGACGGGGTCGTGTTGCCGATGCCCATATCGCCAGTTGCGAGGATGTCTACGCCTTGGGCGATTTCTGCCTCGGCGATTTCGATTCCGCTTTGAATGGATTCTTCCGCCTGGGCACGCGTCATGGCGGGACCCTTCGCCAGATTCGCCGTCCCCGAGCCGACTCTCCGCCTGATGAGTTTTCCGCTCGCGTCCTCGATCTCGGTTGCGACACCCATGTCCACGATCAACACGCGCGCACCTGCCTGCCGCGTCAACACATTGATCGCCGCGCCGCCGTATAAAAAGTTCAACACCATCTGCGGCGTCACTTCAGGCGGATACGCGCTGACACCGTCGAGCGCCACGCCATGATCCGCTGCCATCACGATCACGGTTTTGCGTTCCACCGCAGGCATCGGATTCGCCATCATCCCCGCCAATTGAATCGACAGTTCCTCCAGCCGACCCAAACTTCCCTGCGGCTTGGTCAACATATCCTGCCGCGCCTGCGCAGATTGCATAGCGGTTTTATCGAGCGGTTGAATCTGTTCAATGATCTCTTTTATTTTCATCTTTTATCCTTTATCTATTTTATGTCGTTGCGAGGGCGTACTTTTCCAGAAGCAATCTCATGTTATGTCGAGATTGCTTCGTCGGGAAGAGCACCCTCCTCGCAACGACATGTCAAAATTCAACCCCAGCCTGCGCCAGAATTCCCTGTTGATATGGATGTTTCACTTCGAGCATTTCCGTCACCAAATCTGCGTACTCGATCAACTCGGCGGGTGCGCTGCGACCTGTGATGACGAGATGCAAATTTTCAGGTTTGTTGGCTTTCAGCCAGTCAATGACTTGATTTGTATCCAGCCAGTTGAAGTGCATGGCGTAGGTGAATTCATCCAGAACGATCACGTCATAATTGCCGCTGGTGATCTTTTCCTGCGCAACCTCCCAGCCCGCGATTGCGCGCGCGACAGTTTCGTCCATGTCTTTGGATGTCCAGGTAAATCCGTCGCCGGTGGTGAACCAGTCAATGCCGAGTTTTTGCGCGGCTTTGATCTCACCCCATTTGCCTGTCTCGGATTTGATAAATTGCACCACACAGACTCGCAGTCCGCGCCCCCAGGCGCGCAGGAGCAAACCAAAGGCGGCGGTGCTTTTGCCTTTGCCGTTGCCTGTGTTAACGATGACCAATCCTTTTTTTGCCATTTTTATTTCACCATGTCCCTTGATTTTTTGCGCGCCGCAAGACCCACAGGAAAAACGGCGCGCCCGCCAACGCAGTGACTATGCCAACAGGTAATTCCTGCGGAGCCATCACAATACGCGCCAGCACATCTGCCAGCAGCAAAGCAGATGCGCCGCCCAAAATGCTGAGCGGGATGAGGCGGCGATAATCCACGCCCCACCAGATGCGCGCGACATGCGGCACAACAAGCCCGACAAAGCCGATGATGCCTGCAAACGAAACCGCCGCCGCTGTGACTAGTGAAGCCGCGACGATGATAATGAACTTGGCGCGGCGCACGTTCAATCCCATTTGGGTAGCCTGATCATCGCCGAATTGCAGGAGGTTGAGCGCGTACCCGTTCAACACCAACGCGGTCAAGCCGATTGCGAGATACGGGATGAGAGTCAAAGTCGCATCCCAACTGACGAGGCTGACTCCGCCCAGCAACCAGCCGATGGCGCGGCGCAGTTCGCCTGTGGAGCGCATCATCAGGAACGATGTCAACGAGGTGGCAAAGGATGAAACCGCCACGCCTGCCAAAATCAAATTGGTAGTCGGCACGCTTCCGCCGATGTGGGCAAAGGTGTAAACAAGATAAACAGTCAACAGGCTGGCGATGAACGCCGCGAGCGGAACAGCCAGAAGTCCAAGCGTGGTGTACGGCCAGTGGATGGACATTGCCAATATCGCTCCCAGTCCCGCACCCGATGCCACGCCGATCAGATATGGGTCAGCCAGCGGGTTGCGGAATAACCCCTGATACGCCGCTCCGCTCCCTGCCAGTGCCGCGCCCACCATGGCAACCAACACGGTGCGTGGCAAACGAATATCCCACAGGATGGTGCGGAATGTTTCATTTGATCCCGCTCCGCTTAGGGTGCGCCACAACTCGGCGGGCGGGATGAATACCGAACCAATCGCCAGACTCAACAAGAGCATGACGGCTAATGCAAGCAGGGAAATGATGAAGGGGTTGCGCATGGGAGAAATTCAGGTTGGCAAGTTGACAGGTTGGTTTGTAACTTGCCAACCTGTCAACATTTAAACTTATAAACCTCTATTTAAACAACTCCGGGCGCAGCAACTTCGCCAGTTCTTCAAGCCCATCGACCATGCGCGGACCGGGGCGGCTGATCAAGTCATCATTGAAAGGCACGACCTGTCCGTTTTTGACGGCGCTCAAGTTTGCCCAGCCCGGTCGCTGCGGAATCGACTCAGGGGTGGTGCCAAATTTTGCGTCGCCAAGGATGATGAAGGCAGGGTCAGCGGCGACCACCTGTTCAAGGCTCAGCTGAGGATAACCGTCAATGTCGGAAGCAATGTTGTATCCGCCAGCGCGTTCGATCAACAAAGTGATGAATGTGCCTTTGCCGGCCGTAAAAGGTTTGGCGGGGTCAGTGCCATACACTTCGTAGAAAACGCTGATGCGCGAACTGAGCGGCATGATCTTTTCATCCACGGCGGCGACGCGTTTCTTGAGCGACTCGATTGCGGCAGCGGCTTCGGCTTCGTGACCTGTCAACTGCGCGAGGAACTCCATGTCTCCATACATTTCTTCAATCGTGGTTGGATTTTTCAGGTAGTAAACTGTCAGCCCAAGATTTTCGAGCGTCTGCACCTGCTCGGGCGAGTTGATCTCTGCGGTGATGATCAAATCGGGTTTCAACGAGACGATCAATTCCGTGTTCAAGGCTTCGTATGTGGCGCCAATATCTGTGACGTTTGCGGCGGGATAATCTGAAAATTGGTCGCGCCCGACAACCTGGTCACCTGCGCCGACGGCAAATAGGATTTCAGTGATAGACGGAGCCATCGAGATGATGCGCTGTGCCGTTCCATTCAACACGACAGTCCTGCCGAGTCCATCTGTGAGAGTCATCGCATCTGAGGCAGTGGGCGCGGCGGAAACTGCATCGGTGGCTGGCAGTTCGGTCGGAGCAGGAACAGCCGCCTCGGTTGGGGTAGCGGCGGGACCGCATCCTGTCAAAAGCAGGGCGAGTAGTAAAGTCAGATAAATGGTTTTACGAAACATGGTTTTCTCCAAATTAGGGTTGAGACCTGACAGGTTTTCGCGAAGCGACCTGTCAGGTCTTTTTGTAATGAGAATCAAAATCCCCAGCCGAAGGCTGGGGAGGGGAGAGGCATTTCGAGCGAGCCGTCTTCCACCTCCTTTCCACGAGAGTGTGTAAAAACTGACCAGAGCGGGCGACCTGACTTGGGTAGGGTCACGTTTCAAGCGTGACCTACACCTCACAGTTGCGGGACAGTGCCGGAATTACACCGGCTTCGCCACTTTTGGTCATATTTAATTATGCAGATATTCTATGCCGTGCGCGAACGCGCGTCAAGTGATTTCTGTCTATGCTTCTGAACGCGCGGCGCATTCACTTTTAATTTTATGAATGAAACTGAGAAATGACAGGGACTGAAAAGGGGACAACAAATACCAGTATAAAAATCCTGCTGTGCCGCGCGGGGCGAAAAAAACCGTTTGAGTTAAGCAGGTCACGCTTAAGGTTTGGTTTAGGCGCCATTCGATCCATTTTTTGCCGGCATATTGATCCTTCATATAAACAATAATTTTTTCATCCACATCGTTGACTTCAACCTGCAAATTCGGCTTGTTGATAAAACTTGAAATTGCCTGAAACACTTTTTTCGCCGGTGCGTCAATTTGGGTTTGGCGATGATGAATAAAAAAGCCTTCATGCTTGAGCGTTTTGGCAGGCTGCCCGCCATCGTCCCAGACGCGCTCGACATGCGCAGGCGACAATGAATCAATGGACTGGCGCGCGGCTTCGTCAAAGCTGATCAATTTAACTTCGGAAAAAACTTGCAGCACCTCGGAGTGTTTGACCATGCTGTCGGCAGACAAGCCGCCGATCAAGGCGTGGGCAATTGAGCGCGGGACGGGTGTTATTAATCCCACGCCAAAAGCCATCAGCCAAAGCGGGACATAGGGCAGGAGGATCATGCTCCGTTTGAGTCCGCGGGCGTGCGCGTATTTGAGCATGAGGTCTTTGTAATAGGTAACTTCAGGTCCGCCAATCTCAAAGACCTGTCCGCGCCCGTTGGGATTAACCAGCGCGGCAAGCAGATAGTCAATCACATTTTGGACAGCTATCGGCTGGGACTTGTTGTTCAACCACATGGGGCCAGGGACGATGGGAAACAACTCGGTCGTGAAGCGGATCATTTCAAATGAAATACTGCCTGAGCCTGCAATGACCCCCGCGCGAAATTCAGTCACGGGAACTTTGCCTTCGCGGAGCACAACGCCTGTCTCGATGCGTGAGCGCATGTGCGGTGCGATGTGTTGTTCGGGATCAGCCAGCCCGCCGAGGTAGATGATGTGTTCGATGCCCGCCTGTTCCGCTGCCTTCGCAAAATTGCGCGCGCCCTCAAGTTCGCGTTCGGTGTAGCCGCGTCCGCTGGACATGTTGTGGATGAGATAATATGCGACCTGCACACCTGCGAGCGCGGGCGCAAGGGTTGACGAGTTCATCACGTCGCCGGAGACAACTTCAACGTGGCGAAACCAATTTCGACTTTCAAGTCGAAGCGGGTCGCGTGCCAGAGCGCGGACGCGGTACTCTGCATTAAGTAATCGAGGAATGAGTCTGCTTGCAATATAGCCGGTTGCACCAGTAACAAGTATGAGAGGTCGCATTTTTCACCAATAAAAAATTGAAGACCCTAAAGGTTTTCCGAAACCTTTAGGGCCTCGGAATTAATACGCGTGGTTCAAGACTCGCGCCCGCGATGCGAGTTGTTTTGCAAGTCCGTCAAAAATAAATTTGTGGAACGGCCACATTGCATACCAGTAAAGAAAACCCGGCAGTCCGAACGGCTCGAAATAGGCACAGACAGTAAAGAGGGTTTTTCCGTCTGGCTGTGGTTCGGAGATAAATTCAAGCCATGCTTTGCCAGGCACTTTCATCTCGGCGCGCAGGCGCATGAGATGATTTTTCTCGACGACTTCAACGCGCCAAAAATCAAGCGACTCGCCTGTGCGAATTTCATCGGGATGACGACGACCACGGCGCAGCCCGACGCCGCCGATAGCTTTGTCCATCCACCCGCGCAGGATCCAGGTCCAATCCATGTACATCCAGCCGCGCTCGCCGCCGATTCCGGTGTAGGCACGAAAGACTGTCTCAGCAGGCAGATCAAGCAGAACCTGCCGCCGTTCGACGAACAGTCCCTCTTCAACGGCAAAGATATACGGGGTGACATCGCCCTGAGCAATGACCAGCGCATCCATCCAACTGGTCTCGACATTATCGCGCTGGATTTTATTCAACGCAAAATGGACAGCGGCTTGGAAATCAAGCGGTTCAATTTTGGGAAAGAGTTTGCGCGCCACTTCATCGCGGACAATGAGGTTGGCGTGCAGTCCTTCGATCAGCGGCGCAACAACACGCCAGTGGATCGGTGTGATCATATGCACCCAATACGCGGAGAGACGCGGCGCATAAAACGGTGTGCGGATGAGACTGCGTTTCAGTCCGCGTTCTTTGGCGTATCCGAGAAGCATGTCGGCGTAGGTCAGGCGGGTTGCGCCGCCAATTTCGATGACGCGCCCAATGCTTTCGGGTGAGTCGAGCGCGGCGACGAGATACGAAAGGACGTCACGAATGGCAATCGGCTGTGCCTGTGAAAAAAACCACGCGGGGCAAATCAGAACCGGCTCGCGCTCGGCGAGGAAGCGGATCATCTCGAACAATGCCGAACCCGAGCCGACGATCATACCTGCGCGAAATTCCGTCACAGCCACAGAGCCATGACGCAGCAAATATCCCGTTTCGTGGCGTGACCGCAAATATGGGGAAAGATTTGCGGCAGGGTCAACCAGTTCGCCGAAATAGATAATCCGCTCGATGCCCGCTTCTTCGGCGGCGGCGGAGAAGTTGCGCGCAACAGCCAAATCGCGTTCGGCATTGACCTTCCCGCCTTGTTTTCCGTGGATTAAATAATACGCAGCCGAAACGCCCTGCATGGCTTTGATCAGTGTCGTCGTATCCAGCGCATCTGCGCTGACAACTTCCACACGCTTCAACCACGGACGTCCCTGCAAGCGCGCGGGGTCACGCACCAGACAGCGCACGCGGCAGCCTGCTTCAAGCAGTTTCGGCACGAGCCGTCCACCCACGTACCCTGTTGCTCCGGTGACGAGAATGAGACTTGATTCTTTCATGGGATGATTATAACTTGGGGTTGATGTTTTTCTCACTACCGCAAATGATTGGAGTGTGACTAAAATCAGTTGATAACAAGGCATTCCGCTTGCTGGATCGAATTGATTTTGAGTGGTGAGCCATACAGTTCTTGATGGCGTTGGGCGCGACGGAATGTATGGAAATCTTCCCAG